>Ga0179593_1355112_pt1 | contig 26821 bp, 52 predicted proteins | sample CZODoug2_1_08_16_FD_185931 | JGI IMG/M metagenome (GOLD analysis project Ga0179593, IMG submission 185931) | Vadose zone soil fungal communities from Angelo Coast Range Reserve, California, USA - CZODoug2_1_08_16fungal (PacBio error correction) | ecosystem: Environmental > Terrestrial > Soil >...
GACAGAAAACAAAGAAGACACCAACTGGAAGAACCCGGTAGACAGCTGCGCGGAAGACACGGTAACCGGGCATCAATACTCTGTGGGAAAAAGAACACGATGCCGACGTCCGCCCAATCGATTGGGGAACGGCTGGTCATATGGGACCTCCAAGAAGAGGAAAAAAATGGTTGCAGGGAAAACTTTGAATGAAGTCTGGAACATAGTCAGCGTGTAGCCGTGAAGGGTCTCCAACCTCCATTAAGGGGTGTCGAAGTGGTTTTTTTGTCGAATTGGTGGGGAAAAAAGATTGGCGACTTAAAATGAACACCTGACAGGCAGTCGGGTATCATCGCAAGGCGTAAGACAGTATGCAAGCGAGGGTACGAGGAGGGAAAAAAACCGGTTCTCCTTAAACCGTGGAAGGGGGTAAAACGGTGAGGAACGTTGGAGAAGGGCCACCGCCCGTGAAAGGCTCGCTGAGGATGAACGAAACAGGTGCTTGTGTCGGAAGAAAAAAAATTCAAAGAATTGACGGGGTCCGGCACCAGAAAAAGTACGGCATGCCAATTCGGCAGTAAGGAAGGGGTGAGTCACAAAATAGGACAAACGGGAGACCCATGGTGTGGTTACGCAGTCCGGTGAAAGGACGGGCAGAAGTTGGAATGGCTGTGACTCCTGAAAGGGAGAGGCATTGGAGCTTGGAAAATCGGGAAGAGACATCTGGGAGAAAAAAGGAAACTAAAAAGACTTGTGACGATACCTTAACGGAAAAGGGGAAGGGGTGGGGAGGGGGTAAAGGGAAAATCCTTTGCAGGAGTTGGCGAACATCGGGAGGAACACATCAACACATCAAACAATTGGCGAAGAAAAAGTAATTCACAGGGAATGCTGTAAAAAAAAAAAGAAGGCCGTATATCCCTGTAACGAAATGAAGAAAGGGAAACCCGGTGTGGATTACGGAAGATCCGCGTTCACTGGAGGCCCCCCACATGAAAACTAAGGCAAATTGGGCTCTCTTGGGCTAGGATCGCGCATGCGAATCCGGTTGCCTTTAAAAGTGAAAGGGGAAAAAAAGAAACTGTCACGTTTTAATGGTTAACATGAAAAAAAATGGTCCACTAAGGGGGAAAAAAAAAACCATGCCTTTAGTCGAAACCTTGACGAACCACTTCCCAAAGAGAGTCATCGCGAAGGGGACGTAAAAAGCCCCTTCTAAAAAGGGGAGTAGAAAAAAAAAAACAAAGGGGCTATTTGACCTAGAAAATGTTTACCGCCAATCCTCAAAGAGGAAAGCGTGGGATTTCGTCGTTGGTGCCAATGTCCGGGGGGAAAAATTGGCCCATTGATAGGAGAGGGAGCGGGGAAGAGGTGAGCAGGACCGTCCTATAATGGGAAAAGTTAGTAAGGGAGGACTAGGACAGACGGGAAAAAGGTTAAATAAGAAATTGGTTTGGACCTGTGGTCTGCTTGGGAAGGAAAAAACCAAAATCCTACGGACTGGGGGGGCTTAAATGTGGGAAAAAAAAAGTTCAGGCAGTTCCAAAAAAATGGTCTAGAAGGTGTACGACCGGCCGCAAATGCGCAAAACAGAAAGGACGGGGAAGTTCCCACGGAACAGAAAGAAGGGAGACAAAAGGGTCTTGTGGATGAAGGATGGCGAAAGGTTCATCATTGGGTGGTCAGTGGGTATTGGGGGGGGGGAAAAGGACTAGACAGGAAAGCTCCTAGCTCAGGAAGCCCACAGGGTAGATTGTCAGGGGGACTCTCCAGAAACGAACTGCAAGCTTCAAGCCTTAGACTAGGGGGGGGGAGAAGAAGGGGTTCAAAAAAGCCAGGAGAAAAAAGATTCAAAGGGGGGCCTTTGGTGGGGAATCACTTTAAGGCGGTGTAAGGGAGAGATTCTGCCATGAAAAAAAGGGAAAAGAAGCAAAAAAATAACTCAGCAGGGGGGTGAGGTCGTGAGGGAGGGGGATCGGAAAAACTGGCTGTGGGGAAAGTGGGAACTGGCGGCAAAGCAAAACGCGGGAGGGAAAAAAAAGAAAAACAATGAAAAATGTAAGAAAAGTAAAAAATGAATGGGGACGACAGTCTTCCCTCAGAAAAAAAAAAAAAAAATTGGGAAAGGGAGAAAAGAGAGAATGCAGGCAAAACTTTTTTTCTGAGAAAACGGGGGTTGGGTTGGTTGGGAAGAAGTTGAACAAGGGAAAAAAATGGGCCTTGGAAGCAACACATCGGCAATCAAAAGAAGTGGTCCTCCTAAGAGAAGAAAAGAAACTCTCAAACTGAGAAGGAGAACGATCGAAGGATGCAGGAGAATTCAAGGAAACTTTTCGCTTCCGTGGTTCAAACCAGGAGACCGCAGAAACCAAGGACGGAATGAAACTTTTTTAACCGATTTGAAAAATGCCTCGAAAAGGAGGTAGGAGCATGCTGAAAGGTAGTGAAGAATGTCAAAACAATCCCTCGGAAGGAGACAAAAAAGGTCCCTCCGGGAGAGGGGGGGCAACACAAAATAAGAAAAAGTTAAATAAAATATTAGACGACCGTAGCCCTCATAACTAGGAAAAAGGGGGGGAAAAAAATTGTCTGGCAGTGAAAACGTTACCATAAAGAGGGACCAAAAGACAAGGGAATGCCAATTGGAAAAGCCAATCAATCTCCAAAACAAAAGAAAGAAACATGGCGAGAGAAACTGTAAATCTTAAGAGAACAGAATTCCAAAAAGGGGGGATAAAAAAAAAAACAAAAAAAAAGAAAAGAAAAGATGTTACTTTCTGAAAAAAAAAGAAAAAAAAAATATGTTGTGGAAAAGGCCATTAAGGCCCTAAAAAAAAGGTCAAAAAGACGAATGCCACCATCAGTCAAGCAAGTGAGGGGAAAAAAACTTGGGTTTCGAAAAAGCTGCCAAAGAGGGGAGTACTCAAAAACAGACTCGAAAAGAAACAGACCCGAAACTAAGGAAGAACGCTATATCAAGGGAGTTTCACTTCCCCAAAAAGAGAAAGAAAAGTTCCCTAGAAACAAAAAATAAGAAAGTGGAAAAAAAAATTCCGTTGAGAAAAGAAATTGTCGGGAAAAATGGTCTCTGGGATGTAGAAGGAAGAGATTCAATCAACCCTGAGGTCGAGGCCCCACTGTCCAGCAAGGGGGGGAAGCGCGGGAAACGAGGAAACAAACCCTGGAAGGGGGGTGCGGACTCAAGGACAGGGACTCGATAAGGCAAAACGGTTCAATTAGGAGCACACACAACCAGGTGAAAATGAAAAAAATCAAAGGGTACGGGGGGAAATGTACAAGACCAAGGGAAGTGAAGGTAAAAGAAAGCTCCAAAACTTGGAAAAGAGACCGACAAAAGAAATTCAATGGGAGATGCATGATTGAAATGAAAGAACCGAAGTAAACCTTAAAAAATCGCGGAAAATTTTACCACGGAGAAACTTTTACAGGGCTGACAAAAAGCGGTGACAAAAGTCCTCTTTGACGGAAAAAATGTAGGGGAAGAAAGGGGTTTGGTGGGGGAAAAAAGAACAAGAAACTAATTACGTTAGGATCAAGGGGGGGGTTGGGAAGGATGTTGGATGAAAAAGGGAAAGTAGATCTCAATGAACCGACACGACGTGCAAGGGGAGGGGCAACCACGGTACAGCCCCACCAAAAAAAAGGCATGAAAAAAAAAAATGTCACAAGTGAGGAACGTTCGTTAAAAACCGGCGCACGGGGGGAGGAGGGGGGAGAAGACCATCAGGGCCTAAAACGGATCAGGGAGAAAAAAGTGAATCCAGGGGGGGCAGGAAAAAAATTCTTACAAGAAAGGACAGGGAGGGAAAGCAGAAGGGATCAAAAAACAGTCTGGAAAAAATCAGGCCGGGGGGGGAAAAGGGAGGGGGGAAAGAATCCTTCAAACGAGAGGGGAAGTCACTGGAGATCGGGATAACGTGGGAAACGCACGAAAAGGGATTTGCTAGAAACCAGCAATTGGAAGGAGAGAAAGAACCTGGTATCCAGAGGGGGGAGAGGTCTATAAAACACTGCAGAAATGAAAAAACCGGGAGGGAAAAAAAAAGTCAACCGCAAAAATGCTGCAAGGGGAAGAAACGTTTATGTAAAAGGGAAAAACCAGACGCGGGCAAGACGCTGGGGGAAAAAGGCCGCTGTGTGGGAGAAAAAAGGAAGTCGAGGGTTTCCGTGGGTAAAGAGACAGGAAGAAAAAAGACCGGGGGTCTCAACAAAAAGGTAAAATAAAAGAAAAATCTGGGAAAATGAAAAAAAAAAGAAGTTCAAAAAAAGGTTTGGGTGTAAGGAGAAAACCATGCAAAGAGGTGCAAAGTGCGGGAAACGAACGAAAAATGTCCCAGGAAAAAAAAAAAGGGAAAGACAAACACTTTTTCGGTAAAAAAGGGGGGGAAAACTGGAGGGGAAATGGGACCAGAAGTCGAAAGAAGGATCTTTGGAGCAAACGAAAAAATCGAAGGGAGCAACTGGTAATTCAATAAGAGTGGGTTATGACAAAAATACTTATTTATAAACTTTAAGGGGAACTGTTTAGGGGCGCCAACTAAAACCTCACATAATCGAGAAAACAGTGGGGGCGGCCCTTCCCTAGTTGCGGAAGTTTTGGGGCTGTGCCGGAGGAAGGCGACACGAAGCCGGGGGTTAAAGTGAATTTACTCTCGCACCCTGTTGTCGAGGGGAGTTTTGACGGGCGGACTCGGAATTCTCCACATCAAAGGTGGAGGGCGCGAGGAGCGGAGGAAGAGAGGGCAAATTGGACCATTTACCAAAGGGGTTTTTGAAAAAACCGAATCCCGTCGAAAGCAATAAAGGGAAAGGGTGTGGGAACCTCCATTGCATGTAAAGGGGAAGACAATCGTGCACTTTAGTGGGAAAGAAATATTGGGACTCTGGAAAAATGAGGGGGAGACTTGAAGAGAGGGGGAATTAAGGGTTTTTAGGTGTTCCAGAAAATCAAAACCAAAAAACGTGTAGGAAAGGGACACAGAGAAAAAGAAACAAAAAAACGTCAAAAAAAGGGGTCAACTATAAGAATGGGAATTGTCTGTCGAGGAAAGGGGAAAATCCAGAAGAGTCACCAGAAGAGAAGACAGCACCAAAAAAAGAAGGGGACCTCAATCAGGGGGGGGTGGACATAAAAAATAGGAAGAAAACTGCGTAAAAAACCAAAGAAAAAAACCATGAGAAAAACAAGAAAAGCAAAAAAAAAATCACCAGTTTTGGGGCCAAACTAGGGAAGTTGGTAATATTCACGGGGGAAGTTGTTGAGGGAAAAACAAAAGGGAAGACTTGGGGAAGAAGTAAAACCAGAATTGGCCAGAAGGAAATAGGACTTTAGAGAACAGAAAAGAACAAAAGGAAAAAATTCAGCAGTAAGGACAGACTGAGGACAAATGGCAAGAAAAAAAAAAAAAATGGGAGAGACTGCTGACGAAAAAGAGAAGAAACAGATGTCCAACGAACGGGCTGAAGAAACGAAAAAAAGGGGGTGGTCCGGGCACTGAGAGGGGGTGAAAGGAAGGGGGAGTGTGCCGAAGGGACTGTTTGGAAAAAGCGGTGTCAAAAAAAAGAGGGGGAAAAAAAAAAAAAAGATTGTCGCTTCCGGGGGGGGGGGAGAAACCGGGGGAAAAAGGGATGGGACCAAGGGACCCCGACTAGGGAAAAAAAAAAAAAAAAAAGGGGCGGTAAGAGGAAACGTCAAGAGCAAAACGTTTGGGGGGGGGGGTAAAGAAAGGGAAAGCGGTAAAGAGAAAAAAACGAAAGAAAACGAAATGCTCGAAGGGGAAAAGGTCAAAAATTAGGGGTGGGGGTCCCTGAACCCCTACGGTCTTTCGGGGGAAATGGGAAGGCGAAAAAAAAGCACGCTGAGGGGGGTTAGACAGGTGGGGGATAAAAGCCAAGGGACCAATGGAGAAAGGATCTGGATAAAAGGATTTTAAATTAAAAAAAAAAAAAAAAAACCATTTACAGAAAAAAAGGTGGGGGGAAAGGGGAAAACGGGGAACATCCAGGGACTACGCACTCAAATTTGGGATTTTGGAAAGGGGAGAAAGGGAGGAGTAGGTCAGGGACAAGGGAGGGTCAACAACCCTTGCGGTCCCTTCGAAAGAAAAAAAACTAGGAGTACAGAAAGAAGGGGGGGGAAAAACCAAACCTCAGGGTAAGGCGGAACTGAGAGTCAAGAAAAAAAAAAATGTAAGGCGTATCGAAAAAAGGGGAAAAGGGCATAGGAGGTGTAAAACGACGAAAAAAAGAGACCAAAAGGTAACTTGATTCCGAAGCGCAACTAATTGGGAAGGAAGGAGCCAGAGGGGAAACGACAGAAATCTGGGATCCTGGGGAACGTGGGGAAAAAATGAAGAGACTAAAAAAAGGAAAAAAGGTCATTGTTTGCTAAAGGGGGGGGAAAAACTGGTTTGGACTAAGGTGGCAAAAAGCCTGCGGGGTTCGGGGAAACAAAAGTGGGGGGGAGGGAAAAAAAAAAAATACTCCCGGAACATGAGAAGGGGGGAATGGGGTGACATGGGATGTGGAACGGGGGTGAAAAAAAAATTACAACAAATAGTGGGAAAAAAGGAAAACAGGAAATGAAATATTGAAAAACGGGGGGGGGGGATGGCTAGGGCACCACACCAAAAAATGGGGGGGGGGAGGAAAGTGTTGGGCAGGTACTGACTATTAAAAGGGGGCTAAAAGAGACATCAACGAGATTCAAGATATATTAAGGGGGTTAGTTAAGAGAAAAAAAAAAAAAACCACGAACGCAGAAAGTACGGAGGGGAGAAGAGGCCTTGAAGGGGTGGTGACGGGTGAAATGAAGACGCCGGGAAAAGAAAAAAAAAATCTCAAAACTCATCAAAAAAAAAAAAAACAAAAAACGAGGAGGGGAAAAGCGTTTTAGGAACCGGCGGGGGCACCGTGTTAGGGGAAAAATCCCGGGAAACCAATACTTCGCAGAAGTCAACGTGATGCCAGGGGGGTTCGCATGGGAAAGGGAAATGAAGGATGAAAAAAGAGGAGTGTGGCAAAGGGGGAAATTGAACAAGGTAAGAAAGGGAAAAGGGGAAAGGCAACAAAAAGAAAAAAGGGGGGCCGGAAGTAGCACACCGGGGGGTTCAATATGACAGAATCAGGGTACTGGAGGGGGGGAAAGAAGGGGGTGGCGGAGGTCGAAAGAAGGGGGGGACAACAAACCAGTCACCACGTCAGGAAAAGGACCGGGAACGATTAATTTTGGGGGAAAAAGCAAGGAGGGGGGGGGGAAAAAATGGAGGGAAATGAAGGGGGGAAATTAAGCAAAAAAAGAGGGATCGCTTTGGAAAGCTGGTCAAAGGGGAAGATGCAGGGCAAGGGAAAGTGGAGGAAAAAAGAGATAATAAAAAGAAATGTATCTCTGATGGGGAGGGGGGTAGTTTGGAAAGGGGGAGGGGACACTTTGACATCAACGCGAATTACCTGGAAGACGCCCAAACGGAAAAAAAAAAAAAAAAAAACTTTAGCATACATAGGAGAAAAAAGTAAAACAGAGTGGGGACTAACCCTCTTAAAGAAGGGATTGTCTCAGGTGGAGCCTTTGAAGAAAGAAAAGAATCCGAGGGGGGACGGAGAAAAAAAAATTTAAAAAGAAAAAGAAAGGAGGGGTGGCACAGGGGGGGGGGGGGCCAATTTGTGAGCCACGACCTTTTAAATGGAAAAAAAAAAGGGTGTGGGTTTACAGGAGAGTTATATCGAGGAAGACCACTACACAAGGGACACAGGGGGAAAAAGGGAGTCAACAGGAGGCACCACAATAAATCAGGAAAAGGGGAGAAAATAAATGGTTGTTAACTAAAACTCTGGGGAGGAAAATTAAAAACGGAAATGGTGACTGAAAGAAACTAATGCAAAGGGAGACGTTAGTGCTTCGCGTGTACCGCTGAAAAAATAGCGGGAAACCAGGGAACACAACTTTCGTGAAGAAAAGGGGGAAAGGGGGAAGAAAAGAGGAAGAGAGGCGTGTAAAAAGGGGAAAGGGAAAAAGGGGTTGGTGGAGGAAAAAAAGAGGGAACAATGAAGCTAAGAAGATGGTGGTTGACACATGAAAAGGTTAGGGGGCAAGAAGTTGACAAAAAAACACACCGTAGGGGAAAAAAAGGCAAACGAACCACGGATAGGGAAAAGATAAGAGGCCCGGGAAAGGGGGAATGTCCAATGGCGGGGCGGGAGGACTCAGGAAAAGTTGGGGAAGGGAAGGGGTCACTAAAGAACTTCTTCCCCCGGGGGGGAAAAAGCAACTAGAAGAGGAGAGGAAGGAAAGAAGAAAAGTCAATAGAAGGTTTGGGGGGAGGAAAACCAGAGGCCCATGAAAATATAAAAGAGTAAAAGGGGGAAGGGGGGGGTTAAAGGGAGGAAAGTTGCCAGACGACAAGAGGAGAGGGGGCTAGGGAAAAAAGAGACCAACGGATTATTGTGACAACAACAAGGAGAGGGGGAATATTGTGAGCAGGGGGTAGGAAACGGGGGGAGAGGGAAAACGGTCGATACAGAAAAAGGATGGCAACAGCATGATAAGGAGAGTAAGGATAAGGGAGTGGGAAACCCTTGGAGGGACGGGTAAAGAGGCACGGAAAACGACCCTTGAAGGGAAAACGGATCTAACAGACAAGGAGGGGTACCGTCCAGAGAGCTGAGTCATGTGAAGAGAAGGGACACTTTGTGTTCAAACTTCTGAGAAGGGGGGTGAAAAGCAAAGGTGGCTTTGAGTCCCGGGGGGAAAAAGATCAAAAAACTCAGGGAAAAAGTGCAAAAAGGGGGAAAGGGGGGGTGTGGGGAAAATCCTCATATGAAAATCAATGCCGATCGGAAAGGGCAACGAGGGGATGTACTACTGTGGGAAGAGGAAGGGGGAAAAATGAAAGAAATCAAGAGACCAGAAGGTGGAAGGGGGTCCGCCAGGTTTATCGGAACTTCTTCTAACAGGGGAAAAAGGAAAAGGAACCAAAAAGCAAAAATCAAGGGAGGGATGTGTTGGTAAAAGAAAAGAAAAGATAAGTGGTTGCAAAAATTTCGAAAGAAAAATAGGTTCCAAACGGTAACCTGTGGAAGAAAAAGAGGTCAAAGAGGGAAAGGGCCAGAAATGAGTCCAAGGGGGAAAGTTAAGGGAACCCCAGGGGTCACTGGAAAATTAGGGGGACAAGTAAGAAAAAAAGGAAACGCAGGCAGTTGGTCAGAAAAAAAGAAAGGGGGACAACTTCTGGGAAAAAAAAAGGCTAGGTCGGGACGGAAACTGGGGGGGGATAAATTAAACAGGTGATTGGTCACTCGGAAAGGAAAGAAAAAAACTCAAAAAAATAAGAGAAGGGGGGGAGGAGAAAACCAGCAAGGGAACAGGGCGCTTCAGTCATCAGGGTTATTAAAGGTGAAGAAGGTCAAAAATCAAGGAAGGAAGGGGACAGGGGTACACTTTGAACGGAAGGAAGGGGAATGGGAGGAAAGAGAAGGTTTGGGGACAGACTTACCCAGGAAACAGAGAAATCAACTTTCGGAGGTCAAAATTGCCTGGGGACAAGGAGGGAAAAAAACCTGAAGGACTGGGATGGGAAAGGGGGGGGGAATAAAACTCTGAGAAAACCAGCAAGCAGGGGGAAAGGACTGAAAGGGTGGTGTCAAAAAAAAATAAGGGGCCCCCAGAAAAGGAGGAAGAAAGGGGGGTGGTTTCAAAAAGGGGGAACCTGCTGGGGAGAACGAAAACGTGGGATTGATTCCTGTGGGTGCAACCGCCGGGAGTAAGGGGGAGGTGAAGGGGAAAAAGCAAAGAATACGTACTCAAAAAGGGGGGTCCGAGAATAGGACATGACCAACACAAAAAGGTCAAAAATAAGGATGGTTAAAAAAAAAAAATGAAACGGGGGACAGGGGGGGAAAAAGAATGGGGGGTGGGAAGGGGGGGGGGGGGATGTACCAGACTGACACGAGAATTGGGAACAATAAAAAAAGGGAGGGGAAGAGACAGAGGGTTCTTCAGAAGACAAAGGAAGGACAAAAAACGTGGGGTGGGAGAGAAAAAAATTGTCGTTGAGGGGACTTGACCAAAACAAAGAGGGGCCGGATGAACCGGACGACGAGAAGAGAGGGGAAAAACCCCGGAAGACGGGAAAATAAAGGAAGGGGAAGACAAATAGGGAAAGCATGGGGGGAAAGCAACAAGGAAGAACTAACAGGGGGTCAGGGGGGGGACACTAGCAACAAAAGGGACGAAAAAAGACCAATTTTACGGGGGGGAAGGGGGACACTTGAAAGGAAAGTAAGGGGGGAATTGAAAACAAGGGGGGGAACTCGAGGAAGAAGGGGAAAACCCAAAGTTAAAAGAGAGAAAGACTGGGGGGGGAGGACGACACGGCCAGCAGCACAAAAAAGGGTTGGGAAAAGGGAGCAAGTGGTCCACAGCTTTGACCTACAAGACGTAAGCAAGTGGGAGAAAAGACCTAATAAGGAAATATCACTTGGGTGGGAAGGAAAAATAGATGAGAAAGGCTAAGGCATCTGGAATGGAAAAAAAAAAAAAATGACCGGCCACAAAGGGGTTTGGGGGGGGAACAAGGGGTGAGGAACCATGGGCCCTTGGGGGATATCATAAGAGAAGGGAGGGCGGGGCCGAAAGGGTAGGAGTCCGGGAGTCCACCAGAGGGGGGGAAGGGAAGAAAATGGGTACAGGCTGGTTGGGAAAAAAAAAAAGGGAAAAAAGGATTAGGGGGGAGGAAATCAAGAAAATGGAGGTAACAAATGTGGAAGGGGACGAAAGTCACAGACCTATCATCAGAACAAAGGGGGTGACGGAGAAGTTGGACAGAAAAGGGAAGGGCCGTGGTTCACCGAATGGGGAGGGGGAAGTGGGAGTACGGGAGGAGGAACCAAAGGGGGAAAAAGGGTAGCAACCGCACCGAAAGCAAAAGAGTAAAAAGGAAAAGAGTTAGAGGGAGGGAGGAGACGGGGTATAGCAGTTCGGGTAGGCAAAGGGGGGATTGTTGTGTGGGGCCCAAAAGCAAGTACAAGAAGAGGAGCTCAAGGCCGTGGGGGGAAAGAAAAGAGAATTGTAAAGGGGGGGGGGGAGGAGGAAGAGGACAGGGGAAAAAAGAGTGCGAACCTTAATACACTTAGTGGAAAGGGGGGCGGGGGAATACTGTTCTAAAAATCAGGGTAAAAGGGTGCAGTTGGTGGGGTTTTAAAATCAGAGTAAAAGGAAAAATCTAAAAAAGGGAGGGGATTCAGGGGAATTTTAATTCCACGAACTAATCGGGAGAAAAAGGGGGGGGAGTGTGCCGTGAGAAAGGAGGGGGGGAGGGGAGGTAACACTCTTGGGGGTGCAGATGGGGAAAAAGGAAAAGATGGGGCGGGGGGGAGGTCAAGGAAATCAACCACAACAAAAACTGGGCATTGTCGTTGAGGGGGAACTAAGAAAATGGTAAAATTCTCAACAAAGCGAGAAGAAAAAAAAAAGGGAAAAAGGGGAATTAGGAAAAGATAGAGGGGGGTACTCTAAAAGGGTAAGGAGGTTCGAGGGGGAAGTGGCAGCAAAATGTTTGTTTGGAACAGAAAAATGCAGGGGGGGGGACAACCCAAGGCCAGGAGGGGAAGTGTCACGAAAAGACAAGGAGGAAGCCCTGTGGGAAGGAAGAAAAAAATCAAAGCCAAGAAAAAGAGAAGGGTACAAAGACTCAGAAGCTACGGGAAGGAGGGGGGCATAGGGGGTAAAATTCATGAAAGACTAATGGTGGGAAGGGATGGAAGGGAAAAAGGCCATGAAGAACGCAGCCCCACCAAAAAAAACGGAAGGGAAGGGGGGGTAAGGCCCATTTCAAGGAAAAAAGAAATGCTCGAAAAAAAGGGGCGAAAGGAGCAGTTGAGAAGGAGCCGGGAAAACCAGAAAAAAGGAAGGACCCTGCCTTAAGGGAAGGGGGGAAAAAGCATGGAGGGGAGGAAGAAGAGGGTCTGGGCAACAACCAAAAGGCAAAAAGAAAAAAGGGAAACTCAATATCAAAAAGGCGTAATCCGGTAGAAAGGGAATGGGAGCCCCTTTTGAAGTCCTCGGGGAGGGGGGAAACTAAATCAAAATCAAGGTCAGAACGCAAAAAAAGGGGGGAAGCCACTGGGGGGACAAAAGAAGAAAACTCAGGAAAGTAAAGGAAAGGGGGGAGGGACAAAATATCCAAGAAAAAAAAAAAAAAGCTGACCAGGGGAAGAAGTCCACTGTGAGGGAAAAAAACAAAAACAGGAGGGGAAAAGAAAATGGCGCTGAATGGATCGGGGAATCAATGTCAAAAAAAGAAAAGTAGACTAAAAGTTCATCCAATAACTAACGTACTCCACCGGGGTGGGGTGGGAGGGGAGTTGACCACCAAGGGACTAAAATCTGGGAAAATAAAAGGACTCCGTAATACGGGAAGGAGGGGGAAGACAAAAAGAAATCCTTAGAAAGATATAAAGAGGAGGAGGGGAAAAAATAAAAAGCAAGAAATATAGAGGGGGTCAACCTAACAGAAGGAAAAGAATGAAGGGAAAGTTTGGGGAATATCAGGGGGGCTTCAACACCAGGAAAGGGGGAAAACGATCCTCACGGGATGACGTGGGAAAAAGAAAACCTCAACGTTCTAAGGGACAACGGTCATCGGGGTAACTCTATAATGGGGGAAAAGGAGAAGGGGGGGGTAAGGAAAATTGGGAAGATGGCCAGGACCCCAATCTTATGAAAAAGAAAGGGAGTTAAAAAAAGACAGGACGAATAGGGAAGGGGGGGGGAAAAGTAAAACTCATGTAAAAGGAACAGGGAAACGAACCAATACCCCTGAAGGAGGGGTCAAAAAAGTTAATCCGGGGAAAACAAGATGGACCACTAACAAAGGGGAATGGGGAATTGAGGGGTTTCCTATGTAGATGGAAGAAGGAATAGGGGAAAAAAAAAACACAACAAAAAGAAAAACAGGGGGGTTGGCCACGACAAGGCTGAGAGGTCGAACCTGGGAGAGGATGAACCGATGGGGGAATGGACTTAAAGGTACGGTTGATCATAAAAGGGGGGGGGGGGTAAGTTATTTTTTGGGAAGGGAGACCGGGGATAGAAAATAGAGAACAGGGTTTCCCTCCCACAAGAAGAAAATTGGCCACAAGGAGGGGGGTCAACCCCGGGGGAAAAAAAACCCAATCAAAAAAAATCAAAGGCACAAGAAAAACCCAAGTGTCCGAGGGGGGGGGGGGGGATATTAGGATTCCCCAACCAAACTTGAGGCTTGGGAACTTTGGGCTAGAGTAGAGACCTGCGAGGAACAAAAAGGGGTTCAGCAAGGAAGAATAATTCGACCTGAGAAAAAGGAATAAAAAAAAAAAAGACGGGTCTCCTTACTGAACCGGGGGAGGAGAAACGGGGGGTAGGATCCACCGGGTGGGGGAGGGTTAGGGGGGGGAAATGAAAGTACTGCTACAAGGAAAAAAAATGGAGAAATTGTTGAAAAGGGTCTCAGGGGGGAGGGGAACTGAACCGGGAAAACTAATTGAATTTCAGGGGGAAAAAAAAAAGCAAGGGGGTCGGAAGGTAAACAATCAAGAGGGAAGAACTCAAGTCTGGAGGGAGCGAACATGGGGCAAAGGGGGCGGCAAAAATGAAACACGGTGGAAATAACATGGAAAGCCAACATCCCACGGATTGGAATTATAAAATGTTGGTGGAAAGGATATACCCTAAGAGAAAAAAAAAAGAGGGGGGGGAACGGAGGGGAAAAATTTCAAACTGCTTTTCAGGAAGAAAAACCTGCATCGGACTGGGGAATTGGAAACACAGGGGGAGGGAGTCGGAAAAGCCAAGCGGGAAGAGAAAAGTGCTTTTTTGTGCAAAAAAAAAAAGAAAAAAAAAAAAAAAACCAATGTAAAAAAAGGTAAAAAATGTTTAGGGTGGGGTGTCGAAAAAACTGAAAGCGGCTTGCCAGTTGAAGGCAAGCCGGGACGGGACAAACTAAGACCCGGGGTCGAAAAATTCAAAAAAAGGAAAAAACGGCTGGGGGTCTGGGGGAAAGGGGGGAAAACAAAAAAGAGGGGAAAAGAGGAAGGGGTTACTGGGGGGAAAAAATCTGATTATTTCTCTGTTTTGTCAAGGGACAAGAAGAGGGGTTCAGTTTGTGGGGTGGAAAAAACAAAAGTTGAAGTAATGTTGGCAGTAAACGGGGTCCAGGGGAAGAAAGGCACAAAAAAAAGAAAATGCCGAAGGTCATCCACCAGGGGGGAAGGACCAAAAGGAAAATAGTGGGGGTCAGGTGGAAGTTGGGGGTGGGGGGTGTTATGTAAATTCGGGGAAAAAAGGACTGAAACCGACTGAGGGTAGGAAAAACTGAGGGAAGAGGGGTCAGGGAAGTGGGGGGGGGTGAACCTCTCAAGGGCACAAGAGACAAGGGGCAAAGTTTTTCCCAAGGAAAAACAGCAAAAGGAGGGGGAAAGCAACAAGAAAAGGGAACCTGGGAAGTCCAGGAAATGGCAATTTGAAAAACGGGAAAACTTAATGAGTTGACGGGGGGAAAATGGGCAAAAAAAAAAGAAGGGAACTGGAAGCAGAGGTACTGGTAAAAAAAGGGGTGATCCTTTTGAGTAAAGAAGTCAAGGGGGACTGGGATCTACGGGAAGATCTAAATAGAGGATCCAGAAGAAAAATCAAGGAGTCATCATATCCTTAGGAAAAAATGTTTAAGGGTGTGGGGGACTTTCGGAGGGATGAATGGGAAAAAGCCAAGGGCTAGAAAAGCTATCACAACACGGAGAATATAAACCTCAGAAAAATCTTGTTCCCACCGCAAGGACGGGGGGTGGGGACCTAAAACTCAGGGCAAAAAAAGACCGAGAAGAATACCAAAACTAAAGTAAAAAATAGGGGGGGTCAAAAAAAAAAGGAAAACAGCACAAACAAAGTAAGAAGGAGGGAAATAGGGGGTTGGGGAAAACCTTCCCGTTGTTGGGAGGAAAAAGGACTCAACTGGGGGGAGGAGAAAATTCCGGAGGAGAATACCGGATGTGGTGCGGAGCGAGGGACAGGGGACTGAATCACTTTCGGAAAAAAGATGAAATAAAAGGGACGCCTCCGTCTAGAAAAAAGAAATAAAAAAAAAACAGGGAAAAAGTGCGGAGTATAAAACAGGGTGAGGAAAGGACATCTGGGGGGGGGGAGGTGGTGATGGGACACAGAGCTTTTGGGGGAAAAAAAAAAAAAGAAGCTTCCCTAAGGAGGGGGGGGGGGAAAAAAAAAATGGTGCGGAGGAAAGGAAGGAGGGGGGGGGGGGGGATAAAAAAGGGGTACGGTGGTCCCCTTCCCCAAAAGGGAAGCTATCAGAAAAAGGGGGAATACGCGGATCAGAAGTGGTTTTGGGGAGGGGGAAGTAGAAGTGGAAGAAAGGGATCAAGCAAAAACGAAATCGGAAGACTTAGTGGGAAAAGGAAAGGGAAAAATGGAAGGGGGGGTTCCTGCAAAAGGGAAGTCAGTGGAAAAGGGGACAATTTCTGGGGGGAATACGGAAAAGCCGGACCTGTGGTGGTCTAAAAAGTGTTCAATAGAAGAAACGGTGAAAAACAGGAAAAAAGAAGAGCAGATAGGAGCATGGTTAAAAAAACATTGGGCATCAAGGGAAAAATTAAGGACAAAAAAAAAAGGGGGGGGAAAAGAAGGACGAAGAGGGGTGGGGACTGTTGGGTAAGGGAGAAGCAACGAAATGATGCGTGGGGGACAAGGCAAAAACGCCTTTCCAACGGAGCACAAACCAAAGAAGAGTGAGGGACTAGGGGGGGGGTGGGGTCAAAAACCAAGCGGGGACAGGCTCAAATAGGAGGGGGTCGGGCGGGGTGGATGTGGGAAGAAAAAAAGTCATTGGGCGATGGGGGAAAAAACGACAAGGAAAATCCAAGTACTTACCGAAAAGGGGGGAAATAATTGTATTGTAAAGGGGAAAAGGAGAAAAGCAAATCTCAATTAAAGATGAAGGGTTCCATCAAACGGGGGGGCAATTGGGAATAGGAACTAATATAGACACAAAAGAAAGATTGGTGGATAACAAAGGCACACTTTTTTGGGATAGGGGGGGGCATCCAGAGGCGTGCCACAAAAAGGTTTGTGCAAACGGAAAAAAAGGGGATAGGAAAAAGGAAAAGTCGCCTCTGTGGGACGGAGGGGGGGACGAGGGAGGAGGAAAACATAGACAAAAAAAGTCAGGTCAAAAGGAGCTTTAATTAGGGGGGAAAAAGAAGAAAAAGGTTGGGGGGGGGGGGGGAAACACCAAAGGCCACTCGTAGCAAAAAGGGGGGGTTGGGGGGGGGTGCGCCGTGAAAGGGGGGGATAAGTTTCCAGTGAGGTTGGGGGAAACAAAAAAAAAAAAAAATGGTCACAAAAAATCTTGCATTATTCGGGGGGGTTAGGGCAGTGGGCCCCAACCGAGAACGGTCAAGAACGGTAACGGACGTTCGGAAGGAAGGGGCTGCCACCGGGTAACAGGGGGGGTGGCGGGGGGACGCAATTACAAGGACAACGGACCAAACAACACACCCCAAGGAAAAGCTGTCAGGAGCAAAACCAACAACGGAGTCTGGGAAAAGAGAAAGGCAAGTTGGTAGAACACGGCGGGGATGGTGAAGGAAACACTTACTGTGAAAGTACTGAGGACGGAAGGTAAGTCCAGGCCAAGTTTCGATGCGGGAAGAGGAAAAGGGGTATAATCCCCCTGTAGTGGGAAAGGTGATAAAGGAAAGAGAACTAAGGAACAACAAGTCGGAAAAAAACAATGCGGGAGAAGAGACAAAACGGTGGTCAAGAGAAAGAAAGGGGACTAGACGCATTTTGGGAGAGGGGGGAAAAAAAGAGAGGGGAAAAAAGGAAGAACCCATTACAAACCAGGCGAAAATGCCCGGGGGGGCAGATCCTTGGGGTTGTGAAGCAAAGAAGGGGGAACTAAAAGAAAAATAAAACAAAGAGAGTTGGGGGGGGCAAAAAAACAGGTCTCTCAAAAAACAGGGGTCAGGGGAAAAGTTGGTCCAAAAAAAAAAAGAAAAGCCATGGGGCCGGGGGTGGAAAAGGAATACGTCCCTAGCAACTAGCAAGAAAGGAGCATGCGGGAGAGGGGGGAATGTCCAGGTAGTAAAAGGTTTGTCAAAAAAGCTCGACAAAAAAGGGTCGAGATACGCAAAAGTACACTGACAGAACAAATCACCAGGGCGGAGAAAGACGTATACGCCCAAGGGGGGTACAGAAGGAATATAATGGTGCCTGACATTGAAAGAAGGGGGGTCACTATTGCAAAGCAGCCCTGTGGGGGGGGGTAGAAAAGGGGTTGTTGGGGTTTTGGGAAAGAAAAAAGAGTGAAACAAGAGGGGTTCAAACTTTAGTGTGGGAAAAACCCTTAAAAAGGCAAAAACAAGCGAAATTTTTTGGGTAAAAAAAGAGAGTGGAATCCTAATCCAAACAGGTTTGAAAAGGGGGATTTCCCACGTGGCCACACCGGACGAAGAAAAAAGAAAACTGGACTCTCAAGACGGGGAAAATTTAGGGGCGGTACAAGTACACACGTAATTGGGGGGAAAACAAAGGCAAGCAACCGAAAAGGAGCCACTAGGTCTTGGAAGGAAACGAAAGCGGCACCCATCTCTGAAAGAAAACCGGAGGGGGAAACTCTCAAGACAGGTATCTGAAAGGAACTTAGGGTAATCAGGAAAAATGTGGGGGAAAAAAAAAGGGCGGACTGCTAAATTGGGGGTGGGGGCAAAGAATTCGGAACTATTGGTGGGAACAAAAAAACAAAACCCGAGGGCAAATGAAAAAAAAGGAACAAACTCAGAAAAGGAGAGGAGGGTATGACCGGGGAACGTTGAAAAAAAAAAGCGATGGGGAAGAAAAGGAGCAGAATCCAGCCGGGTTGCTGGGTCAGATTGGTTGACGCAGAAAACTGACTTCCCGTGGGGGGACGAAGAGAAGCAATGACTAATCTAAAAGGAGAAAACAAAAGGGGGGATAAAAAAAGTGGAAAGGAAAAATCAGAAAAGAGGTTATGGACCGGGGGGAGTTGCTGAAAAGGGGGGAAGAAAAGAACAAAAAAAGAGGTTGTCCAATCAAGGAGGAGGGGGGATCGGGTGACTAGAAAAGGGATGGTGTGAAAAGGGGGGGAATATGGCGAAAAAAAGTGACCGACGCCAATTAGAAAAAAAAAAAAAATAAAAGGGCAGGCTCATGATGGGACGTTTTGGACAACTGAGAGCGAAAAAAACCAAAACGCAAGGAGGAAGCTCAACGCCAGCCAGAGGTGTCCGAGGAAAAAAAGAACTGTAGGCGGCAAGTGCACGAAAGAAAAAGAACTGGATTGGGAAAAGGGGACAACCAAGGGTACGGGCAATGGCAATTGTAAAAACTTTGGAGGTAGAAGCTCGCAAAGTTCAAATTTAAGGGGGGGGAAAAAGGGGGGGAAGAAGACCCCAAACACAGAGGAAGCATAGGAGAGGTCAGTCAAAATGTCTTACGTACGGGGTCCATACGGTGTAAAATACCAAACCACCAAGAGATGACGGCCTACCATTGAGGAAAGGTCTGCCGGAGAAAAATTTTTTATTCAAAACAGACATAATGACGAAGGGGGGTTTCCCAAAGAATACCACGATAAAAGAAGGAGCAACGAGACGTTTGCAAAAAGAAAATGATGAAAGTGGGCACAAGAAGAACAAGAAAAAAGGAAACCTTCAGGGAAATTTCTGGACCCAAGGGGGGAGGAAAAGGTCAGGAACTATATAAGAGGGTGACTAAGGGGTTAGGGGGGTCTGGCAAAAACACACCTCCACAGGGGGAAACAAATTCTTGAATGGATCCGGGGAGGGTGGGTACGGGAAACTTTTGTAGGAAAGAAAAAGAGGGAAAGACAGACCAGGCATGAAAGGAAAAAAAACAACGCGAAAAGAAAAAGGACCGGGCAGCACAGAAAACGACAAGTCCCGGGGGAACACACGTTAATGTGGAAGCCGAGGTTCTAAAAGGGGCAAAAGGATAAACAGAAGAACTGAATAGGGTTGGGGTGAAATGCTCAATTAAGCAACGAGACTGGGAAATATCTTCTCCATAACTGAGGCAGGGTAATAGAGAAAAAATGGGATGGTGGTGCGAAAAAGAACCACATTAAAGGGACAGAGGGTTGATTACCCGGCCAAAGAGACCGAAGAGGGAAATTAGCGGGGGAGGTAGGTGACCATCCTGACCCAACCTTCCAGGGGAAAAAGGTTTTTTTAAAGCTTCGGTGGGACTGAGAAAAGGGATGGTATTAAAAAAAGAAAAGTGGCAACCTCAAGGAAAAAATGAAATACAATTTGTAGAGGATCGGCGGACTCAGAATCAGATTTTAGAAAACAGGGGTCCCCCTCGACGCGGGGGACTAACTAACCAGGACAGAAGAGGGTGATGTAATGGGTTTCCTTTGAAGTACAGTGCGCCACAAAAAAGGCAGGATTTGTCGGAAGGAGATACGGGTCCATGAAAAGAAAAAATCAAAACAAAAAAAGGGGGGATAACACGGGCGGGGGGTGCTTCCAACGAAAAGTATTGGAAGGTAAGACCCGGGAAAACGAGACAGAAGCGGCAACCCAAAAAGAGGAAAGAGCGCTCGCTTTAATAAAAAGAGAAACATACCTAAGAAAGTTGTAAAAGAACGACGTTGTTGAAAGATGTCGGGAGCGCTTTGAACGTCAGTCCTTGGTCGAAAGGGGGCCTGGGGGAAAAAAAAAAAAAAAAAAGAGTGGAAATGGGGACAGGTCAGGGAGCGTACTATTTGACTCAAAGGCCCCTTTATAACGAACTGGAGAGACAATAGGAAAAAGAGAAAAAGGGTTGGACAAGCGGGATAACAAGGGGGGTAACAAGGCCCTTACCGAGGAACGCTTTATTGAGAAGAAAAGCAGGCAATTTCACCAGAAAAAAGGGGGGTAAAAAAAGAAACAGCCAGATACCTCAACAGGCAGTAAGAAGGAAGGAAATGTCGGGAAAAAAGAGTATTGTGTGGGAAAGGCCCGAAGACGGGGAAACCCAAGAGTCTCGAACGGAAGGCATCAGAAGGAGAGGGGGAAAAAAGAGCTGGAAAGTACTCCCAATAGTGTATACGCAAAAGGCAGTCGGGGCTTCAGTGGTGTGACATTTCGTAGGAAAAGAGCTTTAGAAGGGGCGGGACTGAGGGGGGGAAGAAAAAAAACCGAGAAGAAACGCTGTGTTTCAAAGGTTGACGAGAGCGTCTCGGAAGTGGTAGCGCTGCAGTGGAGGAAAAAACCTCTCTAAAGGAGGTGGGACGTTTAGTACCAGTCAAAGAAGAGAAACCCGGCAATGTGAGAAAAACGGCATTGCAAAATTGTATGGGGAAGGGGGGCAGTAGAGAAATTTGGTTTATGGAAATTTGTTGTTTGTGTTTAAACAAAGAAAGACCGTAGCAGAAGGGAAGGCTACGAAAACCATATCGGGGCCGCTTCTCCTCTGACGAAATGGAGCCTGTGAATCAAGGCAAGGCAGGGGTGGAGGAAGCGGGCAAAAAAGGTCCAGGACTTGTGGGGAAGGAGTTAAAAAAGGCCAGGGGAAAAGACTGAAATTTCAAAAATGAAAGGTGACAAAAGGAAAATGCCAATCAAAACCTCAGCTAAAGGGGGGGATAGGAGGGGAAGGGAAAAAGTTGATTGTCTGTGGAAAGCGTTCAAAGGGAAAAATGGGAGGGAAGGGGAGGCAAGAAAATGGTCCAGGGGGATTTAAAATCAGACACCAAAAAAAAATTTTAAGCACAAGAGGGACTTGACGCGGAAAAAGAGCGTAAAAAAAAACAGGAGTATAGGTGGAAAAAGATGGCAAGGGAAAGGTCCAAATCTGGTTTGGCACAAAAAAGGGGGGTGGAGGGGAAAGAACAGACGCAAGAAAAGGGGGGGCGTTCACGCAAAAAAGAACAAAAGAAGGGTGTAAGCCTCAAAGACAAGCAAAAAAGGCAAGAAACCGAGCTGAACATTTGGGGGAAGGAAAAAAAAAAGGATGCATACGAGGAGGCAGTCCAAAAAAAGAAAAAAAAGGAGCCTCACAAAAAAAAAAAATGCAAAAGGGAGCCAATTTTCTAAAAAAAAAAAAATCTACGCCGAGGGAGCAAATCAAGGGGAGGAAAAAAAGTTTTAAACAGACAAAAGGAACCCTGCAGGGAGACGCCGCCGAAGGAATGAATCGCTAAAGGCACAAAGGGAAAGGGAAAGAAAACGAGTGATAGACCTGCTGAAGAAGCAAGTAAAAAAGCCAGATGCACGGGGTGACAAGAGCGGCGGAGAACAGTTGGCGGGACTACGTCCAAGCCTTGCACCGCGCAGGGTGGAAGAAAAGTGCGCTGCGAAAAAGAGGGGTCGAGAAAAAGGGTACAGCCGCAAAAGAGTGCCAAGAAAATATCCGCAAAAGCAAAGAAAAAATGTAGCAAAAAGACCCCACAGCTGAAAACGAAAAGGGGCGTCGGAGGAAAAGAAAGATACGAAGTTCAATAAAACACTGAAGAAATACGTCCCTGGTGGGGGGTGTGGACTGGGAAATATAGAAAACTAACATAAACCATCGGGGAGTGGAAGCACTCGGAAATCAAACGACCCCCCTGGTGCAGACAGAGGAGGAAAAAAGGGAAAAAAAGGTCCGACAGAGAAGCCAAATATGCGGGCCTTCAAGAAATAAAAAAAAAGAAGATTCCTGGCCGTTGAAAAAAAAGATGGGTGACTGTCCAAACAACAGGATAGTTGAGAAAGCAGAGGGGTATTTAAAAGCAGGCAGGCTACATCTGTTTGGAAAAGGAGAAAAATGGTCAACACATCGAACTGGAGGGGAAAAATTGTGCGATAAAGGTGCATTGGACGAGAGAATAGGAAACGGCGGGGGGTAAGGAACAAAATCAGATTAATCCTATCAAAATGGGACAACCTTAAAAAAGTTCATTTGGACCTGGGGGAAACGAAAAACTGACAGAAAACAACCCGATTTCGGTCAAAAGAAAACAAACCCCGTCGAATAACCTCAAGCCTACCAAGAGAAGTCATTCTTTGATGAAGAGGACCTAGTCTGAGGGGAAAAGGAGGAGTATTCAAAAAAGAAGAAAAAACTCAACTTTTGAAGTCAGGGGATTCTCAGAAAAGGAGGGTCCACTTCTATTAAAAAGCAAAAAAAAGAAAACAGATGGGGTTTGATAACCTAAAAAGACTTGGGGAGCAGAAAAAGGTGGGGGGATTGATGGTTGTGATGGGAATGAAAAAAGATTATCTCGGTGAAAAGAAAAAAGAAAAAAAAAAAAAAAGCTCCGAAAGTGCCAAATGGTCTTTAACCCGGTGAACAAGAAAAAAAGCACAATTCACAATACCTAGTAAAAAATTACTTTGGCAAGAGTGACTTACAAAATATGGGGGGCAAAGAAAAAAAAGGACTCGGGAATGAAGAAAAAATCAGGGGGAAAAGGGAGAGCAAGAAAAATGCTTAAAAGGGCGAAGAGGGCCAGTAAAGGCTGCGGCAAAACAAAGAAAGATAAGGTTCCACACAAAAACGAAGGCGGGGGCGCAGGACCTGTTGCAGGGAGGGTTGGGAGAATCACTTCCGCGAAGGGCAGATAAAAAAGATACTAGGAAAAGGAGACGGGAACCAAAAGAAGGGGGAGGGTTGACCGCGAACATCAAAGGAATAACTCCAAAGACGGTTATCCGCTCCGAAACTTAATGGGCCTAACCAGAAACAAATTCGCCGGAAACCGTAAAACAAAAACTCCCCGGGGAAATAAAAAGCGGATGGAGAGACCAAGGTATGAAAGGAGAATAACCATCGCCGGAAAACTGGAAGAGGTGCTTGCCAATTTGGGGCCGTTCAGGCTAAAAAGAAGCCGGGAAGAAACAGGTCAAAAAGTGATAAAAGCACTGAAAGAGGTACAGGATAAAAAGGTGCACGAAAGACGACAGAAAGGGAAAAAACAAGGGTCCCCCAAACCAAAATGGGGGTAAGGTTGGGACAAACTGAAAAAAAGGCGTAAAAGCTGCAACATGGATGTCCAATTAAAAGAAATTTTTAAATAATTCCAGTGAAAGAATGTTCTGGTCTAAAAAAAGGTGACCAAAGAGGATAAATGGGTTTGAGGTGGCTCAATCGAATTTTAGAAGGGACAAAATCAAGTATAGGGGGATGGTACACAGAAGTATAAAATGCCGGAAGTTGCTTAAAAAAAAAAAGTCCGAAGTCGAAACCCTGGGGGAAAGGCAAGGAATTTGTGCCTGGGGGGGGTATAAAATGTACCTTGAAAGTGAAAAAGGAAAATGCCCGTCTTTGAGAAAATATCATAAGTTGGGATAAGGAGAAAAAGAAAGACTGAAAGACTTTTGGAAACGGGGAAAGATTCAAATCAATGGGAAAATTGCGACCTTTTTTGGAATGGACAGTTTAACATACACTAAAGTATGTATGAGCTGAACGTAAAAGTGAACATCTAAAAAATGAGGGCTCGGGGGGGAGAGAAATGGTTGATTTTTATCTTCTAGGACTAGGAGAGAAATGAAAAAGCGAAAAAAAAGAATCTATCCATAATACTTGGGGGGGGGGGGCGGATTAAGGAAAGCCTAACTAGATACCTAGAGAAGCCCCAGCCAAACAATATGGGGGGAAAGCAAGAAAAAACGAGGTTTTGACATAAATGGGAAAAATGGAAGATACCCTCAAAGGGAAGGAAGCCAAAAGAAGAAACAAAACAGAAAAACTCAGTGGGGGGGGGCAATTCCCTTTATGTTTTGTGACTGGTCCAAAGGGCAATTGCTTCCGTCCGAAGTGAAAAAAGAGGCCTTGGAAGCGCATACAATAGGCAGCAGTCCTCTGGGGGGAGGACCAATGAAAGCAACTCTTGGGAGAGAAGGCAAGGAAAGAGTAACGCCAACCTGAAAAGAAGTAAAGGAAAAAAAAAAAAACGAACGTGGGGAGACACGGTGTCTCAGGGTTGGGGGTTCTTGGGTATGGTTGAAACAAAAAGGGATGTGTGGGGAAAAATAGATTTTAACATACCAAGAAAAAAGAGGTACATCAGGTTAAGGGAGGAAAATGTTGGAACAAAAACAGGTTGTTAACTACACGAGGTACCAACCTTCACGCCGAGGAAGATGTGTATAAGGAGTCTTCAAATAAAAGGGGGGGTGATTATCGGAGAGGACAGCGGTGAAAAGAACCGACAATAAAATAAGAAGAATATGGGAGTAAAGGGGGGGGGACTTGTGTGAAAAAAAAAAAATGATCACTACCCAAAGATGGCAAAATGGGGAAGTGGTCCTTTTAAAGAATCAAGCGGAAAAAAAAAAGGGTGGGGTGTTCAAAGGGTCAATAAAAAGAAGCCAAAAAGGGAAAGAACGTGAAGCATGAGATATAAGTGTTAAAAAGGGGGAACAGGGGGAAAAGACAGGAAAAGGTGTCAAAACCGTGGAACCCTACATGGACGACGACTCGTGTTGACCCTTTTTGGGTGGATGTATCAGAGGAGTACGGGTGGCAAAGGCACAGTCTTGGTGAAAAGAAAAAACTAGTCTTACCGAGGGGGGGTGAGGGGCAAAAACTCCAAAGCAGAAAAAAACAAAAGCATCAGTGTGTAGCTACTAAGGGAAAGCCGTATTCAGAAGGTAAAAGTTAGGAGTTGAAACGATACCAAAATTTGAAAAGAAAACTCGCGCTAATGTATGTGAATTTAAGGCGCAAGATCTGCCAAATGAAACGACAAAGGCAGCAAGTTGGACAGGAAAGGAGGAAGGAAACACGTTTGACAACTTTGAAGGCAGGAACAACAACTTTGACATGCTCATACGGAAGAAAAGGTTTTTGGGACCGGGAGAATCAGAAAGTGAAAAAGGGTTTGTTGAAAAAAAAAAGGTACGGGGCTTTGGATAGAGAGCGAGCACCTAGAGAAAAACAATATTAAAAACTGAATTAATAAGGGACGATGGTGGGATAATTGTAGAAAAAAACGTGTGGGCAGAAGTTTTGGGGTGCAGGACCTTCCCGCAGAGTCCCTGGGAAGAGGAAAAAAAAAAGCCAAATCAAATGACGGGGTGTCAATTACTCAAAGGAAAAAAGGACAGAAAAAACGGCGAGAGGCCGTGGGAAAGTAAGGGGGTTTGGGACCCGTACCATCCGCGCTTCGACAGGAGCGCAGCCCACACAAAAACCCGGCTGATGAAAGGAACCTCCCGCGAGATTTTCTCAAACTGGCGTTTCTGGGAATGAAAAAACGTAAGTGAAACGCAAAAAAAAAAAAAGCAAAGTCTTCCAAAGTTCGCTGGAAGGACTGAAAAGGGAAAAAAATCAAAAGCACATATAGTGAGGGAAATTCACAGGAGAACAACAGGAGAAAACAAAAAAAAATCAAGCAAAAAAAGGAACGTGAAAGAAAAAAAAAAAGTGGGAAATATCAGCTCGGGATCAAAAGGGGGGAAAGAGTTAAAAAGGAAGGGTTGAAAAACCACCAGGCCAGTGGGAACCAAAGCGTCGAAATGAAAGGTTGAAGCCTTTTGGGGGGAAGTCAAAGAGGGGGGAAAGGGAAAAAAACGCGGGCGACGGAAGTGGGCCTGAGACGCGGGGTTTTCGGACGATCAAAGGGGGGTGGGAAAAAAAAATATAAAGGGATGTAAGGGGCTGAGAGAGAAGCGAATCAAATATAGAAGAAAATAAAGTTGGGGGGGGAGGTGGGCTTCGGGAGGGGGTGTTTCAAAAAGACGAGAAGGAACGCGTCTAAGAACAAAAGGGGAAAGTTCACCAAAAAAGAACTCAACTAGGAAAAGGGGAAAAAGAACCGATTGTTGGGAAGAAAAACCCTCCCGTAGAGGGAGAAGTAAAGAAAGAACGTTGACGTGCAAAAAAGAATAATCGGAAAATGGTGAAAAGGGAACACGAAAGGGGAACTGAAAGGGGTTTCACAGGTGGAACCCGGCCTCCAACAAGCAATGTTAACAGGAGTAGAGCAGGAGACAGAAAAAGGTGAAAAGCAAGGGGACGGGGGGCAACCCCACCCAAAGCTTGCGAGACAAGAACGGGAAGAAAAGCAGTACGGGCGTCAAAAACAAGGAAGGGTGGCAGGTCCGCAAAGAGGCTCCGGGGAAAAAAAAAAAGAAGGCAGGGGACAGAACCCGAACGGTTGAAAAAAAGACCCGCAACGGTTCAAGGGGAACAGAATCAGGAAAGAAAGGAGGGAGAGAGGGGCGGACGGGTCACTTAATGTGGTTTTTAAAAAAAAAGTCGCGAATAGAAAATATTTTTGGGAAGATCAAAAGAGAGGGTGACACAGCCAAGGCGGGGCAAAGACAAGAAAGGGAACAAACGCTAAGAGAAAGGCACGGGGAAAAAGAAAGGGGATGTCAATAGTTGGCGAAAAAAAAGGAGCGTCAAACGGGGGGTTGGCCTATTGGGACGCAGCAGGAAAGGGAGGTGAGTGAGCCGCCTGAAACTCGGGATAAGGAAATAGTACGGAAGGGGGGAAGAAAAAACAAAGAGGACGAGAAAGCTATGGGAACGTGGAGGAGGGGTGGCGATAAGGGGGTCAGGAGCGATTGCTCAGAAGAGGGATTTCAAAACAAAAAGGGGGAGGAAAAATATTGGGCGGGTAATAGAGACGGGATAGATGTAAATCCAACAGAAAGATGCATTAAAGGAGAAGACGAGGCGACGGCGGTTTGGGGGAGCACTTTAATCGGCAGAAGAAAAAAAACCCGAAAAACTGGGGGGGAGGAACTACCGCGACACCTAGGGGGGGTTCAAAGGAAAGACAAATCTCGGCGGGCAAAGTCAAAAAGATACGAT
>Ga0179593_1311672_pt1 | contig 26817 bp, 30 predicted proteins | sample CZODoug2_1_08_16_FD_185931 | JGI IMG/M metagenome (GOLD analysis project Ga0179593, IMG submission 185931) | Vadose zone soil fungal communities from Angelo Coast Range Reserve, California, USA - CZODoug2_1_08_16fungal (PacBio error correction) | ecosystem: Environmental > Terrestrial > Soil >...
TGTAGGCGGAACCAAAATGAGCGATGCATTATCGTTAGGAGAATTTAAATAGGAGTGCCTTGAAATCTGGGAGAAGCTGCTAATTAGACCTCCCCGGAACAGCAAATGCCAAGTCACCAGGGAAAAACTTACACAACAACGACACTAGGTTCATTGAACCGAACACTGGAGCTGGACATAAGGATCGAGTCTGCCAGATCGTGATGTCAGCCCAGGACGCAGATTTAGAGGGAGGAAGGAAAAGTCATGAAAAAAAAGCCTAAACCAGGAAAAGAGCCACCCGTATCAGGACCCCAGCCTGCTATGGGTTAAACCCGGGGTGATAGACAGTGAAAGACTCCGTCCGGGAATGGAGTAATTAAAAAATGTCAAGAGAAGAAAAGCTTAAAAATATGGGAAGAATGAGGGGGATAAAAGATACCCAGGTATTGGGGGGAAAATAAAACACTGCACACTGAAGGGGGAAGTTTGAAAGGTGTCACGCGCTATTTTAGTTGTTGGGGCGGAAGAGGCAAAAAGTAACTTTCACCTTTTAGTGGAAGGTGGAAACTGGGGGTGGCAATTTTTTAAAAGATTCAGTGGCAACGGAAAACTCAAACCAGGTCTATCTTATAGGAGTGTTAAAAAATGACTGGAAAAAGGGAGAAGGGGGAAGACATTCGGCTACGGTAATTAGAACAAACCGTACAAAAATGTGAGGGTTCGATGTCTGGTGGGGAATGGTCGGGGGGGAGGAATACTGAAGCGTGAAGTAAACAAGAGATGGGTTTACCTCAAAAAAAAAAACCCTACACTCCCCCCCAACCCCAAAACCCCAAGATCGTGGAACATCCTTCAGAGTAACGGATGGGTCTGGACTGTATTGGGGCGGAGGTGAACAGGGGGAAAAAAACAAGGAAAATTCCGAAAAACGGGGTGGAAACCTGCCTACGTCTGGATCGCGATGAACTCCGGGGATGGAACATCGGCGTCATAATGACGTATTGCGGTCCAACAAACCATCACGGGTCAGAACAAAAATTTATCCTCAGTCGCAGGGAGGTGGGGGGCGCAGCAATCTGGGGGGGTCGGAAGACCGCTTTGACCCAAGACAGGAGAAATGTTTTGAGCCGATCATGCTCTGAAAGGATGGGAGGAAATAGTTAACAGAACTGCGCAAAAGATCCGGTGTTAGGGCACGGGGGGGGGGACGCTGGATCTGGTTTGCGGGGTTACACTGACGCCGATCGCCTGGGGATCAAAGGGTTTCAAGAATCATTGCATCGGCATGGGGCGATGGAAAAGGGCAAGCCAGGGCAATTGACTACAAAAGCAGAGACAAACTCCAAAGACCACCTCGTGTCCAGAAAGAGAACAATTACCAAAACACCAGCGGGTACCGGTTCAACCGCACATGGCTCATCACACGTGAGGAGAAGAAAGGACTCGCCGACACGAAGTAGGGATGAGGCCCAAGATCACCACAAAAACGCTGGTGTCAGAAAAAAGAAGGGCCGGTTGGTTAGGGGAAGGAAAGCGAAATGGGCACTGGGCCGGGAAGAATCACTATTCGCGCACGCTATGATAAATCAATTAAGAAAGGGGATATTCAGAAAAATGGGGGATCACCCTGACAGGTGGCGACGCAAGGGCAAAAAATAGGTATGGGTGAAATAAAAGGTTGGCAAGAGCGGAACGAGTGCGGGTCTCGCAAGTAATGGACAACACTTTACCGTTACCATACAACCCCAACAGGAGACGTCCAAATCGGGGGAAAAGGGAGAGAGACTTTTGGCATCAGGTTCAACTGAGAAGAAAAAAAAAGAGGAGGAAGGAGACCGGAAAAAAAAAAAAAAAGCTGAACGTGGGCGCTCACGCTATAGGGTGTTTGAAGGTAAAGTGTGGTGGGAAAAACATGCACAAAAGGGCCGAGGGAAGAAGAAACTTCCAAAGGGGGTCCTTCCACCCCTACATGACGACGAGGGCCAAGGCAAAAGTGTCAGGGAACACGGAGACACATGCGAAGGTTGCCCATGACCTCTGCCTTTCCCTAAACGTTGCGAATAAAAAGGGGGGAAGGCTTGAGTGGGAGGGGAAAGGAGGCAGGAACACCGAGCGCCTCCAAAGCCTCCCCCCCGACACCGCTAAAAGAATTTGATAGGGGGTCTGATCATCCATCGGGGGTTACCTAGAGAAGGGGAAAGATGGGGTGGATCAATCCAACTAAACCGCACAGGGCGAGAAAGGGTAAGTTGGGAGAGACCATGTCGGAATGTCACAAAAAAATGTGGGACGGGGGGGTCTGAGCGCCGAGGGTTGTGAAACATTTGGGAGGTTTGTATGTGAACTCAGGGGGAGGGGAAACCGAAAGAAAAGAAGGACCGGGGGAAAAAGCAACAACTAAATTCTGCAAAGGGAACCCAGAGAAGCAGTGAAGAATGTGGAGACCCGCCAAGACATCTCAAAGCTACACCGACAATCAACATGAGGCTGGGGGGCTGAGGGTGTGGTTAAAAACATCAAACACCAGAAAAATGCAATCGGCCTCAAAACCTAGGATGGGCCAGCGGCAAATTCAAAATATCGACAACCTTGAGAAAAGACCCCCGAAGTAGGCGCGATGGGGTGAGGGCCGGATGCACTTTGGCAAACGGTGGCGTCCTGGGACTCCGAGGTGCCCTTCAGAGGAGCAACTATGAGAGAAGAAAAACTGGCAACAGGGAATAACACTGTTTCTGGCGAAGGAATATGGAAAGCATACCACCCACCCGAAAATAGAAAACTGCTGGGTTTTCAAAACAAAAACTTTTGCACACCCGATCTCGGTGGACGGTCTCCTACTAAAGGAATACTACAAAAAACGGAACCAGACAATAAAGAAAGGGGGAGGACCAGGGGGAGAGGGGGGGTCTCCTTCATGACCGTTCTGGGCCGGGTCTTCGATACCCAGAAGAAGGGGACTGAATGTCCATCCTATTCAAGATCGCCGGGTTAGGTCCTCGAAAAAGAATCTCCATCAAAAAAACAAAATCAAAAAGGAAAACTTGAACGCACGAGAAGGTGCCTGGGGCAATAACCGACCAAACAAGCCATACAGGAGCAGACAAAAAAACGGGCGGGAAAAACTCAGTTTTCTTTTGGTCACATCCCACGGGATAAAATCGAACCGAAAAAGAGGATGGAAAGAACGAGGAGGAACCGTCCGCTGTTAAAAACCGGCCTAAGATCCATTGAAAGGGAAACCGAATCCGGGGAAAGAGAAAGGAGGGAGGGGGGACCAGGGAGGGGGTGGCTTTTGGAGTCAGGGAAGGTCGGCTAAGGAGAAATTCCGAAGACATTAAAAGGGCAGGGGAGGGGGGGCGGTCTAAAGCTCTGGGCGAAGAACGGAAAGGGTAAAGAAAGACCGATTAGTCTCACTACCGGTCACTAAACCGGGCTGGACGGAAAATTTCGCAACAGGCTGGCGGTGGGTGCCTTCGTTTTTTCGGGGAGTATATTTCTGAGAACTCGATCGTCAACAGAGACCAAAGCAAAGGAACGAAACCTTAGCTCATAATCTAGGACAGGAAAGCTGGTTCAAGCCTACACTTTGGACAGGGTCACCAACAAAATCGACGGGATGTATCAAAGCCGCCCGAGGTGGTAGGCGTCTCTTCGGGAAGAGGGAGACCTCCAGGAAAAAGCCAATCAACCCCCGATCTAGTTGGGTCGGTTGGGAGAAAGATCAGATAAGTGGTGACGTTCCTGGTGGGGAGCGAATTCCTCTTCTTCTTTAGGTCACATAGGGGATGATGCTTAAACTGTGCAACAGGTCGAATGAAAGGAGGGGAGGCGAATAGTCCTCAGGGGGGGATTCGTGAATCACAAATAGCCGCGATCTGGAAACAAGCAGGTACGAAGAGATCAAGTCACAACAACAACGAATGGTGGAAAATCCAAATGGAGAAAGGTTCTGGTTGCTCGAAAAATATCCATCGAGATTCGAGACCATCTGATCCTCCACTCATCGACAAGGTGAAGAAGTTTAGAGAGCCCTACAGTGGGGAAAGAAGGACGCAAGGCAAAGATAACCAGGCGCCTCACTGGCTTCAGCCCAGCAGAATCGTACCTAGAGACTTCTTTTTGAATTCAGGCGGAGCTAGGATCAATACTACCTAAAAAAAATCTTACGGTGGATTGCGTAAACAAAAAAGCGCGCTGGTGAATTAAGGCAATATTTGAGCAAATGTAAGCAGGAGATAGGGCATAATTCCCGCTACGTGCCGCTTGGGGATCGGGGTTACGTAAATTTCTATAACCAGAAGAAAGCAACGAACCCTCACGAACACCGGTAGCACCACTAAACCGTTGGGGGAATAGTCCGGATAACAACCTGAGCGTGGAAAAGAGAAAGATGTTCTTCAAAGAGCGTGATGTCAAGCCAGGAGAAGATTAAACTGGTATCCCAAGAAGAAGGAGACGCCGGCCTTAAGAAACCAATAAAAAAAAAAAAAAAAAAAAAAAAAAAACATCAGAAACGCAAGCGGCTCGCTTAGGGGGGAACCCCGGGAGGAAGGATAAGAGAAGAGAAATTTAATGGAGAAGGAGAAGGGAATACCGCTCATCCGAAAGCTCGTGAGGGGGGGGGGGGAAGGACATCGGGGGCGATGTTAAAAGTGTGGGTGAACAAAAATCCGCGGAAGGAGCGGGTTTAACGCCGGGTAAGGAACAACGTGATGCGTTTTTGGGGGAGGGGGATCAGAAAAAAGGAAATAGGATATGTACCCCTTTCCAGGGGTGGACAGGGGGTGGTAATGAGGAATACTCAACCCTATAGGAGAGAGGTTGTTTCATCAGGCCGTCTATCGGGTCTAGGAAGGGAAAAAAACCCAGCCTCCAGAATATGAAGGGGACAAAAAAAAAAAGACCGGGACGAAAAAAAACCAAGACTGTGATGGGAGTTGGGTTCACCCGTTCGTGAGGTGAGAAAAGACGTAGCTTACCCGCCAGAGGGAGGGGGGAAAAAGAACTCATCCCAAACGCAAAGAAAACGATTGGTCGTGAAACGTGGAAAAGGAGGGTAGATTGAACAACCCACTGGCCCACTTCGAAAAACTTTGGGGATGGAAAAAGTGCATGTCAGCGGTCTAAGAAACGAAAAAATAAGATGAAGCTATTCCCGTGATTAAAAGTAAAAAAAACGACACGTCGACCCTGCGGCCCAAAAAGAGTCAAATGTCTTTTGGGAAAAAAGCTTTGATCGACGAATGCCGGAGGAACCCAATCCTCGAGCTTGGGATGGAAGCTACGAATGGCTGGTACGAAGTAAGTCTACATAACGGCGCCAACAACCTATTGGGGGGCGCTGTGTCAGGATAGGGAGACTGTGTGTCTCCACTGAGCTGAAGAACTGGAGGGGGGAACAACAGGGAGCAAGCTTTGATGGCAAAGTGTCCAGGGGCAGATAGAAGGGGCATACCGGCCGGACATCAAACGCCAGAGAAAAAAAAATCGCCCAGCCAGAAAAAAGGAAACCGCACCTCATAGACCGTGGACCCGCACAGGAGGACACGGGAAATGGTCTTCTGTTCCAGACCCTCGACGTCAAGGAGGCGTGGAAAAACATATCAGCAGCAGCGGACCACCGCGGTTATTGTCTACGCATGACATACAAAAGGAGGGGGAAGGACGTTTGGTTGAGGAATGTCAATGTGTGGAATTACCCCCAAAACAAAAACAAAAAATGGAGGGAAAGTCGTGGGGGGAGGCGACGGGTTCCTGTTCCGCGACAGACGTGAGGCTCTTAAAAACACCGGGGATGTCAAAAACGGGAGGGGACCGGAAGGGTTGCATTAAACTTAGGCAAATTTTCTCAAGGGGGAAAGGAAAGTTTGTCAAAGGGAAAGGATAATTCTGGGGTGGAGGGAACGTCAAGACGAAGGGGGGAGGAGGCGAGCAACAGTTGCCGTTAAGGGCCAACAAAACAGGACGTGGGTCACAGACATGTTCAAAACGAAGAGGGGGGGTTCAAGCTGTTCAGATCTACAAAGAAAACAGTAAACTGGGAGAGGGGAAAAGGGAAGGGGCACCAACCTATATCGTGTCGCTGGGGACACGCGAACTGGGGGGGAGCCTAAGGTTTCACAACCAAACGAGGATTGCGAAAAGAACGAGTCAAGACGTGCCAAAGGGGAGCCTTCCCAACAGAGAAAAAAGAAATGGAAAGGAGGTAGACACCTTTCGGACTGAAAAACAAAAGAGTGGCAACATGACCTTAGGTCCTCTTGCGACTCAACGGTGATGCTTTGAAACCTCGCGGGAAAACCGGCAGGGCGGAGGGGGAAAACCGAGTCAGCTCCCAAACGCCCAACCAAGGAGTCAAACAAAGCGTGGATCTGCAGGTCATCAGCGGTGCCGATGAGGCCCGGGATAAGTTTATCCCGCATAAAAGAATACTTCTATTTGAGGGACACGAGACGGGAGAGGAACGTTACATGTGAAGGAGAAAACCGGGACAAGGTGCGGGCGTTTTGGGATGCTCGTGGACTAAGAGTTTGGCAAAGTGCTGTATTTCCCAGGCCCGGGGGAGGGCCAAGCTATAGGCCCTGTAAATGGGAAGAGGACAAGAGACGACCCTGCTGGGAACCGAGCATGAAGATCAACGAAGTGGAGAACCGAAAAAAACTCCGCCCAACGGGACCCTCAAACTCTTGATGGGTGGCGCAGTCTATGAAGGTGAAGGAGGAGAAAAGAAAAACCAACAGCCGGCAAAAAGGAAGCAAAAAGCTCGGGATTGGTCCGCGGGCAGTGTTTAATCAATCAGAGGCTGCCAACGAAGTCCGGAGGCGAAGGGGGACATGTTTTCTCGGGTACCTAGGGGGAAAAACACAAATCAAGGGGGTGCGTACACTGACAAGAGGTGAAATCAAGCGGGTTTCGATCGCAGGAAAGCAAAGCGTGGACCGGAGGTTCGCCTAAAACACGTGTAGGAAATTGGCGTCCGTTGAGTTCACCGAGAAAGGACAGCCAAAAACGAACAATAAGTAAGGAACTATGTTCGGATGTTCCACAATGGGAAAAGAAAGAATATCTGCTAGGGGGCTTACGAAGATACGTCAACGAAAGGAACACACAAACTAGGGGGATCCCGGACGAGGTTCACCTTCAAAAGCCAAACGAGCTTAAGACGGGTCTGGAAGAGAAAACGAAGACAAAGATCAAAACTCTATAGACAAAAGGGTGGGGGTTCCGAAGCCTGAAAAAGAAACATCTCACCAACCGGAAAAAATTAAACAGGAATCAAGGAAAGAAGAGGTGTTTTGGGGAGCCTTCAACCGACAAACAAAAAGGAGCCCAGATTCGCGACACCGACGTATCCAAAAAAAGGCGCGGAAAGTGGAGGTGGTTTCACATACCACTTATCAACAGTATGACTCCACTACGAGAAGTCCCCTAAGAGGCTTCAGGGAGGAGAGGAGCGGGGAAAGGAAAGATCAGACCACCAGGGTCTCGGGATATGAGTTCAACTAACCGGTGACCAAGATCTAGTCCGGAGGGGGGGGGTCATGATGCGGGTGCCGTATGTTAGGGGAAAACTGAAGGAAGGAAGGGCAGAATGTCTCGGAATAGTGTTGATCACGCTACTGGCTAATCGAGCGTTAACGAGAAGAAAGGAAAAAAGAACTGTACAACAGGAGGGAGGAAAAGGGGCAAATGCTGGAGTGGGTCTGGTTCAGGGGGTTCTCATGGTCGCCGTCGTCATCGTAAAAAAAAACCCGGGGAAGCGTTCTGCGATCCAAGAAGAACCAGGAACCAGTCAATGGGGTTTCCACGAGTGAGCGGAAATTTTCACCAAACGCCAGGCGTTTGATGCGAAGAAAACGGGCCCGCGTTTGGGATGTTGGGGGGGGACACGCGGTACCGCTGGGAAAAGGCTAAAAGAAGGGATTCACAAAAAGCTCGTGTCGCCAATGGAGTGGGCTGCATCACCAGAGAACGTTGCGGTTCTGCAAAGGGCCGCCTCTGCAGTCTTAGAGTGAACGAGAACTTTAAAGGAAAAGGTCCGGAATTTTCGAAGGCATCGAAGCTAACTGGATAAGTGAGGAGAAAATTGACCTCTGACGCCCAATGGGGGTTCGTCTATCTCTCATAACAACACAAAGAATGTACGGGATAGGCGACACTGGAGGTTAAAAATCTGGGGGGAAGGGAGGTCAGGGAGAATCTCCAGCGAGAATTTATAAACGGCGCGAAGAGACAGGAAAAAGTGGGGTTAAGAACAGCTCTAGACTCTGCATAACGCGGGGAAAGAGCAGTCGAGTCACCAACGCCCGTCCACGTAAAGTGAGAAATCGAGCCAATCAAAGGGGAGAAAAGCGCTCGTCTTGGGAATTTCAAGCGAGAAGAACGGGACCGACGCGCACGAAAAACAGACCACTTTCGGAAAACGCCTGAGCGGAGGGTGAGTCTAGAGCCCAAAAAAAAAAAAAGAAAAAAGAAAAAAAAAAAAAAAAAAAAAACACAAAAGAGCAGGAGTAAGTTAGAAGGAATAGAGGGGGTCGAGGGGAATTGTAGGGGAAGAGACAAGGTGGGAGAAGGCGTACCAAGGAAAGGATGGTGTAAATGGACGAGAGGGGAAGGTAGAAAGGAAGGGGAGTTATAGAGCGGCTAGGAGGGGGGGAGGGTCAAGAGGGGGAGGGCGGGGGGTGAATTAAAATGGGGAGGAAGGAGAGGGAGAAAACAAAGGTAAAAGAAAAAAACAACACAAGAGTAACAGAAAAGACAAAAAAAGAGGAGCAAGGGGGGGAATGCCAGTAGGGCTGGAAAACAAAAATGAAGGGGAAATCTCGTGGATTAGGCCTTTACGACCAACTCTTATTTAGAAAATTACTCAAACCGTAAAAGTCATTTATGACTGCGAACAAATAGACCGCCAACTCCCCTCAAAAAAGTCCAAAAAAAAATTATGCCTAACGACAGAAGAGTTAACGATAATACCTTCCGTTAATAACGTATTCGAACATAAGATTTAATTCCCTAAAAGTACTGGGACCGAATTAAACCATTTAAACGAGAAAAAAAAGAAGGAGCCGGAGGCCGGGACTTCAATGTCACTTACAATGATGAAAAAAAATCCTCTGCCAGTATGGGGGAACAAGGAATCATTAAAAAATCGTCCTAAACGGGAAGGAGAAGACAGAAGGTAACATCTTCTGGTTCGAAGGAGAGGAAAGACTTATTGGGAGGAGATGTTGGACCGGGATGAGAATAGAGCAATCCTCTCAAAAAACAAAACTGGGGTTTCAAAAAGTCGGAGCAAGTGATACTGTTAATATCTCATGTGAGGAAAGCGAGGCAAAAGGCAAAGACGTCCCTTGGAGGGGAGGGGAAAAAAAAAAACCTGGCAAAGGTGGGGGGAGGGAGTACATAAAAAAGGGTGCCTCGAACACTAACAATGGGTCGATCTTAGGGAGTTTTATACAGCAGGTCTGAGCTGAAACTACGCAGAAACAGGAAGGCCAGTCTAGGGGGGCATGAGTGGGAAACAACTACAAGAACGGGGGGAAGAAGAGCATACCTGTGCAGGGGGAGGTTCTGGAGAGCTTAACAAGGACCCGCAGATGCTGGCGGACCCAGGAGGCTGGGAACACACCACTGAAGAGTACGGGGGGGGTATCAAATGATCGGACAGGAGTGAAAAACCCTTTCGGAAAGGCCGGAACACCTTGGTATGGACATGGCAGGCTGACAGGATTAGCGAGACAATCGAGTATTTCACCGACAAAAGCACCAGAAAACGGTCCAACCCTAACATAAGCACCCCCGAGGGGCGCGCCGGCGTCGGGCAAAGAGTTGGGCCAGCATCTTTGTAGAGAAATGCTCCTCTTGAAAGAAGAGAAAGGGGGAAGCCGAGCTAAGGACTGTGAGGTGGGTGAAATCGACTGCACCAAGAAGATGGTGATCTTAGTGGGAGTCAGGGTAAAGGTTGTTGTGTTCAATCAGGGAGAAGCTTATTTCCGTGGGGGGCAGAAAAGGAGGGAAATACGTTAGTCAGTCCAGGGCAGAGAACGTTTTCCTGAAAAGCAGAAAAAGAAAAAGACCGCAACCCCCAGACTTTCTCATCGCATTCAAAAAACGACAGCCTCGCATAAGGTGCAAACAGGGAAAAAAACATGGGGGGCTAGAAGTTTTATCCATGGCCCAGAAACTCGACATCGGATGCTTGTCCCCCATCAAAAGGAGCAGACCCGGCAACAGTTAGAAGAAAGAATAACCTGTCAAGACACGGCGGGGGGGGACGTGTGAAAAGCGGCGAAAAACGTGTTAAGGAAAAAAAGAGCCAGGGAAGAGCACTGTGCATCCAACAACTGTGGTTCGCAACTATGGAAATGTCATGGAACTGGCTTTTTCAGGCCATGAGGGGTGTCGACCGCCGTGCATCTCTTAATGGGGGGAAATCCCCTTTGCTGAAGTGGGCCTTTTAGGGCTACGATGTGACACGTGTACTGATCTCACACAAAAGGATCAGTGGGAAACAGATAAAACAGCTATCGTGGGGGGGAAGAAAGAAGGAAGATCAAGAATTAAAAAAAAAAGGCGAGGTAAGAAATAAAAGGAGAGGCAAAAACCAAGCGGGAAATTGAAACCTCAGACCGGGAAGGGGTTGGTCACAGAAAAAAGAGGTAGCTGAGCAGAAGAGGGACCTTCAAAAGTTTTATAAAAAACACCAAGGAAAAGAGAGGCAGTTTCTACCACTGTCAGGGCCTTACAAAGACGGAAGATGACAGTAAGTTCCCATTTGAAAAAGGGGTGTCTTTACATCAGAGGAGGAGAACGGGAAACGGCGCACCAGGACGCCAGCCGGAAGACCAAAAAAAAACGAGGTCCACGAAACATCTTCTTGGATGTTTAAATAAAGCTTTGGCCGCTGGGCTGTCCCGGGTTTGGGTAGCAACGGCAGAAAAGGGGAGGGCCCGACGAAGCTCACCATGGTGCGAAGGAGAAAAAGCTGGTTGGCGTTTTGATCTCGAATGGACCCTATTGGGGGGGGGGTTGAGTATGGAGGGGGGTGGGCACAGGAAGTTATTCCATACCTTCCGATCATGGACCAGAAACAAGGACCCTGCTGCTGAAAAACAAATGAGATGACCGCTAATTTAAACCAAAAACAAACAAGATACAGCCCCTAGCCGCACATCAAGCATTCTGGTGGGTGGGAAGATGTAGGTATCTACCAAACCAGAGCTTTCTAACAAGCTTCGGAGGGGGTGTCAGTCAGGAAGAATGTCTGATTACAACCATTGGAAGGGTTCAACGCCAAAGTACGCCTTAGGCGCACAACCCCCAAGGTGATCAAAGAAGTGGTAAAAAAGTCTTTACTGACGCAAAGAAGGGGGGCCTGCATAGGGGGAGGGTGTTCGATACGAGAGTCATCGGTTAGGGACAAAAAATAACTTTTTAGGTCAGAGTGGGGAAGCCAAAGGGGGTGTGCAATCTCACGAGAATATCACACTCCTGGGAAAAACAAAGCTTTCTAATATGACAGCTTTATTTTCCGAAAAAAACCGAGCTGGGCAACGACCTAAATGTACCGGGTAAGAAACTACCAATACCGAAACATCGACAGCAAAAGGTGGATGGACAATTTTAGGCGGGGTGTAATCCTTTCCCGGTAGGAACCGGGAGCCTGTTCTGAGAACACCAGATACCAAGTTATGAACTCATGAAATTGGGGAAAGGGGTAGCTAATGATCTTAAAACCCGGAAAAAAAAAGGTAAAGTCAACCCCGTGCAATGGTGTGTTTGCAAACGAGCGTCCGGGAACCAATCCTCAAAAGCGACACCGGAGGAACCAACGATGGAAGGCCGGAAAGGGGCGGTCAATTAAACGGGGGGAACATCGTGCCCTACTATTGGTCCAAAGAAGGAGCTGACATGGACGAACAGGAGACTTTTTGACCTGCCCTCAGGATCCATATTCTAGGGGAGAGGAAAGGGAGCAGCCGTTTAACCAAACAAAGGGGGGGAGTCGATTGTCTGGGAGTAAAGGGGGAAGGTCGGCTAAGATCAATCGGTTCTCATTGATAGCTGGGTCGTGCAAAAGCTCTGGGCGGTATGTATTTCAGAATGGGGAGGGACACAGAAAACGCTGTCGATAAGCCGGTCTTGGGGCCTGGGGTTGGGTTCGGACGGGGGGGGGGTCGCAAAAAACACCCCCAAAATGTAACCAACCCCCAACAAAACAAAAAAAAACAAACAAAAACCAAAAAAAAACAAACCAAAAAAAAAAAGAGAAAGAAAAAAAAAAAAAAAACCACAACTCAGAAAAACACACAAAAAGAAATAACACACAGACACCCAAAAACACCCAAACAAAAAAAAAACAAAGAGCGTGGAAGTAGCGGGGGGGGGGGGGGGGCAAGGTAAAAATCAGAAAAGCTCAGACTTCCGGGGGAAGTCGGGTTCACCACGCCTGGGCTATCATTGGAAAGAACCAAAAAAAGGCGGGTTGAGCGAGCAAAAGGGAAGCAGTGGGGTTTTCTCGAGAGGGCGGTCCCAGATACTCTCCGCCATGAAGTCTCCAAAAGAAGAGGGTAGGGACAAATGAGAGTTCTGGGAAGCTCTCGGCGGAACGATCCTTGGTGACAGCAGATTGGGAAGGGCTGCTTCAGTCTGAAAAAAAAAAAAATCCACGCAAACAAACCTTGCAGCTGCAGTTGGCCCCGATTACTATAAGAGAATTGGAGCACAAAAAGAGCGATCTGGATCATTGTCTAAAAAAACAAAACAACGAAAGGTAGAGGGAAAAATATAGAGGCTACAATGCGGTGCCTATAAATCGGGTGGAGAAAATCCAGATGCCAAGCGACAAGAGAGCGACGACCTGTTCAGACGTGGGTCCAGAGACAAAACTATATGCATACCGAACAGGAGCAGGAGATAAAAAACAGATCATCCTGAAGACAGTGATATGGGCGAACTAGGAAGAGTTGAGTTAATCTTATCATCAGCTGTACGACTCCTATAACCCCCCAATGCGAGGGGCGTAGTTCAAAGAAGGACAGCTCTGGAAAGGGGGGAGAGGAGTCATTATTAGGGGAACAAAGCCAGGGTAAAAATAGGAAAGCGCCTGAGGTCTGGAAAAATTCTTTATAGTCTACAGAGCGCTAACTAAAAAAAGAAACTAAAGAACCATTTAGAAAAAAACACGACAGAAATTTTGGGAGTAAAGAGACAAAGATCGGGAAGCAGAAACGGAAAATCTTGAACGACCCAGTACTGTCATTAGTTAGGAAGGAAAGGAATAATTATCCCTGACAGCCTTATACCACACCTGCACCAGCCGGCTCTAATCTGACTCCTATCTCCGAAAGAGTGGAATTTAGAAAATTCAAGTAAAGAGACCGTCGTCGTACTTAAGTATGGGAACATAAGGGGAAAAAGGGGGACCGATGGGGGAAGAGGTAATACGAAAGACCAGGAGCAAGGTTGTTGCCCTGGGGTGTCGCAGAGTGAGGCGTTTTTTGGGGGGAATAGAGCAAAAAAGAAAAAATATGGGCTTAAAGGGGCACAAGTGGACGTGGTGGGAGGATGCTTGGCACTAACCAAACTCTTTACGGGGGGGTTAAAGTCTCTTCGGGGAGCGAAAGAACAGCCAACCCGCTCTATGTCATTATGGGGCACCAAGAAAGAAAGGTAACTCCCCCCAGAGATGTCTATTTCTGTTCAAATCAGTAGACGTCGTTGTAGCATCCACCAGAGGCGGAGAAAAAATAAAAAAGACCTCCGTAATAGTAGATAGGGTAGCGGGGATATTATAGTCAAAGATTGGGGGGGGAACAACACTGGCGACAAGACAAAAAAAACCAAGGGAGGACCAGAGAGAGGACATGATGCTAGAAGGGGGGAACCTCTGGCAGAATCACCTGCAGCCAAACCCGCAGCTTCAGGAACCCAACTCACGCCAAGAAAACGGATCGTCGGCAAGACTGTTTGAGAAGACATCCCTCACTAAAAGAGGGGTGAGAAGATCGGTCTGCGGGGGGGGATGGTCGGTCATCCATCTAAATGGGGCAAAAATCAAATTGTGAGGGAAGTCTGGTGGAACTCTAGCCTGGTTGTGTGAGGGGGGACACAGAAGGGCTGATCGAAGGGGGAAAGAGGCTCATCATTGGAAAATTGCCAAAGAAGGTCTAGCCATTTCAGACAATCACCCCTTGGGGGGGGGGGGGGTTTTTTCCAGTATAAGAAACTCTAACCCTGTTTCCATAATCCAGAAAAAAAAGGAAAAAACGAAGTCTGGGTAAAAGGGGGGGAAGGGGACGGAAAATCGGAGTCGCCACGTCTTTATCGCACGGCGAGGGACAGAAAAAACAAACTAGAGGGGTATGACTGCTACAAAATCAGCTGGACAAAAAGTCCACTTTCTCATACTTTGTGGGGAGGGTGGGGATTCCTTATTAGGGTACTTTTGACTTGCCGACTCACCTGTCGCTCCACAAGAATACAAAGGTGGTAAACAAAATCACCCTTATGTCGAAGCGTGTGTCAGGGAAAAGGAAGGAAAATCGGAAAAAGGGAGAGGGGGTAATTCCGCCCAAGGGGGGAGGAGCGGAAATCGGAGTCCGCGCATTTGATGGGCAACACTTTAAGTCAAAAACCAAACAACATGATCGGGTGAAGAGAAGTCAAAGAGGTTGTTCGGCACAGGGTCAAGAGATCTCAACAAAAAACCGAAGGGGGAAAGGAGAGAATATCTTAAAAAGGAGGGAAAACCGATCGAGACTTTCTTTACGGGTGGAGAGGAATGGTTTTTCAATAACTCGGGAGTCTACAAACAGAAGCAGGTACGATAAGGCCAATGGAGAGAACCGACATGAGAGGGAAGAGGGGGGAGAAACAATTTCATAACGAGAAGAAGTGCCATGAATCCCTTTCGGAGACCAATTGGTACATATAAGGGGGAAACTCGGGAGGAACGGCGCACTTACAGAAGAAAAAACCCCAAACGCCGATCACCGAACCTGGGGCGGTAAAAATCTTCCGCTGGGCTCCGGGGGAATAGGCCCTCAACGAAGAAAGTCTCAGCTCTAGTAAAGGGGTCGAGAAAGGGACAGGATCTACACAGGGGAAAGATGAAGGTTTACTTGGGGTCCGCTCTGAGGGAAGGGGGGTCGTTTCTTTGAAATTTACGGAAACGTTCGATCTTCTTATGGAAATTAACAGCGCCATTCGAGGAAAAAAAAGTAAGAATAAACCCTTAAGAGAAGAGGGAGACCCAAAGCCACAACCAGCTGAAACGGACAAGACGACACTGAAAAAAGATTATTCAGTGCAAGGTCGGGATTACTACTAAAATCACCAGCACTATCTTCAATCAGCGACAACTAGGGGGGGGCAAGCAAAAAATATAGTACAAATAAAGTAGAAGGGAAAAAAGCATTAAGAAGGACGCCCGCAGGTTTTGCCTAGGAGGGGACCCTCTAAATGGATACCGAGTGACGAGGCATTGGAGGGGGAGGAGATAAAACGGGAAACTCATAGTGAAAGGGGAAAGGTACATAAAAGTGGACATTCTCAAGTGGTGTCAAATTACCTAAAACGATACAAAATCCTACAAAGCTTAGATACCTGATAATGTTACACTAGCTGGCCAAGAAAAATAGTTTGGGTGGGTAACGGAGAAAACTTTACCGAAACAATACCCGTGAAGACATGCTACCGGGAGGGGGATTCCCGTTAAACGGACCTCAGTAGAAAAAAAAAAAAGGGGGGTAGTAGAAAAGAAGAAGTGCTGATTAAACAAGATTCCCGGGTGAGTCGGACACTTACTCGAAGAAAAACAGGGCAAACCATCATAACTTGAAAGGAACGAAATGTCAAGTTTGTGTCGAATTACCCGGAACATCCGAAAGAGGGACTGCTCTGGCGAACCAAGGGAAAGGAGGTCGGAGGACACATAACGTGATCAACAGATACCAGTCCACTAAACCAACTCAGAAGCGCCTTTATTAGAGGGAGGAATGACACATATCGCCAGGGAGAGAGTCTAACTTACCAGGGGGGGAAAACCAGACGCAGAGCAATTCTTCTTTGCGTAGAAAGTGGCGCTCACGGGGCAGCATAGCCTACCCGGTAAAAGAGGCAAGGATTTCTTTACATACGCTCTGGGCAGGTACTGAATCGGAACAGGGATGGACTCCCTGGAACAACAGAGTTTTCTTCTAAGAGCTGGCGGGGGCCGAGGGGGGGTCTTTAAGGGGAAAGGTCTAGGCGCTAGACCTGATCCAAAGCCCAAAGCGCGGCCGGAGGGGAGAACCCAGTCTCAAGGAAAACCGCAGATTCCCACCTCATCTGTCTTGCGAGAGGGAACCAGCCCATCAATAAGAATCCTCCCCGAGGCCTTCTGGCCCTCTTAATGGCCTAAAGAAGGGGAAAGGATCCAAACTACCTACTGTCGCCAATTTCATGGGACAAGACAAGAAGGCTAGGCCGTTTGGTCTCTGCGTGGCGACATGATGCTGGTTGCAGGGGGGAGCGGGGGGGGAGATGGTCCATAGTTTAAGAAAATCTAGAAGAGTTCGCCTCACTCCTCTGGGAAAACATTTGTTAACTCTCTATCACCTAAGGATTATAGACCATGGTCGGGGGGGAAAAATCGCGGAGGAGGGGGGAAAGGGGACCTGATCATCTATATAGGAGGACACAGCACCGCGAGGGGAGAACTGTGTAATCAAATAAAACAGAGGAATCCAGGAGGAAGAGATCAAGGAAGAAACTCGGAGAAAAAGAACGTGCGGAAAAAAAGGATCGGGTTTTATATGGACAAAAAGGAAAAAGGAACTTTACAGACGCCAAAAGCGGCGTTTCTTCAGAGAAAAAGACTTCGATTCTCTAAGAAGGGGAAAAAAGAATGCTTATCATGAGGGGGGAAGGTCATAAGACAAGATCGTCTGGGTGCTCTGGAAGATCGGGGACTTCAAGCCATACCAGCCAGAAAGACAGTGTCGAACGTTTCAAAAACTCCGGTTTTAGGAAAGGGAGGCTAATCGGGGAAAGAAAAAAAATCAAAATTCCACCAGAAAGGGGGTCCCGCCCAAGGAAAGAGGAAAGGTTGTGCCGAGGGATAAGACGAGGACCCTTATACGACCTGTAAGGAAGCGGCTGACAATCGTGGGGGAGAACTGACTTGTCAGGAAAGTATAAAGGGGGTATCAAATGCATCAAAACGACCTCCCTCTTCTTCTTGAAGGATAGGCGTTGGAAATAAAGGGGGTTTTGAGGGAAGATTGTTGATAAAGTGTTATTTTGAAGGGAGACCAGGAACAGGGAGACGGGGCCCGCCGTGGAATCGTGGAGGGCGTTTTGGGAAAAAATGCAAACTGAGATATTGACCATTCTTTGGTGAAAATTGGGGGGCCCTTTTTTTGTAAGGGTTCCTTCCGGTCCAAAATAAAAATGTCTATCTTGAGAAGGAGGTTATGAGGGAAGATCTGTTGAGGGGAAGACCGGACGCCCACCTAAGGAATGAAGGGAGCCTCTGAGGGCCAACAGCTTATTGTTGGGAATTTTTCCAGGGAGTTCTAAGAGGAGGAGGAAACCACCAGAAAAGAGAGGAAAAGTTGCCCAGCGAGGGTAACCTCACTTGGATTAAAGGGGGAGTTCTGCTTGTCGGTCGTAAAGATTGCACAAAAGTGCGACAAGACCGAAAAACGTTGTTTAAGGAACTGTTAGTAGTCGGACAATGGGGGAAAAATCGGCGTCAGGAAAAAAATGATGACGGGGACCCCCGATGTCTGAAAAGAAAAACCGGCACACCTCCGCGTTAGAGTGGGAAACATCTTGTGTGGGGTGAAGAACGACCCTCTGGAAACAAAGAAAACTGTTTAGGGGCCGGTTCGGAACTGAAGTTGTCTAAAGTACAACGCTGCGCCACACCAAATAGGGAGGAGTCGTCGATCTTAGCATGGTGTGGGTACGAGGAGAGACGGGATCGTTTTTAAGACATGAAAAAGGGGAGGCGCAGGGAGCTAGGTAAAGGGGACAGCAGACGGGACAGCCCCCCCTTTAGGGGGAATACACCCTCGAGCAAGAGGATCAAAAAGGAAAAAAACCCGCATCAGTTAAAGGGGAAAGAATGCCGCACATGTGCTCGTACTTGGGGGAGGAGGAAAGAGGAGGAAAGAAACCCTCGAATGCGGTTAGAGGAAAAAGAAAAGGAAGAAAATGTGCAAAGACATTTCGTGGGGAGTGGGGGTAGAGTATCTAATGAAGGGGGGGGCCGGGGAACTAAGGTAAAGCCTTCGAAAAAGAGAAAGTAAAGCATAAAAACGGGGGAAAAAAAAGTTACCGAACGGCGTGAATGGGGTCTCATAACCTTACAGTTTTGGATGGAAAATGGACCATCTCGTAAAGTAAGTTTTAAGACTTGGAGTCTCAGGAAATGCTGTAGGAGGAAAAAAACGGGGGGAAAAAGGATTCCTCAACAAAAAGGAAAGGGGAAAGCGAAAGGTGTCAGCGATCGGTTGTCACATTAAGATACGCATCTCACAAAGTAAAGGAGAAAAATCGTTACTCACGATGGGGGAACTCAGACACTGGTTGGGGAAAGAACTGGTAAGTGGGGAACATCAATCGAAAGCGCGACCGGCCAGACGTTCCGGGTAGGGGTTCCACAAACAGAAATCTCTGTCCAGTAGTCGAAAGGTCATGTCCAAGGGAAGAAAAAAAGCCGAAGCCATTAAAGTCCTTCCCCTCGGTGGGCAGAAAATCCCCCGTGGTATACTACATAGAGTCAGGCGGACGGGCGGCCAAGACCCCTCGCAAAGCCCCCACCGCAAAACGATCCTTAAAGAAAGGGGGATAACTCGTATAAACCTAGCACTGTGCCTTGGGGGATTGGGGGGGAAGAAAGGATTTCGGACGAGAAGGGCTCTCATTACCGGGCGACCCATGGGAAAATGTCGGACAGTGTAAAGAGGGGGCGGGTGGAAGGGTGGACGGGGGGGTTCGGTCTCGGCGAAATTGTCGATAGGGGTGGGAGGGGCCTCTGGGAAGGGAAAGGAAAAGAAATCTTCCAAGGGGACCAAAGAAGGAGAGGGGACTGGGGAAAACCGAAGGCGAGACTGAAAAAGTTGAAAACAGGTATCCAAAGCCCAGAAACCGAATGGGGGAGACTTCTATGAAGGAAACTCCTCAGCCACCATCACTAAGCGGCCGTAAGCTCCAACATCTCACTAGGGACAGGAAGAGGATCCATATATGGACCTACATTAACCTGAAGATCATCATGTTTTTTCTACCAAACGGCGGGGGGAAAGCCCTTGAGTCAATGACCGGCAGCCAAAGTCCGACATATAATTGAACAGACAAATGGGGACCACAAACTGGTCGAGGGCGACCAAGGTTTTTTCAGAACCTGATCAGAGGAAACCCGAAAACAGAAGTGGAAAGTGGTGGCTTATTGTACCCTAGGGGGGCAAACGCCCGACTAAATCTGGTGGGAAGGGGGAGCACTACGACGTCCTATGAACAATGGTAAGAAAACACCGGGGCCGGACGGGGGTAGAAGCAGTCCCATAGAGAAGGGAGGCTTGTCATCAGTCTAGCAAAGAACGGCCTGATGAAAACTCAATATCATCTGGAGTGACACTGATCTCATCTACACACAAGGGGAGTCAACGGAGTGCGTTGGGCTCGATTAACAAAAAACCGAATTCACTCGGCTAAAAGAAGGGGCAATTAATAGGGAGGGTCATTCACATACCAGGGAAAAAACAAACCCACGAGTTGAACAGAACAATAGAGCTGGAAAAGGGAAGAAGAGGTTATCGTTGTACCTGACTCAGATCATTCCGTGATTAACAAAAATCACTAGCCCAACAACAGAGAGCTCTGAGGGGGGTCAGACTGGGGGGGGGAAAGGGTGTTAAAAAAGGGAAAGTGAAAAAGCTACGGAATCGGATAACATGTTTGCAGGGTAAGGGTACAGAATAGGGAGAATACGCTTATTGGAACAGCATTGATCGGGGAAAAAGGTCCAGCACTTATCTGAGGGGCGTAAGAAAATACCTGTCAGCCTCGGGGGTTGGGGGCTTATGGTCAGAAGTATAGGGGAAAGCACCATTAAAGAAAAAAAGGGCTTGAAGAAACGCTAAGGGGGTCCATTCCATGATTGTGAACGACCGGAAGGGGAAAAAAAAATGGTTGACAAAAGCCCGGGGGGAAGCAAGAGGATGGGGGGTTATAGGCGCGGACAGGGTCCCTTGTATCAAGGCCAAAGCCTGAGGGACGAAAAAAGTAACAAGGGGGGGGTGTTATAGATAAGCATTAGACGGGGGGGGAGAGGACCTCGGGAGGGGAGGTATTCATCTATGCTGAAGGAAACTTCTGAACTGTCGTGAGAGGGGAGGATCTTTTGGTCAGAGGGAGTCGAGCTGGAGGGTTCGCGAAGTATCGATAAGGAATCAAATTAGACATCATCAAAAAAAAAAGGAGATTAAATAATAGGGTAGGCAGATGGAGGAAAGATTCGGCGGGATTCGAGAAAATCAAGAGTCTAGGCGGGCCATGCGCAGGAAGAAAGGGCGATAAAGAGAACCCGAGCTGGAAATACGTAATTCTATAAACCGATCGCCAAAAAGGCGGAGACTCAGCCTCGAATGGGGGGGGGGCGAACGAAGCCGGAGGGGGGAAAGTCAAAGTAATAGCCCGGAACCTAATACCCAAAGCTAGTTGTCACCTCCTCAAGGGGGAGGGGGGGGAAGGATAGAAGTATCTTTAACCAATGGAAGGGGGAGGGAAACTTATTAACATAATTCCCAGCGGCGTGCCCGCGTCTAGGGGGATAGAAGGCGACAAGGGACAAAGAAAAAAAGGAGAATCAAACCGGTGTTTTACTTTAGAAATCACAGGGGGGGAGAAGAGTTCTAGACGAAAGGGGATTTTACGACAGATTAACGGGATTGAAATACACCTAAAAGGAATAGACAAACAATCAGACCTCAAACCGTATATCGGCTGGGGTCGGGGATCAGGGGGTAAGATCCTCACTTTTGAATGAGGCAGGAAACATCCCGCTGAGGAGGAGCAGATAGTCATAACTGAGGCAAAGGGTGAGCCAATTTATTTGAATATAACAAAGCACGAAAGAAAAGAAGGGTGGAACTCCTTGTTTCCTCGGGGGCGAAAGTTTGGAAGATCAAAATGGCAGGGGAGGTTGAATTTGCTGTTTTTCCAGGTGGGAGAATCAGGGAAGGGAAAAGGGAGAGAATATGGGGGGGTTCAGAAATTCTATCTTAGAAGAAAAACCAGACCGCCGTGGGTATGAAGGGAGAAAACAAACTCAAACGACAACGAGGGGTATTAGGGGGGATGGGGGGGGCACCATTCTTGTCGGATAGAGTAGAGGAAAACGTCCACCAGATAGTGAAAAGCGGGTACATAAAAGAGTATGGAAAATGATGGTGGTATAGCGGGGAAGGTGGGGGAAAAAAACCTGTCTGAAAATTCCTGACAGCCCGAATGGACAAGTGTCGGGTCCACGCTGCGGTCGTCGCATCGTCACAAGAAATAGGGGCCGCAAGGAATGAAGGTCTAGTCCACAACATTGGAGATAAAAAATGTCTCCGGATGAAAAAAGTAGGAAACATCTGTTGTAAGAATAGTGCCGCTTACACAACAGAGAAGCTGGGCGATGAGGAAATCTGGGGTTTTTAATGAGAAATAAAATCGAAGGGGAAAAAGGAAGAAGATGTGATGGCTCAAGATCGAGACTGGTTGTGGGCGTCTCCAGGGGGGAGAGCAAAAGGCATCATCATGGTCAAGGGCGATCAGGGAAAGATCGGAGGGGGTGTCCTCCCCCGGGCGGAAATCCACGCGCCGACTACCTAAACAAGCCACAAGTAAAACCCAGAAACTCAGGGGAAGCGATGGTCATAGGAAAAAAGGTAGCTCTCAGGGACGGGATTCGGGCCTCCCCCATATCCACGGAAAAAGAGCAAAGGGGGAAGAAAAAAAAGACCGTCTTTTCAGGACTGATGCAGGTGGGGGGGGGAGGCTCGCGGTTCCAGTCAAAGTCACGCGCACGCGTTAAAAAAATATATTTGGAAGGGAACCGTCATTTGGGACAACTGACGGGGGGGAAGGAAGCCTGGGATCATTATCTTTTTAAGGCCTCAAAAGGGGGAGGGGACTAACTCTGTACATACAGATGGTTACAACACTTTAACTTCAAAACAAAAAGACTCAGGAGAAAGGGCAAGCGGGGTGGGGGAAAAGCATTGAAAGGGAAACAACAACACGGGGGGATTGAAAAGAATATCTGAAAAAAGGGCGACCAAAAGATCCTGACGTGTCTCGGGGGCAACGCTCATTTGGAGAATTTTTTCAAAGAAGAGGGAGAGAGAAACAGAAGGTAAGTACCTTTCCAATCGACCAAAAAGGAAGAGACCACCGCTGGGTCAGGGGGGGGGAAAAATGTAAGGGCCCAGAAAATGAGAAGGTGCCATGATGCTGGTCCACAGGGGAGATCACAAGGATGCTTACATCGCCGCGAGACCTGGAACCTAAGGCCTCCCAAACCAGCCCCCACCGCCTAAGCAAAAGGGGGCATGGGTGAAGCGGGGGACGCATAAAAGGGGTGATTGGTTTTAAAAGAATCAGAGTACCGACGGAGGGAAGACACCATGAGAGGGAGAAAATGGGTTCCTCTTCTTGAGGTTGGTGGGAAGACGAGTTCCTATGGGGGTTGGGAAGAGGGGGGAACTTGACATAGGGGGAGAAACCTCTATCAAGACAGGAAAACTTCCAAAAAGGAGATGAAACTCTTAAAACCAAGTGGAACCCCTAGAGATCAGCGAAGTGGAAACAAAAACAGATAGGAAAACAGCTAACAGAGGAGGCTTGGGGGGGGAATGACGAATGTAACGGAACATCAACAATCACAAGCCGGAGGCTAAAACATGACTATTTTGGTACAGCCGCGAAGGGAGAAGAACCCAGAAAAGCAGACAGTTGAGAACAGTTGGGTTGAGGAGGAGGGTGGACCTGTCACGTATGGCAGCTCACTGAACCTTCAAAAGATTGTTTCAAAGGAAAAAAAAAACCATTTACCGGAAGGTAAAGACCAAGGTCCGGAACAAAAAAAAAACAAACAAAAAAAAAAAAAAAAAAAAAAAACAAAAAGAAGTGGTGAAGAATAGCATGTTCCCGGTAATAAACGCCAAAAATCCTTACTCCATTAGATGTTCCAAATTACTAGGTCCAAGACAAAGCATCAGTGGGCAGCAGAAAAAAAGACTAGAGGAAAAACGATCTACATCAGAGTGTGCAGTGGAGGTTTTACGAGACAAATCGTCCTGGTTAGAGGGGCGAGGAAGACCCGAAGATTCCTGATGAATCCAGAAGGCAAGATCGACTGGACGCGGCATTATCTACAAATCAGGAAAACGGGAAAAAAGGACGCACCAGGAGAAGAGGTTTTTGGGAAAGGATAGTCAACGACCCAAAAAAGCCGACACTCGAGAGACAAAAAGGCGGAAAAAAGATTAACCGAAAGGGGACGGCATTGGCATACCAAGGGAAAAAATCAAGGCCCTCCTCTATGATGTCAAGATCAACCTGACAGAGAGGGGAACAGTCAGTATCCATAAAAACCGGATAGGGGAAAGGCTTACCTAAGTTTTCACAAAATGAAGTAAAGGAGTGCGTAGGATCAAGGGCGCTACGAGGCGGCAATTTAGAGGAAGGGGGCTTAAAGAGAATGGGCAATACTAAGGTGGGGGGAACAGAAAAGTGAGGAAAGACTTTCAAAAAAGGAGTGAGACATACCGATGGAGTGGGATCTTGGGTGGAAGGTATGGTCGCCTTCTTAGCAACAACAAGAGACCCCAGAGGCAAGAAAAAACCGGGCCTTACTGCTAATGAGAGAATGCCAGAGGGGAACCGTCTGGAAGGGAAAGAACAAAAAACCTGTAAGGCGGGAGCAGGGGGGGAGTGTTGGGCATGCGAAAGGCGGGTCCCGACTGATAGGCGTAACCTGACCTTAAAACCAAAAACCGACGGCTACAGTTTAGGATGTGGTCAGGGATCCATCTTGGCAGAAGACCTGGTGTCTCCTCAGAGGAGGAGGGGGAAAACGCACTGGCTGAATCTTCCTGCAACAGGTAGTTTGATCTTTGGCAAGAAAGAAAATAAAGAGATTGCTCAAAAAAGAAAAAAACCTGACGAAAGAGATCTACCGACATTGAAGCGAATAGAACTCACAACAAAATAGAATGATTAGAAGATATAGCAATTGAGGGAAAGATTGGTGGAAAAGGAGAAAGAGAATGAGGAGGCCCAACCGCCGCCAGCCAGCTCCTTTTTCAGAAAGTTGAAACCAACAAACCCGCTCATAAATCCCAAGGAGTACAAAAATGAGAAATCCAAGTAAAGATCTCCCCTAAAAAAATCGATAGGGCGTTTTATTAAGGAGATAGAAGGAAGCAGGGGGAAGGGAGCGAAAAATACCAAAGGGAGGAGGGCGGGTTTTGAGAAAATGCCTGCAGGCTGTCTGGTTTGATATAAGGGGCGGGGGGAAAAATTTCCTTTGAGAGTGTACAAATTCGAGTATCAGGGGGGGGTCTGAATGGAAGGAGAAGGGATACTAGTAACCAAGAACAAACGCATGTCAAAAAATAGGTTTCTAAAAAAACGGAAAGTTTGAAAGGTGAGGAAGAAGAAAAGGGGGGATCCGGTACATAAGCGTATTAGAAAGAAAAGTGAGGCCCTCACCCGGTCAGTACTGGAAGGCGGAAAGGACCAGTAAATATAAGAAACCGACCGAAAGAAGGAGTAGGTGGTAAAAACTTTCTTATCAGTTAGAAAGAGAAGGAGAATTTAATTATCCTGGAAGGGTACCCAGAGACAGGGACTAAATCTTTTCAGCGGTCATAGATAAAAGGGGTATAATCTACCACGGCAGTCGTTGGAAAGGGGGGGGGCCGAGTGTCAAGCGCAGCGGGGACTGGGTTGTCGGACACAATGAAAGTAGGACAAGGGGGGTGGGATTTAGGTGGGGTGGTAGCTTCATTCATCGCACTCACCAGCAGGGGGGAGGTGAGCATAGTTGGTCGAGCCGTAGTGGTTTAAGACGCTCTTATGAAAGGGGGACACACGGAAACGGAAAAACTGCTTATAGGGGTTAAAAGGTCTGCGTTATAAGGGTCGTCCAAACAAAGAGATATGGGCCACTCTGAAACTAAAAAAATATTGTTCAGGTTCGAGGGGGGAAAGATCTGGGGGGGAAAAGAAGGAAAAACCAGTAAAAGGTGGTAGCCAGGGGGAAACACTCGCGGGAGGGGCCGAAAAAAAGAGGAAGCACCTCTTCTTCGACTCCCGGGAGGAGGGGACCAAAGAAAACGGCATCACCGACAAGCCATCACTTACTCGGGGGCCAATAAGGGTTTCTGACAGGAAGAGGAAAAATCTAATAGTTTTTAGAATAGGGGAACAGCTCGTGATGAGTGAAAGGAAGACATCGATCATGCACTAAAAAAAAAAAAAAAACAAAGAAACACCAGAAAAACCACAAAACAAACCAACGAAAAAAACAGCACCAAAAAACCAACAAAAAACACAACAAACACAGACCCCAAACAACAAAACCCAACAAACAAGACCCCCAACCCACACAAAAAACACCAAAAACACCACAAACAAAGACCCACCCAACCCAAACCAAAACAGAACAACACCCCACACGTAGAGAGAAACACCACACCAAAACCAAAACACCCCGTCACTCTTACTTATAGGGGGACGAGATGAGCTGGGGGAGGGGGGTATAAATCTATGGATCTCCAAGTTCAGCAGGGGCAAGCTTTCCTTGGGGTCAAGTCAGAGAAATAAACTTGGAACTGGAACAATACACCCTCGAGGGGGGGGTTGTAAACCACAACCATCAAAAAATCAATCAGGAAAAGGGCCCAGGGAAGAAGGCAAAGGTCTAAGGTCTTGAAACGCAACGAGCTGGTCCCCCTACGGATGGAGGGATCCACCAACCAACAGGAGGCGGTCTAAAGAGAGGTATTGAAGCTTGTTTCTTGTTGGTAGGGAGAGAAAGGGGGGGGGTTCACCTTAAGAAGGAGGGAGGACACACGAGGGGAAACATCCACCGGATTAACCGAAGTGTAATGCAATCAGTGCAAGGCGCAGTCTACCACGGAGGGAAGAGAGGAGGAGGGGTGGCCTCCCCGGGAAGCTCGAGGGGGAGGGCGGGGGCCGAGTGATTTGACAACAGGTACCATCAAAAACCCAACAGGAACTTGTCACAGACTACAGGTAATCGAGTGTTCGCCCTCAGTTAAGATCGAAATAGCAAACAAAGGAAGGATTAGGATATATATAGAAAGAGGGGGTCAAAAAAGGAGAGGAGTTCGTTACAAAAAACTGTTGGGGGCGGTAAAGTTTTTGAAGGGAGAGGAGACCCTCACGGTCAAAGACAATTGAAAAAGGGGAGAAGTCGGAAGGACGGAGCACGGGGCGGGCCTTGTCCTGAGACCACGGAAGGGGGGAAAGTGAAAAAAAATCCTTTCAGAGGTGGGGGGGGGGACTCAAGGATGCTTTGGGAAATCTCTTGGAGGAGGAAAAGGGACGCGGGATCTACCAGGAAGCCCCCTAAAATCGGGCAATAAAAGAAAGTATCCTGCTGGTCAGAGAAAGAAAGCGTTGTCTTGGCCGGGAGAAGGGGGAAAAATAATCCGAGGGAAGAGAAACGGGAAATCAGGAAAAAGGAAATGTCGGCGGGTCCCGGAGGGAGGGGTTTGTTGGGGCTTCTCGATGGCGAGGGGGGGGGGGGGTCGGGGAGTTTTGAGGACG
>Ga0179593_1355372_pt1 | contig 26817 bp, 30 predicted proteins | sample CZODoug2_1_08_16_FD_185931 | JGI IMG/M metagenome (GOLD analysis project Ga0179593, IMG submission 185931) | Vadose zone soil fungal communities from Angelo Coast Range Reserve, California, USA - CZODoug2_1_08_16fungal (PacBio error correction) | ecosystem: Environmental > Terrestrial > Soil >...
GTCGCTGCCATCTGAAACCTCTGTATCGCGGGAAAAGGGAAAACGGTTTGGACAAGAAACTTGGCGCGTGGGGGGAGAGAAAGAAAAGGGGGGGCGCAGGGAAATCAATAATCAAGGGTAAAGTGCACACAAAGGCCCAACGAAAGTATAAGAGGGAAAGAAAAAAGGAAGGGGGGTTGCAAACGACGGAACAGACGGGGAGGAAAAGCCCATCAGTGCCCAAAAGGTTTCTGGCGAAGAAAGGTGCAAAGTGCCCAAAGAATGAAGAGGAAAAACGGCAGGTGAGGCAACCGCAAAGGAAACAGGCTTCGAGATGCAAGGGGTTGGGGACAAACTCCTCAAACGGATAATCGTCCGAACGGAAAAGGTCCGCCGGGCTAGGGGGAAAAGAACTGAAAAGGGTGATATTAGGGAGAAAGGCAACATCGAACAGTTAAAGGAGTTGTTTTGAAACAGAAAAAGAAAGATGAGACGGGTGTGAGGGTGGCACTCAACACTGGGTGGGGAGGGTTCGGAAAAAAATTAACTAAACGCAAGAACCGGAGAAAAGGGGGAAATCAGGGGGGAAGAGAGAGGGGGAAAAAGGAAGAGCAAAAAAGGAAAAAACCAAGACGCTGCTAAATAACGGCAAAGTGTTTGGTCGCGTGCTCGAAAACTGAGGAAAAAAAAAAAAAAAAAAAAAAGAGCAAAGGATTCGGAAAAGATGCAACAAAAAAAAAAAAAGCGTCACACTCATAGTTCCAGGGAATTCAACAAGGGACCCGGCGGAGGATCAATGTTGGAAAGGCCCAAGTGCGAACTTGGGGGGGAAGGCTAAAAGAGGTCGTTGGGACCGGGTGAATTAGGTTGGGAGGGACAAAGGGAAAGAACCATCCCCCGCATTGTACGATCGAGGATGCTCTTAAGGGGAAAGATGCAAGGTGTTTCAAGGTTGGACATTAGAAACTTATTTAAGATATCGAGGAGAGGGGGGGCTTTCCTATTCTGAAAGGAATCAACCTGGGGCAACATCGCAATACAAAAAGAGGGAATAACCGAGTGTTCATCCCCCATTTTAACCAACAAAGGGAAACCCGCCGCACGTGGAGGGAAAAATCGAAACAACATCTCTTGTCCAGAAGAAAAAATCGTCTCTTGTTTGGGGAACTCTACCTTAGGAACAGGAGAGGGAGCTCGGTGAAACGGAGAAAAGCCAAGCCTCTGTTTATTCATTTAAAACGGGAAAATGTAAGGTTGCCACAACAAACGTGACCGGAGGATCATGGGCGGAACGAGAAACCACAACATCCGAAAAAAGATTAAAAGGGAAAATCACAGGAAACCGAGGAGGAGGCAGGGGGAATGAGGAATGACAGGAAGCTATCCTCTTTACTGGAATAAAAAGAGAACCGTGTCGCCGCCCAAAAAAAAACGGGGGGGGGGAAAAAAAAAAAAAACGAAAACAGCTTGAAAAGGAAAGGCCTAGGTGAGAAACCATCATATCTGCGGTCGGCCATTTTTCGAGAAGAATGAATATAATTTGCACCCGGTGTCCTCAGGGGGTAGGGGACCACGCGATTTACAAAATTTGCAAGCCGGGAGCAGGCAGGAAGAGGATCCAGAAATAGGGGGGGGAACAAAAACTGCAAACATAAGAACGACAAAGGGCAATTTTCCGCAAAAAAGACAAAAGCCCAGGTTGTCAAGGCACAGCTGTTCCCCGTGTGATAACAGGAGGCAAAAAGGGGGAAAAAAGGTTCCGGAAACGATCTGTCGTTTTCAAAGCCATCTTGGGAGGGGGGGGAACAGGAATACGGGGAAAATGACGCATCAGGAGCACAAAAGGACAGAAAGAAAGGGGGCGAAAAAGTCGGGGTACCCAAGGCCAAGCATAAAAAAGGACGGGGACACAAGGAAAAGAGAGGGTACAAAAAGATCGCTGAACAGTAACTTAGAGAGAATGAAGTGCCCAGTTAGGGGGATGAAGGGGGGAGGAGGGCAATGGAGAAAACCCAAAAAAAAAGGCCCAGCCATCACAAGTAGCTCTTAGCAATATGAACGAGATATCGCACCTAGAAAACCACTGACTTCATTAGGTGCGTCATGTCGGGGAAAACTCGAACGATGGGCAGTCGTAATCGTGTACACGAGTAGAAAGGATTCTCTGACTCCCGAGCGCTCAGACGCAACTCACGAAGGAAAAAACTGTTGGAAAAAAAAGAGGAACTCCAGGCGCGGGTTGAAAGTGATTCTATTTGTGAGGCCCACGTAACTCAAAGCTAGAACAAAAAACTCGGACGCCCGCGGGTCCACCTAATGGGGAAACAAACCAGAAAAAAAAAAAAAAACCCTTTCTCCAAGGAAGCCGACAACGGGTAACTTAAACGGGGGACAACAAAAGGGGGTTGACGAAGCACGTGGAGAAACTTACGCCTATCTTCTGGGATTGGCTACAAAGTATCATATGTAAGGAACGACAAGCAGTCTTAGGTGAAAAGAAACAAGGCCGAGCGGAAAAATAGGCTCCTGTGGAAAAACAGAGGAGGAGGGTGGACAGCATGCCCTCCCTGAAGGAAAAAAAGTAAGTCGGCCTGACCCGTCTTCGAAAAGTTTGCGGACTAGGCATGGGACTGGCAAGGTTTAGAAAGAATGGAAAATAGCTGAGGGTCACCCTAAGAAATCGAATGATGAACAAGGGCTTCAAAAATCGGGGTGAGGAACCGGGTAAAGGATGTCTTTTTTTTTTGGTCAAAAACGGCAGGTGTGAAGAGTGAATGCATGCAGCGGGAAAGCCGACTCAAGGGAAGACAGCCGTATGGGTGTTTCAAAAGGCATGCAGGTCAAAAAAAGGGAGGAAATGAGGGAAGATCGGGGAGCACCTTCTCGGTATGGAAACGGGGGAGGCCAAGAAATGAACTGGGACGAACAAAGGGGCACACAGAAAGGGATCCCACCATCCCCCAGCAAAAAATCCCTTAAACGATGGGGAAGAACTGAAAATAGGAAATTCGGGTGACGTCTGAGGAGGGGCGGAAGGAGGGAAAAAAGATGGTCGTTTGAATTGGCGACGTAGTAACGGGCAACGACGCCGGGAGAATGTGTCCTGTAAAAAAACTTAACAATTGAAAAACGAGCAACCCTCAGAGCACCAAGGGTCCGCAACAATGTTCAGCTAACAGAGGCCGACGATAACGACGCCTTGCAGTGGTGCATTCAGAAAAAACGGGAAAGAAGAAATCGGGCCACATCAAGAGGGAACCCTATGGGGGAACAGCATTGGGTTTCGCAGGGGCAGAGGAAGAATCGAGGTCCTTGGACCTCCTGGGAGGGCGTCGTGGGGAATTCGGAACCCTTCCAAAACGCAAGCCGAGGCTCGAACTGGAGGGAAGACAAAATGTACACCAATTATTGGGGAAAAACGGGGAAAAGCGCCACACGCCTCTATCAGAAAACGCCACTTGCCAAAACCGACAACAAGGGGCAAAACGAATCCTGCCGAATGCCAGGAAACAGCGGCACTGGACCGTCGTAATGCGAAACTGTTCCATGGGAAAAAAGGGGGAAAAGAAAGGCTTCGGAATCCTAAGAAACTCCATAGTTCGGAATAGTAAGCCGGGAAAAAAAACCTGGAAGGCTTACCGCGGGTTTCGAGAAAAGCGAAGGTGGGAACAACCATAGGGGGGGGAATAAAATGAAGGTTGCCTGAAGGATAAATAAGTAGACTTGACATCACGCGAGCCGACAAAAGACGGGGATAACCCACTTTCACTCAGAAAAAAAAAACTATTAGGCCAGGAGAATCGCGGGTTTGAGAGGATCAGCCCGATGAAAATGAAAATGAAAGCTGACGGATGTGTCTCAAAATTCCGAAAAAACTAGGGGGGGGCCAGGAGCAGAAAGAAAAGGACCCAAGGGAAGGATTCAACCGGTGGCAAGCGGAGTAATTTGCGAAATAAAAGGGAGGCCTCTAAAGACACAGTTGTACGACGGCCCTGGGTCAAAACGGAAGCACAGACCAATTCAGGGCCAAGGTGACTGACAACTCAGCCATTGTTTCAAAGCAAAGTATCAGAAAAAAGTGTCCTTGGGGGTAAAGTGGGGGGGGAGGGAAAGAAAACTCAGCAGGTCGGGAAGGATGGTCCCAGGGTGTCCAGGCTTTTTCAAAGCGTTGGAAAGAAAGTTTTTGCCCTAAGGAGAAGCCGGGAGGACGGAAGGGGCCGAAGAAGCACGCGGTGCGGCCAAGAACCAGCAGGGGCCCTAAAAGAGGTCGGACGGATGAAGGGGAGAACAAAATTCGAAAGTATTAGGGAGACAAAGGGGGGATGCGCGAAAAAGGTTTTGGGGGACAAACGAATGCCAAGAAGGAGGCCTTCGGGGGGTAGCTTAGGGGGACCGCGGCGCTACAAGTGTAATTGGGGACAAATAAATTGTGCGAGAAAAAAAACAAAACGGGTGCAAACCGGCGTACAAACACGGGGGGCTCAAACAAAAAGGGGAGCGGGCACGACTGTGGAGCTGAACACTTCCAGCCAGATCGGGGGGAAAATAGTCACTCAAACCGGAAAGACTTGAAGAGGGTTAGAGGGACCAATATGAAAAAAATACAAAAGGGGGGGGGGAGGGGTGTGCCTGCCCAAAAGGGCAAACGGTTGTGTTCCTACCATCAGCTTGGGACCCGACCACCAGGGGGACAATAAACGCGAGGCGGAAAACATAACGGGAGGAGATATAAGTGGAAGAAAAAAGGTGCTCAATTTTGAACCGATAAATCAGAGGGAAAAAAGACGTTTGGGGGGGAAGCTTGAAACTGCTATATTTAAAAACGTGGGTGGTCGAGCCGAATGGCGGGAAAAGCAACGATTGGGGAGACATCGCGCTAAAGGGCCCAACCGCGGACGATTGTGAAATCCCTCAAGACGAAGGTCAATTCAAGGGAGAAATGCTAGAAGGATGCCAGTGTGAGGAAGGACAAAACACAATACTTGGAAGGCAACCCCAGGGCAGGGGAGAGGGAGGGGGAACTGGCAGCCAACTCAGAGAAATTCCATTCAGGAGGGAAAAGAGAGGACCATTGGTCCCAGGGGAATGGTAAATATGGGAGGGTGTGGGAAGGTTGAACTATTTCTCTTCTAAAAACTATCTGAAAACTTCTATAGGAATGACCTCATTTACGGTCAAAAAGACTAAAGTCAAGTGAAACTTGGGATCGTTGGAAAAAGGGCGACCGGTTACAGCGGGGGTGGGGAAAAACTCAATTGAAAAACCGACCTAACCGCGTGGGGTTGGGGAGGAGAGCAGTGTTTTGGGTGGGGGACCGTCAGAAAAACAAGAGCCCGACCTGAATCCTAAACTAAAAATTATTCAAGGAGGAAAATTCAATTCACATCTTCAGACACTAAGAAAAGGGGGCAGAGGGGAGGGACGAAAGAAAGAAGAAGTTGGGGAACGAATTGAGGTATAACCACGATCGGACGGGGGGGCCGTTCATACAGGGCTAAAGGTCAAGAAGGAAAAAAAAATTGAAAGTGGGGTAAGGGGGGGAAAATGGACGACAGACTAAAATGTCCCAGAAAGTTGGGGGACGGTGTCTAATTCTCTTTCAATACACACTGACACGAGAAAGTGGTTTTGGTGAGGGGCAAGTCGGCAGAGAGGGGGGATTTCGGGCAAGGGACGATTAATCAAAAAAACCGACAATAGAAATGGGAAACTGTTACGTCAAAAAATGGGGAGAAAATCGGCCGTAAAAGGAGGTGTCCATTACTATAGTGTTTGGGGGGAAGAGAGGGAAGGACCGGGAATCTGCTTGGTGGCCTTTGGAAAAAAAACGCCCCGAGGGGGGTAACGTACTCCTTGGGGGACTTTCGGGAAGGAGGAGTGGGACAAAACACCAACGTATCGGAAAATAATGAGGGGAAAAAAAAAAAAAAAAAAACGACATAGTGCTAGTCTGAAAACTTAAACCAACGAATTGTCTCCCAAGGGTTGAAGTAGGGAAGCAAAAAATGGCACATATGGGACCAAGGTGGGTGAGGAAGAACCAGCCTTGGCAGAAGGCAAATAAAAAGAGGTATGAGCACTGAAGGGGGGCTTGAAATGTCAGAGAGGAAGGAGAGTTAATAGGCCGTTGGGAAAAAAAACACTCAACGAAGTAGGACTGGGAATTGCGACAGAGGCTAGAAAAAAAGGGAAACTTTACCACGTTACAGCGCCCGATTAAAAATAGGGAGTTTTTGGGAGAAAACATCGTTAGTCATAGTATGAAATCCTCTTGGTCGGAAAAAACCTGGAGGAGAAAGGGTGAGGAAATGACAGGGAACTAGAAAATAGAGGGCACGATGTGACGGAAGGTTAAATAAACGCACTCAATGAGACAAAACCTGAAATGAAAACCATGTGAGTGAAAACCGGGGAACTCTGGAAAAAAAAGGAAGGCATGGGGTTCCTGGGGGGGGGGGGAAAAGCGTCCAACTTATGATCCGAAATGGGTTAAGGGACCACTTCCTTTAAAAAAAGTGGGGTAAAAGGCCGGAACTCACCAATGAATTGGGTTCAGAACCGTGAAAAAAAAAAAGGAACGCGAAAAGGCCAGAGGTTCCTTCACATGTTTGGGAGGGTGCAAACGAAACTGCCTGGTCGGTGATAAAGGATCGAGAAAAAGAGGAAAGGAACTCAAACTGGCAGGAAGGAGACAAAAATGGGGTGACATAAAACTCTCTTATGTAACAGGATCTAGTCAAGTGGGAAAAGGGGCGCTTTCACAAAATTTGGGGGGGACGTGTGAGCGTGTGGTTCCCTTTGGGTTGGTACCACAATTGGCCGAGAATTCGTCCCTACTCTTCAGTCGTGATGAAACAAGCATGTCCCTTTCACAAAATGCCCAAAAACGGCGTTAAACTAACCTCACAAGAAAGATCCACGTCAAAGGGGGAAGCGTGGACTGTTTGGACCGGTTAAGTAGGGACTAAATATAAAATAAACTTCAAAAAGGGCCGAGGCAGGCAAAAACGAAAAAAAAAGAGGAGGAAACAGGGGGAAATTGAAACATTGAGATCGTCTGTCCGGGGTAGCAATGCGAAAGGGTAAGGAAGGTGTGTTGGGGCAAGTGGTTTTTTCGAGTTCTTTTTGTTTGTCTAAATGACCGAAGTGAGATCCCTGGCGTCGGGGTTTTGGGTTTTTCGCAGGGGACCCTTAACCCGAGACAGCGCGACAAAAAAAAAAAAAATCCCAAGGGGACCAGTGTGTTCCACAGCATCGTGGAACTAGGGGAACGAGTCACTCTCTTCCGGGGAAAAGGGGAAAAAAAACTCAGGCGTATTGTCCGGGGGGTATAATAACGAAAGAATAAAAAAAACAAGAAAAGTGTGTTACTGACCAAAAGAAACTCAACACAGGAAAAGAATACAGGTAAAAAGCAATCGAAGTTAGGGCGAGGTGAAAAAAGAGAGAACTTAACGTGGGGTGGGGGTCAAGAGAAAGACAGGGGGGCGACGATTTCTCCAAAACGAAAACACCAGGGAAAAATGCCATTTCCTGGAGTCTAAGAAAATGAACGATCAGGATGCATTCTCACACTTGGCGATAACAACACTGGGATAGGGATAAAGGGTATAATAGATGTTCTGGGCGCAAGCCGGAGGGTGAATAGGAGTCTTAAAATAAACAGCCAACTGGTTCGGGCATTACCCTATATTGAAGTTTTTCCAAACGACTATGCCCAATGGGGAAAGGGCGCAAGGGGAGGTAAATAAACAAAAAATTTTTTGGGTGGAGGGGGGGGGGGGGGACTCTTAATCCATCGAAGAAGTCTTACGGATTTTGTTGGGTGAGTAAAACAAAGGTGGGCGCGTGTGTTTTTTAAATGACCACCACAAAGTGAAAAGGGAACTTCCGACTGCGGGAAGGCACCCACCCCAGGGGGGAACAAAAATAGGGTCACAGTGGGGTCCTTACTCGTCCCTGGACACGGACTGCAAAAACAGAAGATTTGAAAACACTTTTCGTTATGGGACGGAGGGGGCAACCCAGTGGTTGGGTGGATAAAGAGGAGGATTTGGGAAAGCGAAAGGAATCAGGGGGAACCGGGTTTCGGCCGCAGCAATAGGGACCAGGCTCATTAGGAATCAGCCTGCGATCCGACCGGACAAACACACGCGGGGCCGGTGTTTAAAAAACACGAAGTCCCCCATTTGTCCAGAAAAAAAGGAGACCGCAAACCTAAGGTTTTTCGTTTCCCACATAAAGGGGAGCAACGTGGCGAAAACACGCGGAGGGACAGTTCCCAAAATGTGGCCACGTTTAAAAAAAGGAAAAACCACTGAAAACAGCCGGCACAATAATTAGAAAAATCCACTCGCAACAACAACAAAGATCAAGGCGAAAAAAGGGGTCAACTGAATCCCTTGGCAGGGGAGGGGGTGTTTGCGAGGGAATTGCTTCCTCGGAAAGGCGAACAGCTCCGTGACAAGGTTTTTACAGAACCAAGTCGCGGCAACAGGGGCAGTTTCAATGGACCATTCCTGGAAAACAACTGAAATACAAATGACTTGGTAGATCGCAAACGTCGGACAGCGCTGAAGTGAGTGAAGGAGAGGAGAGACAACTCAACTTCAAATAGCGCAAATCATCGCATATATTGTGTTGGGGGAAACAAAGTAAAAGAAAAAGTGGGGGGAAAATGACGGCAGGGGACCTCCGCAACCCGGCATAAGGAAACAGAAATTTTGACAGAATTGGACACAAAACGGGGGGAGCGACTTCGCAAGGGGGGAAATGTCAACGCCTTAAACGGGAGGGCAAAAACGGGGGTATTGACGCGAAACAAAACCACATAAGAGAAATCAAACGAAGCGGAAGAAAACGTTCGCATCTATCCACTGAAAACTAGGTTCCGATCAAATCAGGGTAATGACCGAACACGACGTGGCGGCCATTAAAAAACGACGACTCAAAATTCCAAAGTTTTGGCGAAAAGGAGGAGCAAAGTCATCAAGAAGGGGTCGACGACTAAAGGGGGGAACGAACGGCATATGATGCGCAAGGTCTGGGGACAAAATAATCAGTGGGGAGGAGGCGATGTCAATTTGTGGGTCAAAAAAACTTGGTAGAAGCGATTGCAGGCCCTGCGCGGGACGGAGGGGGAAAAAGGCCGGTAAGTAAGGCTCGGCAGGTAAAAGTACCTGTAGGGATTTTAAAGGGGACGATGAACAAGGGGGTTCACGGGAACAATTTGGGTTAAGGGGTCAGGCAGTATCCCGGAAAAAGACAAAAAACGGGAGGGAACCGTCTGAAAAAGAAGGAAGAGAAAAAGGTCGAACCGGGTAAAGATAAACCTGAGACGAGCTGGGAAAGGCAACGGGTGTTGCCAGAAAGGAAAGAACACTGGAAAAAAAAAGAGACAGAAGAAATTCCCGGAAAGACAGTGTTCGACAAAAAAGAAGAGAAAAAATAAAAACGCACTATCTTGCAGGCCCGGACAGGCAACTAACCGACACAGAAGCAAAAGGGTAACATGAGTCCAAGTTAACGGGGGGTCGAAAGGACCAGAAAAGTTAGTTGCCCGGGGTGAGGTGGGAACACTGAAAGGACAACAACGCAACATTTGTACGATGATCCGTGAATGGGGGGCGCGGATAAAAAAGTGTTGGGGGTCAAGGTGGGGTCAAGGGGCCTTCCAGGTAATGACAAGGAATCCTGATGGACGATCATTCTCCGAAAGCCACAAGCGGGGACACAAAGGGGGGAACGACAAGAAACACAGAAATAGAGAGGCCAAAAGGGGAGTCTGTCGCCATTTCCCGCCGTCGTGGGAGTACTTGAAAACGTAAGAAAGATAAGAGAAAGGAAGCGTCGAAGTTTGGAAAGAGAAAGGGACGGGAACAACGGCCTCGCTAAAATTTCGACGAAGGGAACAGAAAAGCTCCCCTGGTAAGTCAGTTCATGCCTAACAAGAAAGGGGAAAAAAAAACACGGCTTGAAGGAAGATCGGGGGGGGGCGGCCCAGTACAAGGAAACCTTCACAGACGAGAAAACGGAAGCCTGGGTAATTGTGGGCCTCATTCAGTTTGATTATAAAGACAATCGAGCCCCCATCATTGGGAAGGGGCCGGTCAAAGCAACGATAAAAAGTTCTCCTAAGGCAGGACCCGGCACGACTGCGTCATGACACCGAAGGGAGGGAAAACAATCGATATCCGGTAAAAGGACCGGGGAGAGAACTGCATTAGAGAAAGCTGGCCGCACGTTGAAAGTTTAAAGTAAAGGAAGTTACACTCGAATTGATCGAGGAAAGCTTTCACTCCCCAGGTCAATGGCCGGCAAAAGATTTCCATGAAAAAAGAAGAAGACGCCGGCCCTTCTAGTCTCCAAAACTGGGGGAGAGAAAAATGAAAAATGGTTTGTAGGAAGACTGGTCAAGGCGGAAAGAGGCGCCGCAAAAACAACGGTTCCGGGCGATCTGAAATCTGGGTCATTTCCGGCAGCAAGGGGGGATTGCGCTAACGGTAAAAGAAAGAAGAAACGGGCCGCCAGGGTGCTAAAGAATTACCCCTCCGCTCCGGGGGCTAAAGGAAAACCAGGAAAAGAAGGTCAACTGTCACGGGAAAAAAAGATCGATGAAAGAGATACTTACGAGCATAATGTGCAAAACATCAATTTGGGGGCATGCGGTCGGGGCGGGGACGTCAATAACTCCAAAGAAAGGAATAGACTCCCCGGGCCCACAAAAAAAACAGGAGGACGGGAGGCAATAGGAAAACGATGACCAAACGGCAAAACTTGCAACTGGTCGCTTCTGCAGGAGCGCGAACGGGGATGCCCTGGAAAACGAAAACCCACGTGAAGAGCGGTGGATTCAGCTGAGGGCGAAGGGATTCTGAAAGGGATCTCCAACGAAGACCAAAGTGAGGCCCTGTTTGAACTAAAACAACACAAAAGTGAAGAAGGTCGCACAACCTGGGGGCAGGGTAAAAAAGGACGAAGGGGTGAATCCTTACACAACCTCGGTTATAAAAAAAAAAATGCGTAGAAACGGCGGGATCCTGGGCAAAAAAAACAAAAAAGGAAAAGGACCAATACGCATTACAAGGCTGGGAGGGGGTTTGGGAGGAAGCGCGGAATACTCTCACGCCTACTTGGATGACACTTGTCTTCAGGGGGCCTTGACGGGGAACGTAAATTGTCAAACAAAAAAAAAAAAACTCCCCTTGGTCAAAGAAAGGCGAACTACTGGGCAAAAAAAAAAAACACCGTGGAAAGCAGGATGAGCAGTGGGGAAAGGACAATTTAACATCTCAGACCTGAGGCCCAAGGAGGAGGGGGGTCATCGAAAAAAAAAGTAGGGGAGAAGGCATTGCTTCAAAAACACTCGTCTTGGGTAAGTTTCGCGGATGGGGGCGAGTAAAACGGGGGGCAGAAAGCTTACAATCGTGATTGCAGCAAACACAAGGGAGAAAAAAGTCTGAACGCTACAGTAAGGTATAACCACGCAAAAAAAACGAGAAAGCGGAAAAAAGCAAAATGGGGGGGTTTTGGCATTCGTAACAAAAATGGGAAGAGATACTCAAAGGGTGTGCAGCCTAGCGTGGGAAAGGGTCGGAAAGACTAGGGGGGACAACGAAAGAACACAGGAAAGTCGGAAGCAAAGCAACCCTCTTCGCGTGTGGTTAATGAAAAAGAGGAAAAAATTCCATTGATCCGTCAAGGGGAGGGGCGGAAAGACGCTGAAAAGAAAAGTGGCAGGTGTGAAGCACCGGTCCGCGCTTTTAGAAAGGGGGGGGGGGGTTGGCACGAAAAATTAACGAACGCGGGGTCAAACAGAGAGAAAAGCCCCAACGCAAGGTGCAAAAGAAACGGTAACGGAAGAAAAAACAAGCTCCTCACCCCATTCCGGAGGAAAGAGGAAGACAGACGGGAAGAAAAAGAGCAGAACGAAAAAATGGGGGAAAGAGGTCCAACAACCAACATAAGCGGAGCAACGGGGCACGAGGGGGAAAAAGGGCCTTGTGTAGTAAAAAAATTCCACGGAGCCTCGGCGCGAAAAACTGGGGGAAAAAGCAGTGACCAAACCAAAGGGGGGGGTCCTGAAAAGGCCACCGGAAAAAAGTAAGAAGAAAAACCGCCAAAACACTAGAGAAGCAATTATATCAAAGGCACAGAGGATGACAATGGTCCGTCAAAATGCCGAAGGGCTGGAGGGGCGGTCCCAAATCAAAAGAGACCAAGTGGGGGGTTTCGAGCGGCCCACAGTCAAAGGGGAAAGAGGTAATTTTTTAGAAAAAAAAGGCAAAATAGTAGAGGAGGGGGGGGAATTCCAGGACCTGGCGAATGTCTGCCAATCGGATAAACAAGGGGCAGAAAATCTCTAGTGAGGAGAGGGAAAAGGAGAAAAGAAAAGCGCTTTTGATAAAGATGAGAATGAGAGGAAGAGGAATTAGGCGGGAAAGGTCAGGACACCAAGCTGGATCACTTGTTCGGCGCTGTCATTAAAGGGGACGCAGAGACCAATGTGCCATGGAAGCTTTGGGTCCACGGAAGGGGGAAGAAATCATGGACGTAAGAGGTGAAGACAGTAATGTTCAAGAAAAATATGAAAGGGTGAAAAACAAAAACGGGCAGACCTTGGGGGGGGCAAGGGGATAGGGCAAGGATAAGGGAAGGTGTAGTTGGTAGGGGAAGTAGATAAAAAAAATACGGGCTGCGGGGGTGATTCTTTCAGGGAATCCTGGGGGGTGGGGGGGGGGAACAATTGGGAGCCGAACCTCAAAAACTCGCAACGAAAAAAAAAAAAAGGGGGAGAAGCAGTCAGCGCGGAGCTCACCCGCGGAGAAAAAAGACAGAGACGATGCAACCGGCGAACCGAGGGGGGGAAGTCTGAAAACGGGGATTTTTAGCCATAGAGACGGATAGTTCTAGGAAGAAAAAATTCAGTTCAACTGGGTGGATCTAATGCCGAGAAAAAAGGAGTGTGGACCATTTAAAGACTCTGGGGAACGCCGTGTTGGAAAAGCGACTAACAACTTGCTCAAAAAAGCGCCGGAACTGAAAAAAGAGAAGCTTAAAAACTCGAGGGTTCAAAAACGAGTGCCGCCCAGACCACAGACGATAAGCAGGTATCGTACCAAGACTTTAAAACTGTGGGTGATGCTGGAAAAAAAAATGTGTTTAAATTAGTGAAAAACAGCAGGGATTGCAAAAAAAATAACCAAGGGTCCATCTCTAGGCACAAAAAAAGGAAAATTAGACTCTAATGGGGTAAGGAAATGCAAGGGTGAAAAAAACAAGCGAGGAGCCGTTACATCGTGGCAAACTAGAATAACAGGAAGTTGAACGCGGTTTGTTTTGGAGGGGAGGAACGACCGGGATGAATAAAAGATTAAACGTAGGCATTCGGGCCCTCGGGTAATTAAGCGCGAAAAAGAAAGTACAAAACTCAAGGAGCAGCCGAATGACATGTCAAGCCAACAGCAGGGCCGGCAAAAGGAGGGGGCTATTTGAAAATTCCACCCTGCTCAATCTACCCCAGGGATGCCCCGAAACCCGTCTTCAAAGAGGTAGAAAATTGGAAGGAAGAGGACAAAAAAGGGGGACTTTGGAGGTTAAAAATATTCAGCCATCGACTTCCCATTCAATTAATCATCAAAGATTCGGACGAGAGTAGGAACGTCGAATTTCAGCACCGCACCCTGGGGGGTTTGACCCCTGGGTAGAGGAAGGGCGGGACTGGGGTTCACTATTGTGGGGGGGAAAAACCAGAAAAGAAAAGCCGGCACACGAATGTTGTGAAGTCGAGGGGGGAAGTTGGGTCCAAACAAAAAATAGCAGACGTGCAACCACGCGCACAGTGAAAAAGTCCGGAGACAAACGTGGGAACAGGGAGAGGCGTTGGACCTTAGAAAAAGGAGACAGTCACTCGAGCAAAAGAGACAATTGATGAAAAATGCCACACTAACTCTGAAAGTCAAAGGGGGGCAAGCCAGTGTCCCAGCAAAAAATTGAAGTGAAATGAAAACGAAGAAAGTTCAGACGTCGGTGGCAAAACGTACTAAAAGTAGTTAAAACTGTTGGGGGGGGGGGAACTGGCGGCCGCGCAGGGATTGGGGGGAGGCTGTTGAACGATGAAAAGAACATTCCCAGCGAATTGGAAAGAAAGGAGAGCTACGGAATGCTGTTCTACAGAGAAGGGGGGGTGTCGGAGTTCAGGGAATGAAAAGCTGCGGGGGGACCTGGGGGCACTGGTACACAAAAAAAAACTAATGTCGGGGCTTACGACGGGGGGAAGAGCTCTTTGCATTTCACAGGGAGGGGGAACAGGAGACGAAAAGTCAGAGGGAAGGGGGGGTGGTCAACCGAAAAGAAAAGAGGAAGCGTCAACAAATGAAACGTGGGTTTCAAAACAGACTCGAGGTCGCGTGAAAGTAGGAGGAAAAACCAAGACTCGGTATTGGGAAAAAAGTGGCCATCAACCAACTATGCGGAGAGGGACACGAATCTTTTCACCAAAAAAAAGAGGAGAAAAAAGGGAGGGGGGACCATGGATTTGAATTGGGAGACTGATTGGCGCAACAAAACGAAAAGAGCTGACGTTCTTAAGCCGCCTGGGTCACAGTGGAACAGGTATCAGGGCTTGCAAAGTCATAGGAGGTAGCAAGGGCGACCTGAAAGTCGGGTGGTGTCCCCAGGGGAACTCTGTGAGCTGTCAGTGGATGTCGAAGCGCCAACCGTCCAAGGGAAACATAGTTGGCAAACATAAATGATGGGGGCGATTCTTGGGGCGCAAATCATCACACGCCACAAGACATCAACTGACCCCGGGTAGCTTCAGCCCAATCCCGTGGGGAGGCTTTGGATGCAGGGGAAGGAGGGAAATCCCATGTAACCGGAAACAGGGGGGGGTGAGGGACCTGAAGGTGCCGTGAAGGTAAAGGCTAACCAGGAGGGGGGTCGGTCCTACAGTTACAAGGGTATGAGCAATGGGGCGAAAATTACAAGGTCGCGTGAAATCAGGAAAAAGGGGAGTGGGGCAGGGGGGAAGGAGAGGACGGGCAAAATGAAGAACGCACAAAGGACGGGGTCCAGTGGAGAAGGGACTAACTACTACGAGTTGAAGGAGGCTCCTGTTATTTGTGCGCCATTCAGGAGGGGGGAGGCGACGGATCGCCAAAAACAACCGGACGGAGGGAACCGGAAAGGACCAATGACACCTGAACAAACGGCCATTCTTCAAAATCGGGAGGGAAGCAAAAACGAGATCGGAAAATGCGCGCTTGGGGGGGAGGTGAAAGTGCTCAAAATGAGGCCACGCACTCAGGCCTAAAGCAGGTAAAAAGCCACCCGTTTGAAGGGGTGGAACCCTTGCAGCGATTGGGAAAAGGGGGAAGGGGAAAGAAAGTGATGGTGGGAGGTTCCGAAATTTGGGGATTGGGGGGGGGGGGGACGACAAATCCGTCCAGACAAGGGGTCTGTGGGTTTTGTTATCAAAGTGCGTGCTAGACCGAATGAAAACGACACAAACAACCACTTATTGGGGGGGGGGGACCCGCAGCCAGCAAAAAAGGTGGGGGACTGACATTTTTGGGTAAAGGGACCGATGATTACGGCGGGGGCCACGAAAAGGGCTGGGTCCGGGGATTACTGACATGAAAAATAACCAAAGAACAAAAGAGTTACTTTCCCAACAAAAAACAAGTCATCAGGAAAGAAAGAAAGGAGGAAAGAGTGGCGCTACCAATAGAGACACGGAAACGTTTTTGGGCAAAAGACGCGAAGAGGGAGCCTAAATTTCCTTAAAAACTAAAACACCAGGACGGGGGCATAAAAGGTAAAAAAGATGTACATCTCTAATGAACAATTTTCCCGTCAAAGGCCAGAAAAAAAGGACCAGAAATAATGATCCGTTACGACAGGTTTGACGTGAAAGAAAAAACAGTGGCGCGACCAATGCAGAAACTAGGGGGGGGGGGTCACGTAGATGTTGAAGGGTTGAATCGGGGAAAAAACGGAGGGGAATATGAGGAAGAACCACTTGGTTCGTGTAACATTACACCCCACACAACTGATATTGTGGCGGGGGCGCCAGGGAAGCGATGGCTTGGGAGCCGTTACTGGAAAAAAAATCAGTCAGCGCACGAAGTCCGTTTGGGTCGCACGGTCAAAAACCAAAACTGGGAGATTGGGTCCGTTCAGAACAGGTTGGGAGGGAAAAGGCAGGCGAAAACACAGTGTGCAATTCGTGGGAAAAACTCAGGTCCCTACAGAAGGGGACCAGGGGGAGGGTGTAGGGACCTTCAAATTGCACTGATGAGAGGGGGACAACACAAATGTGGGGGGGATCGGGAGTATGGAAACACCGGGAAAAAAAACTGAAAACCGCGGTTGGGACACGGCAAAACCGAGCGGCAACAAAATCAAAATACTCCGTAAGTCCTGAAGCTGCACCAATCTGTTCAATTTTTCAAAAACCAAACCACGGCATGTGAAACAGGAGAACGCCGCCGGACTGTTGCTTTCCATAAATCACTTAAAGGGGAGTGGAAAATCAATTGTCATAAGGAATAAACCATAGTCAAAAAAAAAAAGAACGGCACAGAAAAAGGCGAAAAGAAAATAAAAAGTCTCAACAAAAGGATGATCAAAGATAGATAGGTTGTCACTAGTTTAATGTCTGTTGGGGAGACTGATGGCATCTGAAAAGGTTCACAAGAGAACGAAAGGTGAGCCATGTGTGGAACGAAATAGGGCGGGGCAGGGGCGCATACCGGCGGGCAACGCCCCCCGCGGTGGATTCTCCGGGAAAAAAATTCCCCCCCTAGTCCAGGTCCATGCGGAGAGAGGCAAAAACACGTCAAGTGCAAAACGCCAAAAGCAGAGGGGGGAATAAACATGTGTTTGCCCAAAAAGGGGTGCAAGGGTCAGTCAGACAACTCCCTTCGACCAAAAAAGGCAGGAAGGGGGCACGAATGTGGGAACTGGGGGGTGTCGCCTTCCAAACCATAAAGGGCCCGTCAAGGCAGTAAAAACCAAGAAAAAGGGGGGATCAGACGAAAAAAAAGGAAAGGTGCCGTCCACACCGTATCGGGGAGGGGCAGCGGGGTAACAAACGGTGTTCAAAAAAACGGGAAAAAAAAAAAGGCCAAAAGAGTTCCGAAGAAGGTAGGGGGAATGCCTACAAAAAAAACTTGTGAGTCAGGGAAAAGATTAAGTTGGGGGTTTAAAGTAAAAAAATGACGATGCCTCACGGCCAGCGCGCCAAAAAGAAAAAAAAAAAAAAAAAAAAAAAAAAAAAAAAAAAAAAAAAAAAAAAAAAAAAAAAAAAGAACAGCAAAGCAAAACACACCCCACAAAACACACACCAACACCACCACCACGGGAAAACAAAAAAACAAGGGGTTCTTGTCAAAAACGTGCGAAAAGACCAGAAGGCGAACGACAAGCCAGGCCAAGGGGATGGTCTCGACGAGGTAAGTGTTGAAAACGACGGGGGGAAGGGGGGGAGGGCACGGCGCGGGGTGAATGTAAGGGGAAAGGATTAAAAAAAACAACCGGAGAAAAACCAGGTGTATGCCTGGGTGATCAGGAGGAAGGGTGTTATTGTGTGGGGAACGGGGACACTTTGAGGGGGGGGGTTTTAACGGCAATAATCCCGTACGACCGAAAAAAAAACCGGATCGGGACGAAATAGAGAAGCAACGAAGCAACTTCCGACGGATTGGCTGGTGAATAACGGCAAAGGGGGGGGCGCTGGGGCCATAGCGCGAACATGATAAAAAAAACGAGGGCGAAGGGATTCACTTGGCGGAAGGGTCCCGACCAAAAGAAATCGAAAATCACCTCAAAGAATTTTCGCACGGGGAACGGAAAAGATAGCCTCAGGTGACGGGAAAGGGGGTATGTCGGGTGAAACCAGAAGAGAAAGTGTGTTGTAAGACAACTGGGGGGGGGGGAACCGGCCCCCAAACCTCGCATTGGGTTCTTAGAGTATTCAGCGAGGGAAAGATCCGGGGTTGAAAGGGGGGGTGAATGGTGCCAAGTGCCGGGAATAGGAACCGCGCGACAAAAAAAACGAAGGGAAGAGGCCTCAAACCAGCGGCCAAAACGACTAAAACTAAAAAGGAATCTTGGGGGTGAAAACTTCAGAACGCCCAAGTGCCAGCAGGGACGTGGACTAAAGCGTAGAAGGAAGAAGGAGGCATGGAAAGCGAGCACCGCTGGGTAAGGAAAACGGAGAAAAGGGCACAAACTCCTAAAACGGGAGTAACCGCCAACAGCCGAAAAAGGGGTTGAAGGTCGGGAAAGCCAGTCAAGGAATGAATAAAGAAAAACACTGCTTTGAATGATAGTTTCAGCGGAAAAAAAAAAACCTGAGGGAACCAAAAAGAGGGTCAAAAAGGGAGGGGCAAAACGAATGGGGAAGGAGGGCAACACGAAGGGGGGGGAAAAGGCGTGGGGGGGCGTACATCACGCAAAGATCCCCATTTATTGGCAACGGGCAATCACTATTCGAGAAAAGTTGGGGAGAAAAAGAGCCGAAGGCAAAGAGAAGTGACGAAAAGAAATAGAACAAAAATACGATATAGGCGGTCAAATTGTCAATCGGTAATGTCACTGCCTCTGGACAAAAAAACTGTTAAAAAAAATAAAAGGCTATTTAACGCGCAGTGCTTCCGATGAGCATGCAAGAAAATAAAAAAACGCACTAAAAGACAAAAGGAAAAAAAAGCCAGAAGATCGCCGAAAAAGGGAAGATCACAAAAAGTAGATTAAAAAGGGGTTTCGGACTAAGGGAACACTACAATCTCGGAAAAAAAACGGTTTAGCATCTTGAAGAGGGGAGGGGGTCAGAAAGAAGATGGAATTTTGCATAACGGGGGAAACCATCAAAAACAGTGTCTACAGGTCCGCCGAGCAAATAGGGGGGGTGCGGGGTCCGTGGGACAGGCCAAGGAAGGAAATATCTGGAAAAAAAATATCGAGAAAGCGAATACGGCTGGTGCACCAGTGGGTCGAGGCAGGGATGCGAATCGTCACAACTTCTGAGAAAGGATAAACCCAACCAGTGAGACGGAGGCAGAATGCAAAGAAGCCAGGGAAATCCACCGACCAAAGGACCCCACCCAACATGAAGGGAAAAGCCCTCAGTCAATTGGATAACAGGGGGGGCCCTGAACGCAAAGGGGAGGAAAAATAGGATCATAAAGGGATTCGAAGTATTCGGCACCGTCTGTCAGAGCGGAAAGCTTAATTCCCGGGGGGGGAAAGACTAAAAAAGTGTGACCACGCGTTGAGGCAGGGCAAGTGGGGTGGGGATTCAAATGGACAACAAACTTCATTAAGGTAAAAATGTTATGACCACCATGAAAAGGGTGGGGAACTGGGCAACCCGGTAACATAAGCGCCACAGTACGACCACAGGAGGGAAAGTGACGGGGACGAAAGCTCGGTGCAAAACTATCAATATCCTGGGGGGGATAACGGGAATCCCTGGCGAGTAAGAGGGGAATAGGTCAAAATAAACAACGACTCTTCTTTGCAGGAAAAGGGGAATGTCAATCCAAAAAAAACAATTAATGGGTTGTAAAAAGTAAAATACCCACAGGGTCAGGCGGGGGGGCATCAGACATGCCAAGGAGGAGAAGAAGTGGGCCGTCACGAATTGACTTCGTGTCCGTTTCGAGAGGGACTAGGGGGGTCGCCGAGACAGGCGGAAATACGTTATTTCAGCCCGGCGGAAAGAGGGAAACGACGAAAACGCGAAGTAAGTCAAAACGCAGCAACGACTAGCCAGGCATAGTTTGTGACGGCAGGGACGGCAAAACGGGGGGGGGGGGGTCGCCAAAAAAGGGAGTAGCAAAGAGTGAGTTGGTAACCTACGGAAAGGGATGGGGGCCAGTTTGTCAATAAACTGGCAGGGGGGAAAACGAATAACAAGTGGGTCCAGAGAGACACAAACATACACCAACCGCCGGGGCCGGGGCGATTGCAAACTTAAAGGGGGAAAACTTGACTCTTATCCGTAGGGGTGGAAAAAACGCCAGAAGCCTTTGAGGGGTGCTCGAAGTTCCGCAGCGAGGGTGAAAAAGAAGGGGTTCTTCCGCTGTCAAAAATCGACTGTAGAAAAAAAGGTTAACCGCAATTATGCAACGGGATTGACCCCGACTAAAACACGCAGGTCTTGGCATTCAGCAAAAGACGCAGAAAAGAGGGGGCACCATCATCTTCCCGAAGGGCGCTGGTAATCCAAGGCCATCGCCGGATCGCTCGCCCGCCATTAGGGACCTGAGGACGGGGGATTGACCAAACTAACAGGGAGTGACTACAAAAACAAGAGTCAAAAGGAGTAACAGGAAAAAGAAAAGCCAACCGACATATACCGTCCCAACGCGAGCAAAACCACCCTTTACAAAACAAGGTTAAAAAAAACCAACAAAAAAAAAAAAAAACGGAATTCCTCAGATACGAAGGTGCACGAGACAAGGAAGTGGTAAACGAAAAGGGCGTGGCAGGTTAAGGGACGTCAATCAAAGAAACGCAGGAAAATCGAAGACACACAAGGCCATAACTGACGAGAAGGTTTCCGGGAGAGGGGGACCGGGACACCATATTGGCGAAGGGAAAAAATTGGTAAAAAATACTGCAGCTGAAGCGTTCATCCAGAAAGCAGAAAAAGACAAACCCATCAACACACAAACTGAGGGAGAGAAACTTTGATTCAACTCAGAGAAAAGGGAGATAATCTGGGGGGTTTGGCTGAAAACGATCATCGAGCACAGAATGGTGTGAACTATTCCTAAAAACTGGGGCCGCCTGCATGCCCCTTGGCAACAACCTGGGAGAGGGAAAAGACTGTAGGTCCTCGAATAGAACAGGAAGCCCTGGGGGAAATCAAAAAAAACGCCGGTTGGACGAATGACAGCAAAAAAGCTGGTTTGACCCGGATAAAAAGCAGGATTGAAAGGGGTCTGGGGGGGAAGGCGTAGCCTCACCAACGGGGATATTCGTGGGGGGGGAACGCTTCAGGAAATCCTTGGGTGAGGGGGTACAAAAGAAAGCGCTCCCCGATTAGGAAGGGGCCGAATGCTGCCCGTGCACCAAGCAGACTAATCGAAACAAATCCAAGGACGACAACCAAGGGTCCGGTCTTTAACCATAGGTGATACACCCGAGGGAGGAAAAAGGCGTTTGGCGATGAAAAGAAAAGGGGTCCGGTGTCGGAGTCCGGCAGATAAGAAACGAAAAATGTGCACTTGTTCGGGAAAAATTAAAACCCATCGCTGGAAACGGGTGCCAGTAAAGCGAAAACAGAAAGAACTTGAGAAAAACCTCTGGGTTGGAACAAAAAAGAGCGCAGAATGGGGCAGACCACGGGGGTTCCGCGTAAAGCCGCACGAATGAAAAGACTTTCCGATTTTCAGCGGGGAAAAAGGCCCAAGGCAACAGAAAAAGGTTGTCGCAAGGGAAGGGGGAAAAGTGTTGTGGTTCTTTTTGAAAAAAGCAGGCCTTGAAGAAAAACACAGGGGCAATAACGCTACTGGGGAAAAATCAAACGAAAAGGGTCAAACATACAGTTACGCAAGGGAGAACCGGGGGTAACAACCATAATGATTACATCGGAGAAAGTCGTACGATACAGGGGCAGCCGTACGAGGGTCGAAAGGACCAGACCGGGCCATAATCAAGGGGGACGTCCTCTAGCTCGACCGCAGGAGAGGTGTCAAAGACCGTCAGAAAGGAAGAGGGGGCCATAGGGAACGGCTAAAAAAAATGCATTGGGTCTAAAAACCACAGGGCCCATCCTTTGGACTTCAAGGCAGGAGGGATGGGGGGAATCTTTAACCTAAAAAAAAAAGAAAAAAAAATCCCTTCGGAACCCCAGCGACCTTTTAACTTGGGGGACAGACGTGGGGACGTGAGGGGGACATAGTTCGAAATACATCCTAAAAAAAAGAGAGAACAAGGAGGAAGAATCCGCAACAAAGATCGGCGAGAGGAAAACGCCGCAGTAAGCAACCCAAAAAAAAACCAAAAGGTTCCTGGGCGCGGTTAGTGGCGCCGGGTGGAACGCGTTGCAACCAAAAAAGAAAAAAAAAAACTGTTGAAGATGGGGGGGGGGGAAGGGAAAAGGATGTTTTTGCGTCCCCCATAAGCAAAAAAGACCGGACAGCCACGAGAAAGGGGAAAGACCAAAAAAGGGGCCTTCGGAAATTCTGGGGTACCTAGAAGGGCTCAGGTGGTGCGACGAATGCCCGGATGCCAGAGACCCGTGCCCAGGGATCATTTCGAGAAAGTTGAAAAAAAAAGGAGGCCGGAAACACTAATCAACGTGGTAGGTTCTAATAGGAGAGTGAAATAAGGAAGTAGCCAAGGGGTTGTGGGGGCCCGGCGGAGACGGTCGTCTTCCTTTACCCCTATGACGCAAGGAAAAACAAGAAGAAGAGAAAGGGGAGGCAAAGACATTAGAAGCATGGCACGTCGGGAAATTTCAAGATTTAAGTGGTGGTGTCCGGGGGTGGGCCAAAAAACCTCTTCTTGGTTGAAAAACTTAAAAATGTTAAAAAAAAAAAAACCACACGATGGAAGAGCGGGGGAAGGGGGGAGCGACTTGCTGTGCTGTTTTTGACAAAGATACGGCCAAAAGTCCATCGTAGAAAAAAAAAAAAGGGGGAAAAAAATCGGTAAGGGAAAAGTGGGGTGTGGGAAAAACCAGCCGGAGTGCAAAAAGGGAAACGGTGATTGGCCGAAAAAACATTTCAGTCATTATTTATCCAAGGTGGGGTTTCTCTAACGCCCCCTTTGGCGGCAGAGGATGCTGGCGCAATGGGCAATATTCGGTGGTGCGCAAAGATTGGCAGTCCAGGAGCCATAAAAAAAGCACATTGAAGGCAGAACGGGGTCAACACCAAGGAACCGAAAGATGCAGGAAAAAAGGATGGAAACAGAGCGGCCAAACGCAGAAATGGGCCTGAAAATCAAGGAATTGGTTAACGTCAGGCTTACAATACGGCAAGGTCTTGAGAGCGAACCCAAACCAAAAAACGGTTCGTCGAAACCATTGGATGAAAGTTACAACCCGACCAAATTAAATCGATGGGTTGTTCATAGCCCATTGTTCCCGAAAAGAAAAAAAAAAGTCCTCATCGAATTTACAAAACCCACGTCAACGATTCAACCGGGGGGGAATCTAGTCTTCGGATTCCAGGGGAAATTTAAAAAAACGGGTCCGGACCACGGGGAATGAAACCCTGAAGACCTTTTTTCAAAACCCTGTCCTTGGAAAGTGAATGCCAAAATTTAAAAAAGAACAAAAAAAAAAGTCATGTTTCGCAACTCGAAGATATCAGTATTGTAGAAAAAGCAAGGGGTCAAGTCAAATGAGATTTGTCAACTTACCGAAGATTGGACGAAAAACGGTCTTATAGTATAAGCGGGTAACGCCACGTACTGACGGTCGGGGAAGCAAAAACAATGGCTGCCTAATAGCCGGGAAAGGCCGAGCCGGGGGGGGGTTTCTTTGGGAAAAAAACAATGTGGCGGGTTTAAAGAAAAGAGAAAATCCGAGAGAACACAGCGCGGATTTGAAAAGGAAAACCAATGAACGCTGCACGGGGAAAAAAATTACAACCCGGGACAAAAAAGAGTCACACCGAGGGTCGCAAGACAAAGGATAGAAATTAAAAAAATGCAGGTGCAGTCACTGGGGGGGAAGTGTAAAAAGAAAAAAAATAACACTTGAACAACGGGAGAAATAGGTGCCAGCAACCCGCAATTGACGACTGAAGTCACTTATATGAACTGGGGGAAAAACTTAAAATCTGGATGGAAACGTGAAGGGTCACGAGTGAATTGGTGTGGGCGAGCCTGAGCCCGCCGAAAAATGCTCGGCCGAATCCTGGGTGAGAAGTTTGGGGGTTGGTGGGTTTTTTTGGTTGGACCATTTGGAGCACGAGGGAAAGAAAAGGAACCAGACCGTGACGGGGGTAGGTGCCAGGGGATGCAACCAGTCTTCAAAATCCGGCAGAAGTCTATTAATTCGGGCGTAAGAGGGACGGGTGTCAAGCAAGGCCCGTCCTGGGAAAAAGAATAAAAAACTGCAAAAGAATAACACCACGGGTGGTGGAGGGGGGGGGGGCCACACGAACCCCAAAGTCTGAAAGACCGGCCCGCAAAAGACATAAAGGTATGAGAGGAATAGGTACGTTGTGTCACCGCCGAAAGCGAACCGTCCAGCGAGCACTCCCTGAGAGAAAGGAAAAAAAGTGGGAGAAATAAGGTCGGAATAACTTTCAAGGACTTGGGTGGCACAGCCAAAAGGCAAAAGAAAAAACTTGGAGGTGCCGCGAACCCTTTGTGCTGGGAAAACCAGTGGCGAGGAACCCCCATGAGGAGAATAGAGGGTTTTAAAGAAAACGGGGAGGTTGAATTAGTTTGGTTTAAGATTTTCGGGTCCAAACGGTGGATTGGTTCGGTGGGGGAGGCATTAAAAAAAAATTTATCTGAAACTCAGTGCGCCACCACCTTTGTTCGCAAATTCGGGGGGGAAAGAAAAAACTTTGTCTTAAGAGAATCAAAACCCAGGTTGTGCTCCCTTTTTCTTTGGGGGGGTCTGCAAATCAACAAGGGTTACGCCCGTTGAAAAAAAAAAAAAATTTGGAAGGGGGAACTTAAACTAGTACGGGGACGCTCACCAAAAAAGGTTTTGCAAAGAGGGGCAAAAAAACCAGTGACACAACCCACTATTACTGGGGGAACATGTCTGAGCCGGCAAGACCGATTGAAACTGGAGGGGTTCTGTTCAGTTGTCTTCATGGGCAAATCCCTTGGTGGAAACGCGATATTGTGGAAGCTAAAGCAGATACGGTGAGAGCGACGCAAACCTCTCCGCCGTCTCGAAGAAAGACTTAACAACGGGCCGGGGGAGAAACGCAACCCGAACTTGACCCTTCGCAAAGAAAGGGGGGGAACTGTGGGCGGGTCCCCACAGGACGAAAAAACGTCGGCGCACATATTACGAGATGCAAGCAATTAACACACAACAACTGGGACCGGTCAACAGAAGGTGGCCAGGAAAAAAATCGCTCAAAAAAACATTGAGGGCGAAAAAGGAACATAAAGGGGGTGAAGTCGTGTGGGAAGGCGGGTGTTGGACTCTTGATTTCAAAAAAGAGGCTGAAAAAGCAAAGACAAAAAAACCTGGTTTAACTCAAGGGGAAGAAAACGAGGGTGCGGGAATGGGACCCATTCAGGGAGGAAAAAAGGAACAAGAACGTTGTTTCCAGATCGGCCGGAAAAAAAATTCAAAATGGAAAGGGTCAAGGAGCTAGGAACCCTACTTCACTGGACGAGCCACTCAAAAATTGAAAGCGGGAATAAAAAGAAACATGGTTTCACAAACAAAAAGGTGGGTGAGCGGGGCTTCAGGCTGGGAAAAAAAAGGAATACCAGTACTATGGAAAAAGGGGGAAACAATGGTTTGAAAAAAAGGGTGTGCAGCAAGGGACTGAAGTCCGTAGCAAGAAAGAAAAACGCGAAAAAAAAAAAACGTTATCGTCGTACCGAAATAAAGCGTCCAACAGATAGAGGATTGAAGAGCGAATAATAGTGCGAGGACACGTTCAGAACTTGGGGGCCTAGAAAAAAAATTATAGGGGAATGCCGAACACGAAACAGGGGGCGGAAAAGGTAAGGACTCAAAATGCCCAATTTGGGGTTGAAAAATCCACAAACAAAATAGCTCCGCAATCCTCGTAAAAACAAATCGAAGCAAAAGTGTGTCGTGGAAAGTCATGATCGCAAAAGGAAGCCGAAAAAAGGTAAGGAAATGGGTCTTGAGACGAAAAATGGGGGGGGGGGGTCCGTAAACTGGAAACTTGAGAATCATCCCGGAGCTACTGGCAAAAAAAACCAGTCCAAAGGAGGGGCGAGGGGCCCACCGCTGAAAAAAAAATGGATGAGTTTACTGGTAGTATGAAAGGGGGGGTCGTGGGGAAAAAACATAAATTGGTTTTTGGGTAATTTTTCAAGTATCCCAAACAGGACAGACCGCAAGTGCTGAACCGGATGCGGGGTGACGAATAGAGCGAAACCTGAACACGGGGAGGGAACGAGTCGGGGAGCGTCAACGGGTGGGGGAAAAACGAGAACTTCAAGGGGCCTCAACAAAGGAGAAAAACGATGGACATGGGTAGAGAACGAGATGGGAAAAAAAAAAAGAAATCGAAAGAAAGAAAAGGAGAGGACCTGGGAATTCAACGAGGATCATAAAAAAAGGGACAATGGCGGCCCAAAGGCGTTACCCAGAGGCCGTTGGGCAGTTTTAATTTGTGGAAGAAAAAAAGGGGGGAAAACGGGGACAAAACCGCCAAAGTTTGGTGTACGAGAGAGGAAGAAGAACAGGTGGGGGAGAGCCGTTTTGGGTAAAAGGTGGTCCATGGGGCGTGCGTAAGTCAAAAACACTCAACTGCGACGATGAAGAAATACAACTTTTCGAAAACCTCAAGAGGATCGAACAAAAAAAAAAAAATCGAGGAGTTCAGCCCCATTGATCACGCAAAAGGTCCGCGTAACGACTCCGAAAGAAAAAAAGTGCGAGTTTGCAAAAACAAAAAAGGAAAAGTTAAAGTACGTCATAAAGAGCTCACCTGGTCGACAAAAGAAAAAACAAAATACTGGGTTGGGGGGTCAATTGGGGGCAAGAAAAAGGGGGTCAAGGCAAACGGGAGGTGAAACAGAACATGGGCAAAAGTAAAGACACTTCAAAGTGTCAGCGGCACTCCCAAAAAGGGGAACCGGGCCTAAGAAATGAGAGGTTGTAAGACAATCCGAAACCTCGAGGGGGGGGGGGCGGTA
>Ga0179593_1700507_pt1 | contig 26814 bp, 46 predicted proteins | sample CZODoug2_1_08_16_FD_185931 | JGI IMG/M metagenome (GOLD analysis project Ga0179593, IMG submission 185931) | Vadose zone soil fungal communities from Angelo Coast Range Reserve, California, USA - CZODoug2_1_08_16fungal (PacBio error correction) | ecosystem: Environmental > Terrestrial > Soil >...
AGGGCATCAATCGCCGACTACAAAAGGAAAAGAAAACGAGGTCATCCTCACCGGGAAAAAAGGTCACTGTCCCGCTAAGAAAAGGAAAACAGGACCGGCGACCTCTCTCTCTAAGGAAGGAAATCGCCCCTGCGTTCTGGCTGTGGAAGAGAAGGGCGAAACATCAACTCTTACGCCAGAGGAGGGGAAGAAAAAGAGGACGCGAATCAACGTGCCTAAGGGGAGGGAAAAAGGGGGAGAGAGAAAAAGGCTTCCCCCTCGGGTCAGGGGGGGAGAGGTCGCGAACTGACTCACCTTGCGCGAAAAAAGGAAAAAAAAAAAAGGGCGATTTTTGTCCGAGGTAAAGGGGAAAAAAAGGAGTTTTTCTCGGCTGGTAAGGGGGGGGAGAGGGGTACCGATGCCTTGAAAGGGAAAAAAAGGGAGAGGGCTGGAGCGATTGAAGTCCCGAGAACCAGGGGGGAGGGGGAAAGGGGAAAAGGCGACAATATCTATGGCGGTATAAGCCGGACCCGCCGACCTTTCTTGAAGAAAAAAGGAAAAGGGAGGGGGGGGGGGGGGGGGGTCATCGGACAGAAAAAAGGGAATCCGGGAATTCTTTAACTCGTTTGCCAGAGGGGAGAAAAAAGAAAGAGCGCCATCTCCAAGGTGAAAAGAGTTCCGTTAATTACTTCCACAACAAGATCAATCGGAGCACGAAAAAAAGAAAAAAAGAAGGGGAAAAAACATCATCCTCCGGAATGATCGCTTCCCGACCTGATCCCTCTGGTAAGGGAAGGAAGAAAAAAAGAAAAGAACCGAACCATGGGAAAAAAAAAGTAAAAAAATGACGAATCCCTTTTAATGACGGATGTCAGAAATAAAGGGAAAGGGGCCGTCTTGGTTAGGGAGGGAGAGAACGACCGCAATTCCTTTCCATGACGTAACCGGGGCGGGGAAAAGGGGGGAAAGGATTTACTTGGTGGGCAAAAGGGGAAAAAAAGGCCAAAAAGCGACTGACTACCTCTTTTACGCGATCGTGCTCGAGGGGGAAAAAAAAAAAAAAGGAAGAACGGCGCGTCGCGTTCAGGAAGGAAGGGAAAGGGAGTGGGCCACGCAGGGGAAAAGGGAAAACGGAGTATGGCTCCCACCTTTCCGGGGGAAGAAAGGGTAAAAGGGGAAAAAAACCTCTCTCCGAACAAAAAAAAAGGAAAAAAAAACAGCGAGCCCCCTTCAAAGAAAGGAAGGAGCATGCAATTTCAACATAAACTCTTCATAGCCTTCAAAGAAGGGGAGACGTTCTGGGAAAGGGGAGAGAAGCCCTGAAGTCGTTTTCCTACCTGCCGGTCTCGTGAAGGGGGAAAAGGGGAAAAAAAAGAAAAAAAAAAAAAGGGGGAAGCCCACGGCAAAAAAAAGGGGGGGGGGGGGGGAGGGGAACATTAACCACATCGCCCACCAGCCCGGAAAAAAAAAAAAAAAAGAAAGGAAAGGAAGCCCAACGGAAGGATCGGAGGAAAAAGGGAAAAAGACTCAAAAAAGAAGGGGGGGAGGAAAGAGGCAGCGTTTTTCTTTCCCTACCAAGACAATGGAAAGGGGGAAAAAAAAAGGGAAGAGAACGGGACGAAGATCACGCAAAAAAGGAAAAAAGGGGGAAAAAAAAGTTTCATATTCGCCTTGAGTCGGGGAGAAGGGAAAACAAAAACTGAAACGAGAAAAAAGAAACGAAGAGCCAGACATTCTCTCTCTGCCTCCCTTCCCACCTCCATCGATAAAAAAAAAAAGAGAGAGATGGCGTGGGGGAAAAAGGAAATTCCCTTCTCTCCTTCTCTGATTATTACCAAGAGGGAAAAAAAAAAGGAAAGGAGAATCCAAAAAAAAAGGGGGAGAAAAGAACTCCCTATTACCTCCTCCCGTGTCTCCCCCAAAGGGGGTGATGAAAAAAGAAAGGGAAGGAACTCCTACCTTTAACCCTAAATTCCCGAAAGAGGAGGGGAAAGAACAAAGCAAAATGGAAAAAGAGTGGGGGTTTATTGCACCAGCCCGAGAAGAGGGGAAAGGGGGGATAGAAAAGGCTGACGGTTCGAAAGGGGATAGAATGGACTCACGAGGAAGGAGAGGAGTTTGTGAAAAGGGGAAAAAAAAAAAAGGGGGAATGTTCCCTCCTAACAAGAGGAGGACTCTGAAAAAGAGGGGAAAGAAAGAGCGACGCATGCTTCGGACACGACTCCGGAGAAAAAAAAAAAAAGAAAAAAAAAAAGAAAAGGTGAAGGGAAAGACCTTGGAAGCTCTGGGCCCCGCTTTTTTTGGAGGGGGAAAAGGGGAGTTGGGGGGGGAAAGAGTAGAGGAGAAGAGAAAAAAACCGCCTGGAGAGGCCTTGTCCGTCTGCGGGGGGGAAGAAGAGAAAAAAAAAGGAGTTGAAAAAGAAGGGAAGGAAAGGACGTTCGGGGGGGGAAAAAGAATAGGAAGGCCACTAAAGGGGGGGGGGGAGAAAAAAAGAAAAAAGGAAAGGAAGGCGTTACGGGCATCGATCAACGATAGAGGGAAAAAGGAGTTTCAAAGAGGGGGGGAAGGGAGAAAAAAAGGGGCAAAGTGCTGATGCGTGTCCAAAAGAAAAAGAAAAAAAAAGGAAAAAGGGGGGAAAAAACGAAAAGAAGGGTGAAGAAAAAAAAGGGCGGTCGTTTTCGCCTACCCAGACAAGCAAGTCTAAACCGAAATAAAGAAAAAAGACCGCTACCCTTCCCTGTCACCGGGGGGGATACAAAAAAAAACGGTCATTTACCCCGGGCAAGGAAATGTGGGGAAAGGGAGAAAAAAAAAAAAGAGAAGTCATGTTCTTTAAAAGGACGGAAGGGGCAACATGGGGAAGGGGGAAAGAGCCTTCCCTTCCCCTCTTACTCATAGAAAAGCCCAGCATGTGCGAGAAAAACAAAAACACTCACCCAACTTCTTATGCGATGTTTTTCGAAAAAGGGGGAGAAAATGACAGTCGTGGGGGGGGGAAAAGGGGGGGAGAAGGAATAACTATGTCCCCCCCTTTCTTTCGCGTTTCAAAGGGGAGGGGAGGAAAAAAAAAAAGAGGCCCTGCGAAATTGGAGGGCCCCAAAAAGGAGACCACTCCCCGAATCCTTATTCTCTCGAAAGGAAGAAAAGTCTTACCCAAAGAAAAAAGGCGGGCGACACTTTTTTTTCTTCCAGAAAGGGAAGGAGAATCAGGGGCCCCGTCAGAGAAAAAGCCCTCCTGCGGGAGGGGGAATTTGAAATAATCGCGGGAAAAAGGGGAAAAAGGGGGAAAATCTCTCCATCCCTCTCTATTCCAAAAAAAGAGGGAAGAGGGGTACAAAAAGCCCTTGAAGATCCGGCCCGTTCTACCGAAGAAAAAGAGGAAGGGGAGGGGTCGGGGATCGGAAAAAAAGAAAAAAAGTCTTTGCAATTTCCCCTTTCTCGCCCACGGGGAAAGAAGGGAAGGGTCGGAAGGGGAAAAAAGGACGCCTGTTTTCCGAATAAAAAAAACTGGGTTAAAAAGTCTTCCCTTCCTTCTGCCGTTGAGGAGGGGGGGAGAAAAAAAAGGAAATCCCTTGAGTCTCTGGGGGGAAATGTTCGTGAAAGGGGGGGTCCCGGCGGGGGGGGGGGGGGATAGCACGCAAAGAAAGAAAGGGGGCTACAAAAGATCGGGACGTGCGCAAGGGGAGAAGAAAAAAAGGTAGGAATGACTGCCTGTTTATTTGGGGGGGGGTAACAGGGGGGGGAAAATCTCTCCTCCGGGAGGGGAGGCTGCAGAAGCGAGTGTAGTCGGCAAAGAAAAGGAGGGGGGCGGGCAAAGGACCCGGGAAAGGGAGGTTTCTTGAAGAAAGGAGGGCAGGAGTCCGGTGTCCTTCGCAAAAAAAGGCGCGAGCCCCTCTCTGTCTCACCAGGAGGATCGTCCTCCCGGAAGGGAGAGGGGGGAGGGAAAGGTGGGGCCCTTTAATCTCACTCCATCCGCTTGTGAAAAAATGGTGAGGAAAATAGGAATCCCTCTGCCTTGTTCTCGGGGAGTAAAGGGGAAAAAAAAAGGGAAAAGGTGGGTCCCCATGATATCTCTTATTATGCGTTGAAAAGAAAAAAAGGTGCGCCCCGAAAAAGGGGGGACGGGGTTTTTCTAGCTGATGGAATTCCTCGGAAGGGGGGACAAAATTGGTCCCGCGGGGAAAAAGGGGAAGAAAGGGGGAAGGTTTCCCACCCCAAAATAGAAAAGCTTGGGGGAGAAGGAAAAAAAAAAGGGGGAAGGGAAAAAATCCCTATCGATGATCTTTGAGGGGCGTGGTTATATTTACGGGGGGGGCATCAGTTTTGCGGAGCGTCAGGAGGAAGAAAGTCGCGGGAAAAATTTTCAAGGAAAAGGAAAAGAAAAAACCAGAAAAAACGCACTCTTTCTTTCTTAGGATCAGACGGTCTCATTTTAGGGGAGAAAAAAAAAAAATACGAAAGCATTTTTCCGATCTGAAAAGAAAAAAAAACGATCCAGCCTAGAAGGAAAAGGAAAGGGGGGGAAAACTTTCTTTATCATTAAAAAGGGGCGCCCTGAGCGTACAGAAGAAGGGAAAGTAGAGAAAATCCATCTTCGAAAAAAAAAAAAAAAACGAGAAAGAGAGAGAAAGGGGGGGAAGAGGAGAGATTACTCCTCATCTGGGGGGAAGGGACAAGAAAATACTTTTGAGAGGAAGGAAAGGGAGAGGGGACGTCCTTACATCTTCGATTTTTTCCAAAGAAGGTGTAGATCGCCTCAGAAAAAGAAAGGGGAAAAAAGACCATTCTACTCTTCCCGAAGAAAAAAAGAGGGCTCAAAGTGAAAGAGGGAAAAAAAGGAGAAAGCTATCCGTCCTTTCTTCGAAAAGAAAAAATGGGGATTGCTAAAAGGAAAAAGGGGAGGAAAATCTTCCTTCCGCCCGAACAGGAGAGAAAAATCAACGAGGTGTGGGGGGGAAGTCCCGCTGGTACACCTGAATGTCGATCCCTTCGAGGAATGAAGAAAAAAAAAAAAAAAAAAGAAAAAAAATCAAAAAAGTGGCTCGGGAAGGGGGGGGGGGAAAAAAGAAAAAGGGCAAAAGAAAAGCTATCTCCTTTTCCCCCCCATTCGAAGGGGGAAAAAAAAAGGGCCTTTCGCCATAGGGGGGAAAGAAAAGAAAGAAGAGGGAAAGGAGAAAGCGTAATTTATTATCTTCCACGGGAAAAGCAGGGGAAATCCGAAAGGAAAAGGGGGAAAGATGCTCTGCTCTTTGTTCGAGGGAGAAGGGAAAAAAAAAAAAAGCCCTCGACGGGCAAAAAAGGAGAAACAGCTCCACTTCTTCCCCTCGTGGCATTGGGAGGAAAAAAGGAAGTACAACCGGGCAGGGGGGGGAGAAGAGGGAAAGTCCATCGAAAAAAAAGGGGAGAACCGAGAACACTCCCTTCCCTCCGAAAGGACCTTCGACAAAAAAATTTTCTACCCGAGAAAAAAAAAAAAAAAGCGTGCTCTCAAGAAGGAAAAGAAGGGACGATTCATATCCAGGGCTTCGAAAAGCAGGCCGGGGGAAGGAAAAAAAGGGACAGTCCCTTCATCTATCGGGGGGAAAAAAGCAAAGCGGCCCAAAAGGGGGGAGGGAAGGAAAACAGACCCGCCCACCGTGGCGAAGGAGAAATCAACACTGCACGAAAAAAGGAAAGGGACTATTCCCTCCGAAAATCGCGGTCTACCTCTTATAAGGGGGGAGGGTGGGGGGTAACGAGGGGGGATTCCATTCCTTGGTTGGGGGGGGGAATGGGACAGTGAAGGGAAGGGGGAAAACGATTAACTTATTCACCAGGAAAAAAACACATAGAAGAAAAGGGGGAGAAGGCCCTATTGAAGGTCCCTTAGGAAAAAAAGGCTGTGAAAAAAAAAGAATCATCTTCTGGTGAAAGACGGACCGCGAAAGGGAAGGTTAGTAAATTCTTCCCGAGGGGGGAGAGAAGACGCATTTGCCCTTCTGCACCTCCTCTCCGAAAAAAAGTTCATGGACCTCGTAGGGGAAAAAAAAAAAAAGAAAAGGACATCCAGCCCAGCTACTTCGAAACCATCGAGGAAAAGGGGGGTGGTGGCCGAAGGAAGAAAGCCGTCCTGTTTTCCTTTCCGCCGAAAAAAGAGATAAAACGAAAGAAAAGAAGGAGGGGCCCCTCGTAAAAATCACGAATCCCCTGGTAATGAAAAGGGTATTCGGTGGAAGGGGTTTAGTGAGCAGGGGGGGAATTGCCGAAGGGGGGGGAGGAAGACGCCGTCATTCCCGGGGGATAAAACGGCATGCCGACAAAAAAAAGAAGGGGAGGGTGACCCGCATCAGCCCTTATGCCAAGTGGAAGAGGAAAAGGCTTGTCGTAAAAGGAGGGGGGGGGGAAAGAAGAGAAAGCGTTCTCGATTCCCGTAAGGAAAAAAAGAATAAGCTTACGAGGAAAAAGAAAAAAGGGGGAAAGAAGTTCCTGTCCCGTCATGATTTCGGGGGGAAAAAGAAGGCACGGAGGATGGGCTCCAGCCAAGGGGGCAGAAAAAAAAAAAAAAAAAGAAAGAAAAACTCTCTCTACAATTCCCTCGAAAAGGGGGGGGGGGGACGGAAAAAGGAAACTACACTCAAGCTCTGCATTTACATAAAAGAGGGGAAAAGGAAACTTGAGAAACGTTTAATTGGGTTAGGAGAAAAAGAAGGGGAAAAAGACCTTCCCCTTTCTCTAATTCCAATGTGCTTAAGAGAAATAGGGGAAAAAAAAGGAGTCATCCACGAGAAGCATAGAAGGGGCTTAATTTTCAACATACCACATCTCAAAAAAAAGTGAGGGCCATCCCCTATTAGGCCACGAGGAAAGAAAGAGAGGGAAGAAAAAAAAGACCATTCATACTGCACGTCTTAACAAGAAGGGGGGGACAAAGAGCTTTAGTAGCGGTCTAACAAGACAAGAAAAAATCGGGGACAGAAAGAGAAATCATCGAACACCCCAAAGTTGACGTACAGGGAAAGAAGTGAGAAAAAGCCAGAGGGGGGCGCACTGTTAGCCGGTTAATAAGGCGAGGCAAGGAAAAAGTGAGAGAGCTGGTATTCGTTCCCTAATTCTTCCGAATAGAGGAAAGGGACTCCAAAAAACCAAGCCCATCTCTATCAAAAAAAAAAAAAAAAAGGGGAGGGGGGCGGCGTCTCTATCTCCTTTGAGAAGGGAAGGGGAAGGGGGAATCAAGAGGAGCTTTCACCCGCCGCCGGAAAAAACAAACCGACGAGAAACCGAGAAAAAGGGCGGTTTTTTGGGGAAAAAAAGGAAAGAAATGCAAGGGCCGTCCCGTTCGAGTCCGAAACGGGAACCCCTCTCCGACAGCTTCAAATTGTCGGGGGGGGAAAATAAACAGGAGGTCCGAATTCTGCACCAAGGAAGAAAAAACGGGAAAAAAAAAAAAGGGGGGGACTTTTTTTCGAAGCAGCTAGAGGCTCCCGTGAGGGGAAAAGAACGGGGGGAGGGGAAAAAAGGGTGGTGGTATTCTGGCCGGGGGGGGGGGGGGAGGGGAAAAGGAAAGGGAAGAAAAACTGGGGGCGATGGCTTCTCGCACTGGGAAAAAAGAGGTGGGTCTAAAAGATGGATCCTTAGCCATGGGGAAGGAAGGGCACAAGGGAGAAAATTGGGAAGGGGGAAAGGTATAAAGAAAGCAAATAAAAAAAGAAAAAAAAGGAAAAAAAAAGGGGGGAACCTCTGTCCGCTTGTTTCTTTAAAGGAGAAAAAAAAGTGGAAGAGGATCGCCGGCCTGGCCGAACCGAAAATGAGGAAGGGTTGAAAAAAGAGCCTCCTCGAAAAGAGGGGAGGGGAAAAAGAAAAAAAAAAGGAAGCTCAATGAACGTCCGTGGCCCAGAAAGAAAGAAAAAAAGGGGATGGGGGGCAGACGAGCAGCGAACGCGCCCGGGAGGAAAAAAAGAAAAAGGCGTTAACGGCATCTAGCACGATCGAGGGAAAAAATCGAAGGCCGCTGTAAAATGCGCGGAAGGGGGGGAAAGCGCCCCCTCACTTTGGACAAAAAAAAGGGGGAGGAGGCCAAAAAAAGACAGGAACTCTTTGTGTTGGTTTGGGAAGTTCCTCTTCCTTGTGAAAAGGGGAAAAAGGGGAAAATCGGTGTTTCGCAAAAAAAAGAAAAGCGATCAACTCCACACTACGCGAAAAGGGGGGTAAGGTCGACAGTCTGGGGGAAGGGGGAGGAGGGGGGAAGAAGGGGTTCCGGAAAGCGAATTGTGGGTTTAAGTCCGGAGGGGAAAAAAAAAAAAAAAGGGGGAGGCATTCCCCATTACCATACGGAAAAAAAAAAAGAGTGGAGAGGTTCCACAAAAAAAACTTCTTGAAAAATAGGGGGGGGGGTTTTCCTCCTGGTCTAAAAAAAAAAAGAAAAAAAGTCCGTTGGATCTATTATCTTGTTTGGAAGGAAAAGGGGAACATGGCGCTTTCCCGGGGGAATCTTTGTCCTTCATAACTTGCAGGAAAGGGAGGGAAAAAGGGGGCCGTTCTGGGGGAAAAAGAAAAGGGGGAAACCGAATCCGGATGCCCTCGAGAAAAAAAAAGCTTTCCCTAAACGCTTCAACAAAAAGTAAAAAAAAGGGGGGGAAGCCACAGAAAGTTTCGGCTGGCTCCGTGCGGAAGAAGAAGGGGGGATTCGCCATCGAAAAAACGGGGGAGGAACCCGGGGCCTTTTATGCATCAGCGCTGGGGGAAAGAAAAAAAGGGAAAAAAAAAAAAAAATCTCCTCCTCACATAGCGATGCAAAGGGAAAGGCATTCGGTTACAAGGGAAAAAAAAAAAGACGGCCTGTTCGACCAAAATCCCTTCGACCGCCGGGGAAAGAAAAAAAAAAGGGAAAAAATAGCCCGTGTTCGTGAAGCATTAGGGAGGAGGCTAAAGGTTGCGGTAAAAAAGAACGGAAAACGGTGGGCCGCGGGGGGAAAGAAAGGGGGGTAGAGACCCGCCTGTTCCGGGAGGAAAAAACGGACTTCGGAGGGAGTTTGCTTCGGGGGAAAAGGAAAAAGGGATATCTTGCTGCGTCAGCGTTGAAGGGGGGGGGGGGGGAATGATGCCCGAAAAAGAAATGGGCTATCCCGTGCAGGAAAAGAGCTCGATATGTAAAAGAAAGGCCCGGTATTTCGCCAGGGAGGGGAAGGGCGAATTCCCCTCGGGGAAAAAAAAAACCGGCAGGTTTTTTTTTATCGGGGGGGGGGAGGGGGAGGAGGGGAAGGAAAAAGGCCCCGGCGGCCCCGAAAGGGGGGGAGCCCCTTGCAGAAGGGAAAAAAGTTGTCCGGCGAGGGGGAGAAGGGGAAAAAGGGGGAGAAAACCCTCTCACCTCAATCGCGAGAAGAGGGAAAAATGGGGTATATCGTCCCTCGAAGGGGGGGGGGGAAAAAAAAAAAAAAAAGGAGCCTCCTCCATCCTCTCTCCGAAAGAAGAAAAGGTTTCAAGGTCTCCGAGAGGAAAAAAGGAGAAAAAAGAAACGACCCGCCGTTTCCGTCCCATGGAGGGGAAAAAGTTGTGGCCAGGAGATCGCTGGAGGGACCCGCTATTTCCTTTTCCAACTATGGGAAAAAGAAAAGGGGGGGAAGAAAAATGAGGGCCTCGAAAAGGGGGGGGGAAAAGGGGATGTAATCTCTAAATATCTCCTGAAGAAAGGGGGAAAGGTCCCTATTGGAAAGGGGAAACCACACCTCGATGCGCAGAAGGCAGTTGGTCGACACCAGGGAAGGGGAAAAGGGGGCCCCGTTCGGGGGGAAAAAGGGGAAAAAACGAAGAACCGGGGGTAAAAGGGAGGGGGAAAAAAAAATTTCTTCTCTAGCAAAAAAAGAAAAAAAACTAACGTGGACTCTCTCTAAACATTCAAGCCAACCTGAGCTGCTTAAAAAAAAAAAAAAAAAAAAAAAAAAAGGGAAGGCGAACTCTTTTTCTTATTCTATCGTAGAAAGGGGGGGGAAAAAAAGACTTATTTCCCGGGACGGACGAAAAAAAAAAAGGGGGAAAGGTCCCTATCAACTTTTTAGAAAAAGGGGAAAGTCGGGAAAAAAAAAATCTATTCTTTCTCGACAACAAGGCATCTCTCTCCACAACAAAAAAAGAAAGGGGGGGATAGGGGCTGGTCGCGAAAGCTCTATTTGATACTCTCAGAGAGAAAAATGGTCTAAATACGTGGAGGGAGGGAAAATCAGATTCTCCTTTTATCGGGGGGAAGGGGATAGTCGATTTTCAGGAGAGAAAAAAAAAAAAAAAGGGAAATCGCTCAGAACATATTTGCCCAGAAAGGAGAGGGTGGCGCGCGGGAAAGGGAAAAAGGGGGGAACAGTGCGCAGCGATCCTCTTCTTGCTCGAGACAAAAGAAAAAAAAAAGAGGAAGGGGGAACTCCGTCAAATAGAACAAAAGAAAAGGGGGATAGGCTGCTGCCAGGGAAAGGAAAAAATTTTTCTCATCGAAGGGGGAAGAAAAAAGCAGGGACAACTTAATTCGATCGAGGGAAGAAACCAGCCCCTTCCCGAGCCGAAAAAAAAAAAAAGGAAAAGGGAGGGGAAAAAAAAAAAAAAAATCGTGCAACGCAATAAGCGATGCCTCAGGGGGAAAAAATCAAAAAATGGCCGGACGCGGGTCGGTGATGCAGAGAAAAGCGGCGCCGAGCGGAGCCTAAGCTGTCTTGAGTAGCTCAAAAGGGGGAAAAAAAAGGAAGGGAGCCGCATTTCGCGAGATTCTTCGCCAAAAAAGGAGGGGAGAAAGGACGACCGCCCCCCTCCCTTCACTTTACTAGGACGATAAACGAAAAAAAAAGGGGCATTGCTGCCTGGACGTCATCATCGGGGGGAAAAAAAGGAAAAAAAAAAAAAAAAGGGAGGTATCTCCCGTGCCTGCTCTAGGGAGAATACCGGCCATCATCGGGAAAAAAGGAAAAAAAGGGGTTGTGGTTGCGCAATATAGCCCATTGGCCGGGAGGAGGACCAAAACAATTCCGGACAGGAAGAGGACAGATCCAGGGCTTCCTCGCCGCAAGCAAAGGGAAAGGAAGCAACCAGGCGGATCTATCCGGGAAAAAAAAGGAAAAAAAAAGTTTTTCGGCTCGCCGTCGTCGGGGAAAGGAAAGGAAAAAAGGGAAAAAAAACAGGATTTCCACTAACACGCTATTGGAAGGAAAAAAAAAAAAAAGGGGAAAGAGGGCACGGTCTACCTGCCTTCCTCGGTAAGGATTCCGTGGCAGGGGGGGGATGGTGGAATCCCGCTCTGATGGAGAGGAAAACGTGGCTTTGCCATATTATGATCACCGGAAGAAAAAAGGAGGGAAAAGGGGCTAGGGCCGGAATCCCGCCGACTTTTTGAGAAAAAAAAAGGGAAAAACGACGCCCCGCCTCTAATCGCATCCGGGAGGACGGGGGGGAAAAAGGATGGAAAACAGCCCGAGCGCCATGCCGGTCTGACGAAAAAAAAAAAAAAAAAAGAAATGGACCTCGTCTTTCAAGGACTTCCAAACAGAAAGGAAGAAGGAGTGGGGCATCATCCAGCGCACCCTCGAAAAAAAAAAAAAAAGGGAAGAGAACCGGTGTTGCCAACTTGATCCGTTTCTGGGAAAAAAAAACCGCCCCCCAAAAAGGGGAAAAAAAAAGCCTAACTCCATGAAGCCGCGGGAAAAACGAGGGGAACAAGGATGTCGACTAAACTGAATTCCTTTCGCGGGCAGGTGGGGGGTTGGGAGCAGGGGGTCGGGTTCCGCTGAACGGACGAGGAAAAAAAAAAAAAACATAGTGTCCTTCTTCCTTTTGTGAAAGAAAGTGGGGGAAGTCCCAATGCGCGATTGTTGCCACAGGGGGGAAAGGAAGGGGGGGAAAAAAAAAAAAAAAAGGCAGTAACGCCGGCATAGAACGGCGGCGTGACGAGGGGGGAGAAAAAACAGGAAGGGGTCGCATTGGATTTCTGGGCCACGAAGGAAAAAAAAAGGAAAAAGGTCCCGCCAACCGTTTTTTCGGGGCGGGGGGGGAGGAAAAAAAAGGAGGAGAAAAACAAAAGGCCCTCTTCAAAAAAAAAAAAAGGGGAAAAAAAAAGGGGGAGGGCCGAGCCTCCCTTACTCCGCTGAAAAAAAAAGGAAAAAAAATGGAGAAAGCGGCAGAGCTTTCCAAGCTAAAAAGAAAAGGATGGGGTATGCGACTGATCCGGGTCCTCGAAGAAGGGAAAGGGGGGGGCGGAGGTCCCCTCCGTAAGGCCAAGGGAAGAAAAACGAGGGCCCTCGAGAATCCTCTCAAGGTGAACAAAAAAACGCACCTCGGCCCAACCAGCAAGAAAAAAAAAAAGAATCCGATTATGCCCACTCTTCAATCCAGAAAAAAAGGGAAAAAAAAAATAAGGACCCACTGCATACTCGGCCAAGGGGGGAAAAAGAAAAAAAGAGGGCAGCGTTGTGCGGTCTACCCAAAACCAATGAAGCGGGAGGAGGGGGGGGGGGAAACAGACAGATCACGTCCGGCCTATCTCACGAAAAAAGTTTCAAGGCTATCGTGAGTTTAGGAGGGGGGGGGAGGGGGAAGATATGCGTCCTCCTCGCGAAGGAGCGACAGGAAGAGAAAAAAAAAAAAAAAAAGAAGGGAAAAAAAAAAAAAGAAACACAAACAAAAAAGAAAAGGAGTGGAGGTTCGCCGAGCTCCAGGGGGGGGGAAAAAAAAAAGGAAGGGGAAATCCCCCGCGCCGTCCCGTCCAAAGAAGAGACAATCACGGAAGGGGAAAACCTTCCCGTTCTCCCCCGGTGAACCCGTGACGATAGCCGACGTGAAAGAAGGGAAATGGTCCCGACGGAACCCGATCCTACATCTTCATTGTAAAAAAAGGGGGCTGGGGGGAAGGGGGCTGTCCGCCGATTTGAAGGCGCGTAATGCATGGTCCTTTTTTTTGGGGAGGGAAAAAAGAAGAGTGAAAGCTGCCGGGGAATCAATCCGGGATGGCCGAGGGGAGGGGGGGGGTGGGCTGCTGTGGTCCAGGGGAAAAAAAGGAGGGAGGCGCCCTGCCTCGTGGGCGGAAAAGAAGGGAAGAGGAAAGCAAAGGCAGGCTCGGAAAACTACTCCAGGAAAACTACTCAGGGGGGGGGGACGGAAAGGGAAAAAAAAAAAAAATTCAGACAAATCACGTGCCGCACGGGAAAAAGAAAAAAAAAAAGTTTTTTTTTTCTTGCTTTGGGGAGGGAAAGCGGCTGGTCGTTGGCAGCGGGAAAAAAAAAAAAAGGGGGCCGAACCACGCAAGGACGGGGAAGTGTCCTAGCGGGGTGTAGAGAAAAAAAAAAAGGGGACTGGAGCCCTTCCCTCTCGTCCTGAAGGCGGAATGAAACGCCAGACGACAAAAAGATTCTAAGTGTCTTTGGCAAGGGAAAAGAAGAATGCCCGCGTTTACGTTCAGAGGAAAAGGAAAAAAAAAATCGGTTCAAACGGGGGAAAAAAAAAAAAAAAGAAGCCGCGCATTGAGCGCCACTTTGGAAGGAAGAAAAGAACGATTGTTGGTGCGCCCTGAAAAGGACATTGACCCGGATGCGGTCGGGGAACCCTTTTGCGGCAAAGAAAAAAAAAAAACGACGCGGAAAACCGGAATTCCGCTGGAGGAGGGAAAAGACGCCTTCGTCAATTTTTCGAAGGAAAAAAAGGAAAGGGGGGGGAAAAAAAAATCCAGGCGGGCGTGTGGCGGGAGGGGGGGGAAAGGGGGGGGAAAGCGAGTCCAACACGAGGGCATACACGTGTCCTTACTATTTGTTTTACGAGGGGTGAAAAGTAAAAAGGGTGCCCATTGGGGGGGGGGGGTTCTTTTCTCGATGATCGGGGGAGGGCCAAATGAATGTCTGCTTTCGCCCGTCGGCGGGGAAGGGGGCCCGAATTCTCTCTTCACCTACTGAGGAAGGAGGGAAATCCCTTACTGCGAGAGATGCCGTTGCCGAGAAAAAAAGCCTGTTCGGGGGCGAAATGGGTTGGGGGAGGAAAAAAAAGAAGCCCGGCCTTTCAAACAGCAAAAAAAAAAAAAGGAGAAAGGGGCCTAATTCGCCGTGGCCGGATCAAGAATCGGGGCAAAGAAAAGGGGGAAGGGCCTTCAAAATCCGCGAAAAGGAGAGGGAGGGGGGGGGGAGGGGCCTGGCAATCAAGGCGCGGTTACAAAGAAAGGGGAAGAAAATCCGGCCGGTCTCCCTCGAGAAACCGAAGAAAACACAGGGCCAATATAGCAAAGGGGGGGAGGGGGGGGGCATGTCGTCTCTCCACTTTTCGGTAGGAAGGAAAACGGGGGGGCCTTCTGTCCGCCTTGTGAAAAAAAGGGTTTCTTCTGCCGGGAAGGGGACGTGAACTTCGGCCGTGGGGGAGGGGGGGAAGGGGGAAGCCCTGGGATCTGCGTGCGGAAAAAAAAAAAAGAGTCTGGTTCGGCCGAGAAGCCCCGCCAGGGGGGGGAGAGTTCTTCAAGGGAAGGGCGCCCGGTCAGGACTTCTTGGGGCCCGGGGGAGGATTGAACGGTGCAGTGAACGCGAGGAAAAAAGCCCGGGCATGGAAAGGCGCCCTTTCCAAAAAAGAAAAAAGAAAAGGCCGATGGAGGGGGGGGGGGGAAGAGAATTGACTTTCCGTCCACCCCTGCCCGAAAAAAAAGAGCCAGTTCTCCTCCAGGGAACGAGGGGCCAAAAGGGGCGAGGTCTTTCTCCTTTGGTCCTTCCAAAAGGGAAAAAAAGGAAAAGCGGGCACAGCCACCCTTCGGGAAGCAGGAAGAGGGGAAGGGAAGAAGAGGGACCGTGAGCTTCCTCCCTCCGCTTCGCTCAGGGAGAGAAAAAGGGGGTTTCTCCGTCCGAGAAGGGAAAAAAAAAGGGAAGAAACGACCCTCGGGGAAAAAAAGGAAAACTCTGATGGTGTGGGGGGGCAAAAAGGGGTAGGGCAACGATGGAAAGACCCAGGCCGAAAGAAAGGGGCCGGTGCTGGTGGGGGGACAAAGGGAAGAATCCGCCTTCCAGGTGGGGGAGAAAAAGGGCCGGTTTCCCAAAAAAGATGGGCTCCGCCTTCGGCGGCAAGGAAGGGGCAAAAAGGAAAAGAGTGTTAAAATTTACGGTACGGGGGAGGAAAATTCACGCCCCGTAGTGAAGAAAAAAAAGAAGCTGCCCTCGAGCCATAAAAATGAGTGAAAGGGGGTTCAATCTCGCTCTCCGAAAAAAAATCGTCCCCGCCCAAAAAAAAAAAACGTAGCATGGTTATGCGTAACTTCGCGGTTCTGAGGCGAGAAGAAAAAAGGAAACGCGACGCTGGTCCGACGGGAAGACGAAAAAAAGAGCTTGCTGATGGTCGAGCAAAAAAAAAAAAAGGAAGCGGTCCCTCCTTCCCGAGCTGGGAAAAAAGCCCAATCGCTCTCAAACAAGATGAACGAGATATATTGCTGGTCGCGGAGAAAAAAAAAGTCGGGCATGCTAATACGTTTGCTCTGACATCAATCAAAAGAGAAAAGGGGGGGATCTTCCGTCCGGAACAGAGGGGAAGGGGGTCGGCACCCATGCTCTATCGCCTCAGAAAAAAAAAAAGGGAAAAAAACGCGAAGCAGCTCGGTTTGGAGGGGGGGAAAAAAAAAAAGCAGCGAGCGGCTTTAACGTGCGCATCGATAAGAGGCACTGAAAAAACAACAGATGGCTGAACGCCGTAAAAATATACACGAAAGGAGGGGGCTGCCGCCGGAACGCGGGGGAAGATCTGATTTGGTGGGAACACCGGAAGGGGGAAAAAAAGAAGAAAGGTGGGGGGAGATCTCGAGGAAATTCCCTCGATCCTCCGAAAAAAAAAAAAAAAAAAAAAAGACGGAAACCGTTTTCCCTCGGCCTGGGGGGGAGGGGAAAAAGAAATAAGCGATCTCCCCCCCCCCCCAAAAAAAAAGAAAACAAAATCGAGTTCCACTCCTGGCCGGACCGAGGGGAAAAAGGGGAAAAAAAAAAAAAAAAGAAGAGAAACAAGCAGCGGCTTCCTATCTTATCCTGAATCGGATGGAGGGGGGGGGGAGAAAAGGTCGAACTGAAATCGTCGAGGACGAATCCAGAAGGGAAAGGAAAAAAAAAAAAAAAAGGACGGGGTTTTCGAGGTTAGAAGACACCGGACGAAAAAAAGCACAGAACCTATGTTACGCTCGCACTGGCGAAAGGAGGGAAGGGGGGAATCATCGCCGACTACAACCTGACGGGGGGGGAGGACGAGACGATTTCCATGCCGGGAGGGGGGGGGGGAAAAGGGAAGGGGGGGAACCCGCGAAATTACCGTCCATAGAAACGTATCGAGCGATACCTTTTGCGCAAGATAGCCCAAAGGGGAAAAAAGAAAAAAAGCCGGCCGAACAAAACGAGGAAAAAAAGAAAAGGTGCCTCGCCAAAAAAGAAAAGAAAAAAAGGAAAGTCCGGTAATCAACTCTCTGCGAAAAAGAGAACCTTCCACATTCGGCCCGGAGAAAAAAAAAAAAAAAAAAAAAAAAAAGGGAAGGGAAAGGAAGGACCCTCCCCCTTTCGGAGAAAGGGTAGTTCCCAAAAATATAAAGAAAAAAAACGGAAGCACGGCTATTTGGAAGGAGGAAGAGGGGAAAAAGTCTAAAAAGGTCTAACCTGCCTGATCGGGGAAAAAGAAGGGAAAAGACATGGGTTTAATCGCTAGGAGGGGAAAAGGAGAAAACGTGTCTTTTTGCCAGCGATTATGGAAAAAAAGAACAGGAGATGAAGGCCCGGATCCGCGACTTCTTGAGAAAAAAAAAGGGAAAAAAAAGCGGCGGCCGCCGGCGCTCGAGAGAAAAGAGGGGGAGGGGACCGATGTCTCAAAAGAAGAGGAAAATAGCCTCATCTCCCCGCGTCTGACAGAAGAAACGCGAATCATGGACCAGAGAGTCCAAACATGATCATACCAAAGAAAAGGGGAATCAGCCAGCCTCAACCAGGGAGAAAAAAAGGGAAATGTGAGATAACCGTTGTGTCCCCTCAAGGGGGAAAAAAGGGAATAATGGTCCATGGCCGCCGCACCCGCACAGGGAAAAGAAAAAAACATGGAATCCGCTTTGCTCCGAAAAAAAAAAAAAAAAAGGGAAAGAAAAGCCGAAGGCCGTTTCGCCGTCGGGGGGGGAAAAGGGGGGAAAGGGGGGTCGGGTTCGCGAACGACCGGAAGGGAAAAAAAAAAAAAAAAAAAAGGGACGGGGCCAAGGGACCAGCACCAACCAATAGTTCCCTTTCTTCGGGGGGGAAAGGAAACCGGGCGCGTTTTCAATGCGCGAATGGAAAAAAAAGGAAGAGATTTTCGGTGCCTCGCTGAAGGAAGAAGGGGGAAAAGGCGGGACTCGTTCATGCAAAGACCTTCGACTTCCCCTGGAGGGAAGGGGGAAAAAAAGGCCCAGATGATGGCCATACCCAGCCGGTCCGCAAGCCGTTTCGGGAGGGAAAGGGAAGAGAAAAAACAAAACCCTCCACCGGGGGAAGTTTTAGGGGGGGAAAAAAAAAAAAAAAAGCATGGCCCAACTACAATAAAGAGGGGAAAAATTGGCTTTCCAAGCTCGACAGGAAAAAAAAAAAAGGAATGGTCTCTCCGCTAGTAGTTTCCTAGCCGGGAAGGGGGAAAAAAAAAGGTGAGAAGATCCTCTTTTTCGCCACGAGGCAGCGAGAAAAAAAAAAAAAAAGAAAAAAAAGGACCCCCCAGCGTCCCACCAGCAAGGAGAAAACACCTCCTCAGCGGGCCATCAAAAGAAAGGGAAGACCTCTTAGGCTTCTTCGAAAAGACCAAGGAACAAAGGAGGGGCAAATCGCGACAGCCATCTTGCCAAAGCGTTGTGCGGTCGACAAAAGGAACAGGTGCGTCTGAGATCGGAACGTGGACGGACAGGATCAAAACAGGGGAAAAGGAAAAAGACGGGCGCACCGGTGAAGCTTTCATAGAAGAAAAAGACGAGGACTGCGCGCGCGGGGGAAAAAAGGGGAAAAGAAAAAAAGAAAAACCCAGGAGCTCGCGACCGCCGCCCCATCCATCTCCCCAGAAAAAAAAAAAAAAGGAAAGTATATTGCTTGGGCGGCGTTCGCGAGAGAAGGGAGAAAAAGGGGGGGACGACCCCCCTAGGCCGACATCCCGCGCCACAGAACGGACACTCCGGCCGAACCTCACGCATCGCCTATTAAAACCCGCTACAAGGGGGAGGGGTTGCGTTGACGATAGCAGAAGGGGGGAAAAGGAGGGAGTCAAGAAAAAACACGAAAAATCCCGAACACGCGGAAAAACGGAAAAAAACTCTGTACAGAAAAGTGGAAAAGGAAAAAAAAAAGCCCCGAGCCCGCTTATTCATATGGTAGGGGGTAGCTCCGTGATTTATTGGGAAAAAAACGAACCGCCAAGCCCGGGATGTGGGGGGGGGGGGGGGGGGAAAGGGGGGGGGGGCCGCCTGTGGCCCTGTTCCGAACGAAAAATCGTGGCGAAAAGAGGATCTAGCCCAGGGGGGAAAAAAAAAAAGAGACGAGGCCTCAGTGCGTAGAGGACCCGGACCCAGGGAGAGGGAAAAAACCGGTTTCTAGCGGGGGGAAGAAAGGGCCGCTTTTTTCCTGTTTCAAAGGGGAAAAAAGCGCTGTAGTGGGAGGGGGGAAAAAAAACGCCTCTCCCTCCTTTCCCTAACCTCCCCAGAGGGGGGGAGAAGGGGGGAGACGGTTGTAAGGCTTCCCCCCTAGAAAAGAAAAAACGGACCGGGTCGTTTAATCCCATCCTCCGCGGCCGGGGGGAAAAAAAAAAAAAAAAAAAAAAAAAAAAAGGACAAGGAGTTCGAAGGTCTTTTTCAAATTCGAGCAAAGAGAAGGGCCAAGGTTTTTCTCTGTGCCGGGGGGAGGGGGGAAAAAAAAAAGCGCGTCCACGCCCGTTCCGTCAGGATCGGCGCATTGACGCGCCAACTTGGCAAAAGTGCTGATGGAGGGGGGGGGGGGTGGGGGTGCGCCCCCTTGCCACCGCAGAAAGGGAAGAAACCGGGAATTTGGGGGGAAAGGGAAACGAGCCCGCCCCTGCGGGGCAATACGTAAAGAAAAAAACGCCTTAACTTGAAAAAGAGGAAAAAGGGGGGGTACTTTTACTCCTTTCCTTCTGGTAAAAAATGGGGGACCTATAAAATCTTATCATTGGCACGGGAAAAAAAAAAAAAAAGGGGGACCGGGGTGGTCTTCTGCAACAAACGTATCAGGTCGGGAAAAAAAGAAAAAACAAACAAAAGAACCCAGCCGGCGGCCCATGAGACCTTTTTCTCTCTAGAAAAATGCAAAAAACCCTTTAGGCACCCGGCTGTATCGATTTGGGGGGCGGAGAGGTCTTTTGATGCCAGGTCCGGGGGGGAAAAAAAAAGGGGGGAGAAAGACGTACCGGAAAAAAAACCCCCCCACCCCCCCCCCCCCCCCCCCCCCCCCCCCCCCCCCCCCCCCCCCCCCCCCAACACCCACAAAAAAAAACCCCCACCCCCCCCCCCCCCCCCCCCCCCCCCCCCCCCACCCCCCACCCAGCCCACCACCAAAAAAAAAACCCCCAAACCCCCCCTTGTTGTTGTTTTTGGGGGAGATACGTGCTCTTTTTTTTTTTTTTTTATTTTTTTGTGTTGTAGTCGGTCGGGGAGTTTTCATTTATTTCCACTTTTTCTATAAAGGACTGCGATATTATTTGGGGGGAAAAAAAGATTTCCATTATGTTCGCGGGGGAGCGGAGGTCAAGACTTCTATGCGCAGAGGAAGGAACGCCACTCTCACTCCTTTCCCGAAAAGACGACCCGAGCGCGCGTCCGAAAGGGAGAAAAAAGAAGAAAAGCTGGGGGTTTTTTCCTCCCAGAAAGCTGCGGCCTAAGGGAAAAGGGAAAAGAAATCGCTCTTTGGTAGTGGGGGTTGGGGTCGACAAGGGGGAAAATTCGCTGGACAAAGAAATGGGGAGTCGCTCCAGCATATCCTCTTTTGACCCATGCCTTGAAAAAAAAAAAAAGAGCGGTACAATTACAAGGGCGAAGGGAAAAAGGACGACCGCGAGAAACGTCCCCGCTCTGAAAGAGGCCAAAAAATAGAGTGTTCTGTAGAGCAATTCCTGGGAAGGAAGGAAGGGGAGGGTTCGTCGTCGACGGGAAAGAAAAAAAAAAGGCAAATGGTTTTTCCGATAGAAAGGAAGAAAGGTCCTTAAGGAAAAAAAGTTGTCCGGGGAAGTACTTTAGAAACCCGAATCTTCCCCTGGGGGGCTTCATGCAGGGGGGAAAAAAGGGAGGGGGCCAGGGCCTGCTTGCCTGAAGATGCCACGCAGCACCACGGGAGGCGAAAGGTATTCGCCCTCAGGGGGGAGAAGGGATGAATGGCCGGTATTTTTTTCGGCGGGGAAAAATAAGCACGGGAGGAGGCTCCTTTCAGCCTGCAATCAAAAAAGGGGGAGGTTTTTCTTCGGCGATGATGAAAACAGAAGTGCCCCCTCTGCGCCAGTGGGAAAAAGGAGGGTGCGTGGGCCCTTCTTCTTTGCGGTCCGTAAGGGGGAAAGCATCCTACACCTCCGAAAGGGAAGCATCTCTCCACTCTGCGGGGATCGTCCCAAGTAGCGTTCCTTGTGGGGGAAAAGGGGAAAAAAAGGAAAAAGAGATCCGCCCCTTCCTTAATCCACTTCCTTTGTTTCTCCGGAAAAAGCTTCCAAACCCCTAATGGGCGGGAAAAGAAAAAAAAAAAAAAAAGGGAAGGGAAACCTCGATTTTGGTGGCCCCAGGGAGAAAGCGCGGAGAAGCAAAAAAACAGCCTATACCACCGTTTTTGGCCAGGAAAGAGGAAGGGAAAAAGGCCTCGAAGATCTCCTTTCAGGTGGGAAAAAAAAAAAAACCAAGTGTAGCCGTGTGTCCCACACAGAGAGAGGAGGAGGCGGCAGCCGACAGGAATCTGGGGAAAAGGAAAAGGTATATTTACGTGGGGGGGGGGGAAAGGATTTTGTAACGGGCGGGGGAGTTTTTGCGGAGCGTTCTGCAGAAAAAAAGAGGGGACAAGTTTTCAAACGCCGCAGCCACGAAAAACAAACCTAATCCCTGCTTTCGAAAGGAGAAGGCGAACTCTGTTCTGAGGCCGAGCGGAGCAGGGGGGGAAAAAAAATAGAACAACTCGACGATGTCTCCGGAAGGAAAGGGAGCGGGATTGATGTCGAGCAACGTAAGGGAGCCAAAGGTCAGCGCCTTGAGCGTCTCCGAAAAAGCCATCTGAACAACCCCCCCTCTTCTCTTCCCCTCTCCTCTCCGGGGCAGAAAAAAAGGTATCACCCTCTTCCGCGCGTGTCGGGAAGGAAAGGACCGTTTTCTCTCCATCAATCAGCGAGAGAAGAGGTCCCCTCCCTTACATCGTCGAGTGGGAAACACCTTCCCTCGAATCCGGAAGAAAGAAAAAGAAAAGGGCGAAGAGCCTCGGTTTGTGGCGCGCCCGGGTCGCCGAGAAACGGGGGCGCCCATCTTATCCCCGTCTGCTCGGCAGAAAAAAAAAGGAAAGGGAAGAAAAAGAGACCGACGGGGCAAGATGAAGGAGAAAGGCACGCGGCGACAAGAGAAAAGAGGGGGAAAAGGCATAGGCAAATTCCCCGCGGGGACAAAGGGGAAAAAAGAAGAGGATTCCATCAGCCTCGAACAAAAAAAAAGAAAACAGGGGGTCTCGGCTGGTCTTTCCATCGTGCAACGCCATAAGCGAGAGACCAGGGGGGGAAAACTGTTGGCCTGGACCGCGGGTCTGTCTTCCGCCATAGGGGTGGGGGAAAAAAAATGAAAGGGGGGAGGGGAAAAAGGGAGGAAAGAGGGGGAGGTAGGATTTGCACTTTCCCTCCAAAGGGAGAGGAAATCAAGGTCTATTACACTATCCCTCAGTGCGCGAGAAGGAGAGGGAGGGAAGGGAGAGGGAAAAGAAGACACCTTAAACCGACCGCCCGAGCCTTCACTAACTAGTCCGGAGAGGAAAAAAGTGCTGCCTTACTTCATCTCTGCAAAGAAAAGCCTGGTTAAGCTGACACAAGGGGAAAAAGCCCTTCCCCCCCCTGAGAGGTCACGAGAAAAAATAACCTTCCATGCATCCCAATACTATCTAGAAGGGGGAAAAATTTCTGCAAGATAGGCAAAAATGAAACTTTTCCCTCTCATCAAAAAAAGACGGAAAAACGCATCATATTCCAGTGCTTTGGAAAAACCGACACACTTCCTAATTCCCCCGGTTAAGAAAGGAGAGGGGGATACGGCAACCGGCGTGCCCGCCGGCCCACCGTTGGGGACCGGGAGAAACCGCAACCCTTGCCCGACGACATGCCACGAAAGGAGGGAAAAGAGGAGAAGGGAGGGGGGAAGATGGCCAGCTGGTCGAGGCCGTGGGGGGGGGTCACGGCCGGATCGAAAGGATGCCTTGGGGGGGAAAAGGAAAGGGAATCGCTCGGAAGGAAGGCCGAGAACCTTTTCTTGCCAGCGATTTAAGAGAAAAGGGAAAAGGAGGGGGGAGGGGGCCGGGATCATTCTATTAATTGCCGGAAGCCGCCGACTGGGAAAACAGTCTCCCCGAAGAGCTCTGGGGAAAAGAAGAGGAAAAAAAAAAAATAACAACGGGATTCGTCAGCTTTGCCGAGGGGCGGAAGAAAGGGGAAAAAAAAACCAACCCCCGTCTTACGCTCTGTGCCTAACGCGACATCAAAAGGGGAAAAAGGAGGGGGAAAGAAGAAATGGGCATCAGCCAAGCTCACCGAAGGAAAACCAAAAGTTATTTGATATAACCGCTTTGTTTGCCGAGAAAAGGGGGGGGGTTTCATTGCCCGACCAAGAAAATGAAAAATGACTTCCGAAAAAAAAGGGGAGGGGGTTCTCGAAATGGACGAAAGGAAAAAAGAGTGTCCGACTAAAGCCGAATTCCGTTTCGAAAGGGAAAGGGGGGGGAGGGGGGGAAGAAGGGGGGTCGGGTCCTCTAACTACCGGCATTACACCCGGGGAAGAGAGACCGTCATCCCGCACCAACAAATATTGGAAGGAAAGGAAAGAGAAAGTTGCCAAGTTGCCTCGTCCAAATGCGCAGATTTCAAAGAACGAAAGAGTGCCTCTGATTCCGTACGTCCCGGCAGAAAGGGTGAAAAAAAGGGAAAAAGGAAAAAAGGAAAGGAGGGACTTACAGTCGTCCATGATTTCTGTGCACGAACGGACAGGAGAGGAAAAAAAAAATGAACCAGCCCGTTCCTCAAGCCCGGTTTCGGGAAGAAAAAAAAAGGGAAAAGAACCCAGCACGGGGGATTTCGGCAGCTGCGAGCCTCCCTGACCAGCTGAAAAAGCTGCAGTGAACATAAAAGCTGCAGAGCTTCCAAAGAAGAAAGGAGTGTGGAGGGGGTAATTCTGACGGATCCCGGGGTCTCGAGGTTGAAAAAGGGAGCCTTCCCCGTTTCGGAAAGGGGAAAAAGGAGAAAGGGGGGGGGGGGAAAAAGGAGAAGCCTCGCAATTTTCGGAGGGAAAAAGAAAGAAAGGAAAAAGAACCACACCTCCTCATCGGGCCATACCGAAAAGAAACACGAGACATCATCACGGAGCCAGAAAGGGGGGAAGGGGAAAGAGGCTAGCAATGGTGCAAATCGCTAATCCATCTGCCGCGTGGTGCGGTCGAAAAAGTGGGGGGTGGGGGGCGTATTCTGTGTTCGTCGAGAGAGGGAAAAAGGAAAAAAGGAGGGGACAAGAAAGGGGAGCGTTTCAATATCTATCTTGAGGTCGAGGAATTGAAAAAACGGATTCTGCCTATGCTGTTCCCCCTCTCGAAGGAGCGGAAAAAAGAAAAAAAAAAGAGAAGAGAGAAAAAACAACAACGGAGTATTAGTAACACTAGAAAGAGATGGCCTTGGGGGGAAAAAAAAAGAAGCGTCCTGTCGCTCCGGAGAAAAGAGGGGGGACAAGAAATCCCCCGCGCCGGCGACAAAAAAAAAAAGTCACGCTCGAAGGGGAAGACCCCCCGCGTTGCACGTGACGATCCTGTCGTCCCGTTCGGATCTCCGAAAAAGGAAAAAAAAAAAGAAAAAAGAGGAAGGTGGGGGGGGGGGGGGTTAGCAAAACCGCACAAGAGAGGGGGAAAAACCAGGCGAGCACGCGTATGCATGGTTCCCCCGGGGGGGGGTTCAAAATAGCCTAGATGTCCTGATGATGGAGGAGGGGGAACTCACTGTTAATTGCCCCCCGAAACGAATTGGTTCTGGCTTGTGGGAAAAGGGCTAAACGGAAATGTTGCGATGCCCTTCTTTCCTCGAGGAAAAAAAAAAAAAGAAAGGAGAGAGCCCATTTGCCTTCGAGACCGGCAGGAAGAGGGGAGAGACCCCTGGATCCCCCGTCGCAGAAAAAAAAGAAAGGAAAAAGGTCTAGCTTGGGAAGCCTCTGACGAAAGGGGGGTATGTTTCACTTGTCAGCCGGGGGGGGGAGGGGAGGGACAGCTCAGGATCCCGCCGCTGGGAAAGGGAAACCCCAAAAAGGGTATACAGTTGCCTTTTTGTCGAGAGGGAGGGGGGAAGAGAAGAAAAAAAAAAAAAAAGGATGGGCGGACACTGCTTGAGGCCCCCAATCCTCCCGGCAGCAAGAAAATCAGTTGGTGTTCCCAGAAATCATGACGACAGGAAAGGAGGGGAGGGAGGGGGGGGAAAAAGAAAGGGTGATACCCCCTGCCCGGCGTTAAAAACGCATCGGGAAAGAAAAGCGTCAACGGAAAGAGGGGGGGGAAAATCTCTCATATGACGCCGCCCAATGGGGGGGCAAATTGTCTTGCATGGCAGGGGGGGAAAAAAGGGGGGGGGGGGGCACGCCTTCCCGCGCCGGTTAAAAGGACGAATGCGGGGTTCGGGGGAGGGGACCCTGCGGCGGCAAGCGATCAACAGAACGACCAGAGGAAAAAAAAAAGATAAACTTGTCCATACCCAGGGGGGGAAAAGGGCTTCCCGTCCATTGTGAAAGAAAGAAAAAAGAAAAGGGGGGGGAGGGTTAGGCCTGAAGTCAGGCCGGGGAAAGGGTGAGTCTTCCAGACCAGAAAAAAGGAGAGGGAAACAAAAGTTTTCTCTTCATCACGGGGAGGGAGAAAAGGGGGGTGGGAGACGTGTGCGCTGGCCTGATGCCCAGGGAGGGGAGGGTTTTGGAACGGGGAACGACGAGGTTCCCATGATGTCGCGGGGGAGAGGAGGTCAGACGGGCGATTGCGCGCGGGGACTGGGCGCCACTCCTGCTCAAGCTTTCCCCCGGAAAAAGAGAGAGCGCGCCGTAAGGAAAGATTCCGGGCCCGAATGGGTTTTCTCCAGAAAGTTTGAGGGGAGGGGGAAGGAGGAGAAGGGAGAGCCATCGGAAGTAATTTGGTCGGAAGGGGGGGGAAAGAAAGAAAATCGCTTTCAATTCCAACGTGTTTTTTAGAGAAAAGGTCTCAAAATCCTCCAGCATAGAAGAAAGGGGGTTTTTCCACCAAGGAGTAAATCAAATTCATCGGTTTACAAAGGGGGAAGAAGGGAAAGGTCTACCCCTCTCCGTAGGAAACACAGAAAAAAAAAAAGAACAATTGTTCATATATTCCGAGGGGGGGGAAAAAAAGGAGAAAAAGGAAGGTCATTTTCGTCGCGCAACGGGGGGCGGTTCCGTCGTCGACGACGAAAAAAGGGGGGGGGGGAAGAAAAGAAGAAAAATCCGCCCTGTCGCGCCCCGGTCTTAAAAAGGAGTTGGGGCTTGTGCTGAAGGAGAAAAAAGGGGAAGCCCTTGATCTCTCGGTCAGCGGGGGTTTCTCCGTTTTGTCTGAGATGCAAGAAGGAAAGGAGAAGGGGGGAGACCAAGTTACTCGCCTCGATAAGGCGGTCCCAGGATTGATGGCCGGTATTTCGCGGGGGGGAGAAAGAAAAAAAAAAAGGGGGGGGGGACGAATTCACCTCGGGGGGAAAGAGCTCCCCCTTCATTTTTTTTAAGTCGGGAGGAGGGAAGAAAAGGGGGGAAGAAAGATGCCCTCGGCCCGCCAGTGAGAAAAAGAAAATTCGTGCCTGCCGAGGGCGGTAGGAAGGGGGGGGGGGAAGGGAAAAGAAAAAATAGCGAGCATTCTCTCCTCACCGGGGGAGGGGGAAAAAAAAGAAACTAGAAGGATCTCCGCGTGGGCCCAAGGAAAAAAGGAAGAAAAAAAAAAGAAGAGGAAAGCACCGCTGCTTTGTTTCTCGTTAAAAAAAAAAAAAAGGGGAATACCGACACCCGAGGGGGGAGGGGGAAAATCGATTTTTTTGTTGTGGCCCAGGGAAAAAAAAAATGGGGCACTATTGTCAAACCCAGGCACGGGAAGGGGAGCCTCCAGGGCCCTTGGGTTGTCGAGAGGGAAAAAAAAAGGGAAGAGAATTCAGTTGTCCCGCCGGGGGGGGGCTGTGTCACAAATATGAAAGGGGGGGGCCCCACAAAGAAAAAAACATCGATCCAGCTTTGTCGCCAGGGGGGAGGGGAAAGGAAAAAAAGGGGGAGGTTCGGTATATTTTACGGTTACGGGGGTTTTTACCGTACGGGGGAGGAAAAAGGGGGGATCAGAAACCAAGGGCAAAATCGCTTTGGCGGGGCAAGGGGGGCAAACCCGTCGCAGTTCCCCGTCCAGCAGCAATCTCCCAAAGATCTGATTCTCATAAAAGAAAAAGGTACTCCTCCCTTCGTGGAAGGGGGAAAAAGAAAAATCCTCCTGTTTTCCTTCGGTTCGGAATCGGGAGAAAAAGAAAGAAAAGGGAAGATGAAACGCGAACGAATTTGTCCGGAAAAAAAACCAGCCTCTAGCCCCTGAGGGAAAAGGGGGAAAAAGGCAATCAGGAACATACGTGTCGCTGAAAAGAGACATCGATCTGAAAAAAAAAATC
>Ga0179593_1705400_pt1 | contig 26804 bp, 30 predicted proteins | sample CZODoug2_1_08_16_FD_185931 | JGI IMG/M metagenome (GOLD analysis project Ga0179593, IMG submission 185931) | Vadose zone soil fungal communities from Angelo Coast Range Reserve, California, USA - CZODoug2_1_08_16fungal (PacBio error correction) | ecosystem: Environmental > Terrestrial > Soil >...
AAAGGGACGAGGCCTTCTGTGTATCTGGTCCAGGCGGGCCGCAAAAGGGGCTGCGTCAACCTATTCTGCCTTAAGAAAAGGAGGACAGTAACGCTATCCAGCAGAAAAAAAGGGGGAGGAAAAGCTCTCCAAAGAGAAAAGCGCACGTGGATCTCGTCGTCGCTCAAAGGAAGAGGGGGAAGGTTCGCCTATTACCAGGGGGAGGGGGGAAGAAGGGGAGCGCTCTTCCTCACATGAATCTCTGGCGAGGGGGGAGACTGCTCTCTCCCTGCTCGGCAGTGTGGGGAGAAAGTATCTGATCTCGGCGGAGAGGAGGGCAGGAAGGGGGGCTCTCAACTGATATCGAGCGAATAGAGACTTCTGGGGGTATGAGAGGGGGGTCTCCTGTTCTAGCCGCTCAGAAAAAAAAAAGGAAAAAAAAAAAAAAAAAAAAAAAACCCCCCCCCCAAAACAACCAAAAAAAAAAAAACACACCCCCCCCCACCCAAAAGAAAAACACCAAAACCCCCAAAAAACCCACCCCCCAAAAAAAAAAAAAAAAAAACCCCCCCCCCGCCAAACAAAAAAAAAAAAAAAAAAAACAACCCCAAAAAAAGACAAAAAAAAACACAGAGAGGGGATGTGGCCCGTTCCGCTACCGCCGGGAGGGGGGAGCGTGCAAAGGTAGACAATCTAATCAGAAAAAATCACTGAAAAGGGAGTCTCGCTCTCTGTTAGAGAGGGAGGGGGAAGGGGAGCGCTTCTCTTCACTATTAGAGCCTTCAATAACCACGAAAGAGCGAGCTGAGAGTCATAAAGCGCCTTCCAAGGTCACCTAATTTAGAGGAAAGGAGCGTTCAACGAGCAGGGGGAACAATGCCTCCTGCATTGAAACACGCAGGAAAGACGAATGGGGGGGGGGTCCCAATCTCACTTTCCTCGGAAAAGGAAGGGTTCCTTGAGCCTCGAAGGAAAAAACCCTGAAAAACGGCGTCACGTCTCGAGGGGATTCCAGTTCTTTCCCCAAGAGGTTGAGGGACGTCGTCAGGGGGGGAGAACGGCAAGATGCTGGCGAGAGAAAAGAGGGGGGGGTGCCGGCCTGATCTGAGGCTGTAAGGGGAAAGAAACGCTCACCGGCGTCGGAATCCGCTCAGAAAGAGAAGCGCTATCGGAGACCTCACGCTCCGGCGGGAGGAGAAAGAAGGGGGGAGACGCGTTTCGCTGCGATCGGGCGGATAACGAAAAAGGAGTGCTCGACGGCCCCTCCGAGAGGAAGGGGACGCCAGCATCCCTACTTGCAGGAGTTTCTAAAAAAAGGGCTTCGACGAAAGGCCCCAAGGGATCCCGCCGAGCCCAAGCCTGGGAATGTCCCCTTAGCAGCTGGGGGGTACTCCCGGCTGGCCTTTGCGCAGATTACGGCTGGGTCCACGGCCTACCCCCGAAAAACCACTCCCTGCACGGGAGGGTCAGGGAGGTATGGGAGGGAGAAGAAGGGAGTGAGGCTACTTCAATCAATCTCTCCGGGAGAAAAGTGGAGATCGGGTCGTATAGCTCCAAATAGTTGCTGGGAGAGGGGGTTTCTACTATTTTCCTCGTTTCAGAACTTGCGAATTAGCGGGGGAAAGGAGCCGCAATACCCAGCTTTCGTAAAGGAGAGAAGGAGAGAGAGTTCGCAGGCGAGATAAGAAAAGAATCTCAGAAGGAAGGAAAAAGATGTCGGTCCCGACGGGAAAAGGGCGAGCTTTTTCCTCCACTGTAGGGGGGGAAAAGAATTCCGCACTCTCTCATCACGAAAGAGAAAAGAAAAACATCGCAAGAACAGAATCGGAAGAGCTATATATCCTCCACAAAGAGAGACGCTCATCTCGTAGGGGATGGGAGGAAAATCCACTCTCCCTGTCGGAGAGATAAAATATCCTGAAGGGCACGCAGATCTAAGGGAGAGAGAGACGTATTCTCTACTAAGAAAAAAATAAAAGAGACGATCTCGCTACCTTCGTCCCGCTTAAAGACACACTTCAAAAGGGCTTCTCGATCACGACATTCAATGAAGGACTCGACGCCCTTATACAAGTGACTCGACTAGAAAGAAAGAGGAAGTACCTCACTAAGCGGTAAGAAAAAAGTTATCTGGGGGGGAGGAGACGTTGTATATTTGCGAGAAGGAAAAAGAGAGGGAAGACACGCGAACTCCACATTGCGAAAGCTGCGCGGAGGAAAAGAAAAGAAGAGACATCCTTCCAGCTCCTCCCTCGAAGGAAGACAACTGATGAAGACCGTCATTTTGTCGGCGAAGGGGAGGGAAGGAGAAAAAGGAGAGCGACGGCCGCGTCCCGGCGAGAAGGAAGAGGGGGAAAAGCGGAAGAGAAAGCATTCTTACTCGGATTGCATCTGAAAAAATCAGAAAGATATATGAAGAAGAAGACTGCCTTTCGCTCAGAGGGAGAGAAAAGGCTCTCCTGTACGGCGGGGGGGAGGAAAGCTGATTTTCTGCTTCCCGAGAAAAAAGATGCGAGTCATTAAAAGAGAAAAGGGAAAGGAAGAGCTGTCGTATGTCCATCGGCGGGGGAAAAGAATCCCCGCCGCAACGAGAATAGTTGAGAACGCAAGGAAGGAGATGTTCGCAATGAGTCGTCACTATCCCACGTCAAGGAAAAAAACCTCACCAGACGGCCTTGATTACCGCGGTGAGGGTCCGTCGCGGAGGGGAAAAGAAAGAGCACGTGGATTCCTGTCAGGCGAGAGGAAACCAATCTGCATTGGTCTGGGAAGCATGGTGACGTTTGGTGCTCGGAGGGAGGCGCAGGATTAAGCGGGGAGAGGGGAGCTCTTCGCTGGTTTATATAGGGCGAGAGGAGACAAGCATACTGTCGGCTAGAGGAAAATGGGGCAGACCGTACCGATCTTCTTGATGAAGAAAGGAAGGGAGGGGGGGTCTCTCCATCTGACCGCCGCGGGGACCAAATTGCTTGGAGGGAAAGAGGCGCCGAAAACTCTTTGTATTTACAAAGAGGAGGAGGGATATGCTCGCGTTGCCGGATCAAAGGGGGGTTGTTCTTAAAACAAGAAAAAGGGGGGAAGAGGGAGGGCTGAGCCCCTAGACGTGAGAGAAAGAGGGGAGGGTCCTTCCTGATAGGGGAGAAATCGTAGAGAACGGCGCCTCTATAGTGAAGGAGCAGTTTACAGCTGGAGCGCTTTCGTGGTCTGGAAGAACGCCCAAGATCTCTCAAGATAGGAAAGGGAAAAACTCTTCTGTAGCACCACCAAGCAGAAAAATCAATGGGGGGGGGGGGAGGTCTCTCTAAAAAAGAGAAAAAAAATACTTCTCAGAGATATGGCTCGCGATAGTTGCTGGAGGTAAGGAACGAGGTAGAAAAAGCGGATGATTGCGCAGCCGCTCGGCGGGGGAAAGAGAATAGGAAGGACACGTTCTCCATCACCTCTCCGTATTCGGCGAGAGAAAGAGGAACGCGGCCGCGAAAAGTGATGTCGAAGAAGCGCCGGAATTGAGGGGGGAAAAGGTGCGACAATCCCTCCACGAAAAAAGTGGAGGAAAGATAGTCTCTCAGCCGAGATCCGAACCAGATCGCAAGGAGAAGCTTCCGTTTCGCCTCCTAAAAAAAACTCAGAAGGGGGCGATTTGGGGAAAGGAAAAGTGGAAACAGAAAAGGAAGAAGGGCGACGTCTCGTCCGCGGGGAGAGGGGGAGAAAAGTTTCCCTCGTACCGGAAAAAAGGGAATTCAGGCCAAAAGAGACGCGGCGGGTGATGGGCCAGGGAGGGAGGAGCGAGGCCTAACCTTTCACTCGATCAAGCGAAGGAAAAGGATCTTCTATGTCCGAGGAAGCGAGATAGGGGGTCTTGCCGGGAGGGAAGGGGTGCCTATCAAGCTGCACAGGAAAGGAAGAGAAGAGCTCTGACAGCGATAAGGAATAGAGTCGAAAAGAGAACCTCGAGCCAGGGGAAAGCGAGGCTCACGATAAAGAGTACCACAGAAAGGAAGGTATCGGAACTGTCCACTCAGAAACCATCTCTGCAGGAGAAAGAAGGGAGAAGAAAACCTCGCTGCAGAGAAAAAGAGAAAATCCCCTAAAAGAAAAGCTCAGAGAGACGCATATCGTTGCTTAGAAAAAAAGGAAAAGAATCGATCATCTACTTCCACAGCAGGGAAGGGGAAAAGGCATTTCTCGAGCAAAAAAAACTCCTATAGGGGGAGGGAGACATACTGTGGATTGTGAGGAAAAAAGGAAAGTCGAATCGACACGACCCTCGGTAATAGGAGACAAGCAAAACCTCCTTTAGCACTATGGAGGACGTTTGGCTTCTATCGGGAAAAAAAGAAGCAAACGTTCTCTTGGGGCTGGAGGAGCACAAAAATTGGAAAAGAACTGGAAACGGCTCATGAAGGGGAAAAAGAAAAGAAAGGTCCCTTCTTGGAAAGCAAACTAAAAGCGGACCATATACCCCCTCCGGCAAGAAAAGAAGAGCTCTCAACAACAACAGAAGAGAGCGCTTCGCGTTCTCGGAAAGGGGGTCACTGGGAGAATCGGCTTCGCTTCCGAGAGGCTGAGCTTCGGAAAAGGAGCCTTCCTCACCGGAGACGAAGAAAAAACCAGCTAACCTGTTGAGGAAAGAAAAAGATCTCCTCACACCCAAGCGGGGAGAGGAAGGAAAGTCTCTCAACGTCGGTCGCTGGGAGGAAATGAGTTAGAGGGGAGGTGTCCGATCGAGGCTGTGAGAGAAGGTCCAATCACAAATCATTATGGTGAAATGGAGAGAAAAATTGTCTCGCTGCTCGGAAAAAGTGGGGGGAGAAAGCTGTTTCCGTATCTTATAGGGGAAAGAAAAAAAGGACGGCCGGTCTCTCCAACGATATGAGCGGTGGGAAAAAGGAAGGCCTTCTTCTTGGTTATGATCCTGGGATCGGCCTCGGTAAAAAAAAGGAAGAAGCTGGCGCTCCTTCATGCGGGGGGGGGAAAGGGAGGGGCCGTTCCAGAAAAAAGAAGGGGGTATCGTCAAGGTGAAATGGTTAAAAGAAAGGGTTGTCTATCATCGCGTCCAATAAAGGGAAGGGAAAGACGCTCATCTGTCGGAGAGGGAAAGGATCGGACCAACGTCGCCGGCCAAGAAAAATCTGAACTGGTCCTCAGAAAAAAAGAAAGTGTCACTAAGTCTCGATCGAGGGAAAAGAGAAAGGGAGTAACAGCACGCCTGTCCTACATCACCCAACAGCAGCATCGGAAGGGAGGAACGATAATTTTTTTTCCCAATCGAGATTTAAGGAAGCCCCGCCCACGAAGGGGCGGCGCCGGCTCGGAGGAGAGTAAGGAAAGGGGACCCACTCTCCAAGGGGACATCTGGAAAAAAGGCATTCATAAAAAGAAGGGCAGATTCTGGCGCTCGGGAGGGGGGGGAGAAGATGCTGCTGATCGGCCGAGCGGACCTAAGGGAGGGGGGGGGGAGGATCTGGCTCAACGGGAAAGATCCGGCGGCTAGCTCGACAGAACGATCCTGCAGAAAGGCCCGCTGTTGCCTCTGGCGGGGAGGAAACATCGTGCTAAAAAAAAGAGCGGCTGCTCCATCATCCCTACGTGCGGAGTGCAGAAAGAGAGGGAGAAAAGGACGGGGAGCCGCCGCAACTCTCTCGAAGGAGAATAAGGGGCCTTAGGTGTATAAAAGACTGACGAGCGCAAAAAGAAAGTGCGTTCTGCGGAGGGGGTGATCTACGATGTTAGAGGGGGAAGGGGAGAAGGGCGAGCTCTTGGCGCTGAAAGATGGACCCAGCGTGAGAAGGAAGCATCTATCCTGCGCAGGAAGGAAGAGAAGAAAGACATCGTTCATGACGGCAAGAAAGAAAAAGAGGCTCTCCCTCACTTTCCAGCAAAAAGAAGAAACATCTGTGCGAAAAAGGAACCGGCCGCACTCTCTCATCCGCAAGAAGGAGAAGAAGAGATGCACTGTTCCCTCCCCATCTTGCGCGAAAAAAACACCTCGAGGCGGGAAGGAATCGCTGGAAGAATGGACTCTCCCACCTCCACGACGAAGGGAAGTCGGTCGTCATCCCTCATATCCGTAGGGAAGAGACCGCACTCTCCCTCTATCCGAAAACTAGATCCGAAGGAAGACCGCTACTGCGAGGGGGGGGAAAGAAAAAAAAGGAATCCCTGCGCCTCACTCACGAGAAAAAAAGAGGGATTTATCTAGCACGACCTGCAAACCAGACTAAGGACCTATAAAGATTCTACTACTTCCTCACCATCGCGTAAGGAAAAAAAAAAAGGAAATCAGGACGCTCTTTTGCGGGGAGGAGGAGGAAGGACTTTTTATAGTGAAAAAAACTAGTCATGGGAGGGAGCCACTACTAACGCCCACCATGTAGAAGAAAGGGGAAAAGGAAAGGATCGCGTTCCAATACCAGAAGGGAAGAAAAAAAAAAGAGAAAGCCCTCTCCTCGTCGCGAAGGAAAAAAAAGATGTGGTCAAAGGGGGGCTGTGCGCGGATCCGCCCATAGGGGGGGAGGAAAAAAAAAAAAAAAAGAGACAGGCATCTGCTTGATGCCGTAACAGATGCAGAAAGAAGAGAGCATCTCTCGCAACAACAAAGAAACTCCGCTTCCCGAAAAGGGGAGGCAGCTGTTACGTGCTCAACGAAAAAAAAGAAAAAAGAAGAGCCGGCGGCAAGGAGAAGGGAAAAAGGGAGAAAAGAAAGGCGCCTACAAAGATCCTCCGAAAAGGAGGACGAGAGCTGCCGGAATTTTCGGCCTGGGAAGTGGAAAGAGATCCGCTCCGCAAAGCCGCAAAAAAAAAAAATTCGGGGAGGAACGCCAACTGACCAAGAAGGGGAAAAGGCACACGTACTCTACCGCCAAAGTATAGAAAAAGAGAGTCCTTTAGTACTAGCGTCGGAGTAGCGAGGGTCCTTAAGGAAAAGGGGGGGGGAGGGAGAGGTAATCTACTCATCTGCATGGAGGAAGGGTTACTTTTGCCTCCTGGGGATGGGAAATAACGGGTTCTATGGAAGAGCGCGTCGCTTTTTTAGGCAGCCGTCGGAGATCATTACGTTCGGAAAGACGCATCCAAGGAGTGATGTATGCCGAACTTATTCCGGAGACCAAGAGGGGATCTCCCAGCTAGAAAAAAGAGGATGCGCTCGACCTCCAGAGAGGGGAGCCAGACGCTGGGGAGGAAAAGAAAGAGGGAGTCCTTCTGATGAGCCGCGTGAAGAAAGGGGGGGGAGAGCACCGTACATTTGCGGAAACAAGAAATGCGTAGAAAGAAGGGAAAAATAGTGCTGCGTGGGAGGGAATGCGATGTCCTGTCCGAAAGCAGGAAAAGGAAGAAAAAAAATATATTCGCTGATGCAGGACTGTTAGGGAACAATTCGCCCGATCGCGCCAAGATCTCTACAGCAGGAAGAGGAAAGAGACCTCTTCTCTCACCACCAGACAGACGAAAAGAAATCTACCGCGAAAAAAAAACAAATTCTCAGGGAAAGGAGGACAGTGTCGGGGAGAAAAGAGGGGGGAAGGGAACGCACGCCGGCGTCTCTCCGAGGGTGAACTCCTTCAAAACATGAAAAGCTCTCTTGGGAAGAGGTTGAGTTATAAAAAAAAAGAAAGGTAGTCTTCGTATCTCCAGAGAAAAAAAGGGAAGGAAAAAACTGCTCGAACCCTCCTTATCGTGAGGTCGAGCGAGAAAAAATTCCTTTTCGCCATAACCCAGGAGGGGAGCTCTTCGATCACAGCGCAGCTACAGGACGGGGGAAAACAGAGCGCAGCGTATCGCCATCATCTGCAAGGCGAAAGCAGTCCAAAGGGGGGGTAAACTGGAAAAGGCAAAGGCGTGCCTCTCTGAAGAGGGAGAGAGAAAAACGGAACAGGAAAGAAAAAAGACCTTTAGATTGGGGGCATGAAATCGAGAGGAAAAAGAGGGTGAGGTCATTTGTCAGAGGAAGGGAGAAAGAGAAAGGGTAAAAAGCGATCGCGGAGGGACACTTTCTTCTGTCGAGGCAGAAGGAAGGGGACTTGCCGGCGCCGTTGGTGCCGGAAACGAAAAATCTGCCCGCGCTCGAAAAAAGGCTATACTCCCTGCACGGGGAACGAGGAAAAGAGAGCTTGTCGACCGTCGTATGAGAAAGAAAGGAAGGACCTCACCTACTTCCTTATCGTAACGGGGAAAGAAAAAAAAAAAGAAAAGATGCCTAACGAGACCGAGCGTCACAGACCCGCGAAGAAAAAAAAGGGGGCAAATCCTCGAGATCTAGAGGAGGGAAAAAAGAGGAAGCTGCGAAGCTCCGCCTCGATCAGAATAAGGGAAAATGAAAAGATTTCTCCGTATCTCGTAGAGGAGGATAAGTCGAAAGGAGGGATGGTGATGAAGAGCGGAAAAAGAAAGAAAGACGGTAATATTCTAACAGTCAGCCAGAGAAGGACGAGATCACTAATGTCGAGCAGCTTTGGATAACCACGCTTAAAAAAAAGAAGCGTGGCTGCGGATCGGAGGGGAAGGGGAAAGGTGCAGACTGAAAGAAAACACAATGTCGAAAAAACAAGCCGGACCAATCCAAAAAAAAAAAAAGCAGCTCTCTCAAAAAGGGGGGAAAATAAGAGAGAGGGGAGGGGCCAGTGGGGAAAGGTCCTGCTCGGGAGGAGAGGAACCTTGCTTATCTTCTTCAACCAGACTCACCGGCGCGCCTGAGAAGAAGCCACTAGAAAGTGAGAGTCGCTCGCATCCGCTATGAGAAAAAAGGAAAAGACTTGTGATCTCGCGGGGAAAGGAGGGGGAGCTTTCCTGCATGTTCTGCCTGATTCGTCGGAGAAAGGGGGAGCTCCATTCCTCACCATCCATTATGGAGAAAGGAGAAGGAAAGAAAAGTAGATGATAGTCTCCCCTGATAGGCGTGAAAAAATGGGGAAGTATCTTATCTGGGCGTCTCTGGGAAAGGAAGTCCAGAAAAGGAAAAAGCTGTTAACAGCTTCCTTCGGGGTGAATGATCCTTTTATGGGGGGGGAGGGGGGAACGCTCTTTCTCGTCGGCATCGGAAGGTTCTGAAAAAGTGGCCGCTACCTGCGGTCGGGGGGGGGGGGGAGAGAGGGGCTCCTCGCGTTCTACAAGCTCGAGGTGGGAGAAAGAGGAGCATCACTTCCGTGCAGGGCAAACTGCTCGGGAAAAAAAGCGCTTCTCGGCACAACGGCGCAGGAAAGAAGGACAGCGAATCTCCGATTCCTCGGCAGAGAAAGAAAAAGGGAAAAGAAGGCGCTATCGCGTCAAGGGCGGCGCAGAAGGACTCAAAGAGCTTGCAGGAGGAGGAAGTATCGCGAGAAGGTTTTTCCAATCTCAAGGGGAGAGAAAAAAAGGGTGGCACGCCGGTCACGCGAAAAGAGGGGAGACTCTGCCCGTCGCTGAGGAGTGGACCAAACTCGCAAAAGGACGAGGCCTCTGCTGCCTGCTGCAAAGGAGGAGAGGATGGCGCTAGTCTTTCTCTCTGGTGTGCCGGCCGAAGGAGAGAGGGAAATGCTGCCCTCTCCCCGGTCGTCGTGGACAGGAAAAAAAAGCCCGGACGAGCTGCTACATCACGATCCTGAGGGAAAAAGGGGGGGAGATGGCGATCTCCGACTAAGGATAAGTAATGGGAGAAATCCCCGCCTAGGCTTCTTGCTCGCAGCATAAGCGGGGAGAAAAAAAAGGACGCGCCCGCAACTATCGCTACTTCAAGGCAGGAGGAAAGGGTGTTATGTGTCTTAGCTCGACGTCGTGGGAGGGGGTCTTCGTTCTTTTTTTGCTCTCATGGGAAAAAGGAATAGTGGGCGCCTGATCGGTCCGGAACGGAGAAGGAAAAAAGGAGAAAATGCCAGCATCGTTCATCTATCGGGCGGAGACAGGAGGAAAAAAAGGACCTCGCATGACGGCGCCGCAAGAAGAAAGACAAGTCACGTCCAGCAAAAACGGTTGACCTCACATTTCGTTTCTCGAAAAGAAGAAAAAAGATCAGCGCACGAAGCCAGCGAGAAAAAGGGAAATCCCTCATCAGTGAGGAGAGAGAAATTCTATAAAAGAGGCAGGCGTCGAGCTGGTATCTCCACAAAAAAAAAGAAAGGACGCCGTCCTTCCGTTAGGCATCCAAAGAAAGTGAAAGATCTCTCGCACTCTAGCCGTACTTAAGAGAACTCCTCCTTCCTCAACAGAAGGGAAGAAAAAAAAAAGGGGACCTCTCACCTTCATTAAAATCACTATCACAAAAGGGGGAGCACAATGTCGGAAAGTGAAAAATCTCCTACCTTATCCACGTGAGAAAAAAAGAAAAGAACAACAAAAATCTCTTACGTGACAAGACAGACGAGAAAGAGAAGGTTTCTTTCGTCGTTCTTTGGAGAATAGTTGCTATAAAAAAAGGACGTCAGTTGCGTTCCGCCAAAAGAAAGAAGAAAAAAGAAAAAAAAAAGGGACGTTGGGAGGCTTATCTCGTTTTTGGAAAAGAAGAAGGAAAATCTCTCAGCGCGCGTCCCGCGGGGTGGAGGCTCAGAAAGAGGGAAGTCGCCCATCTCTTCCGGCAGGGGGGAGAAAAAAAAAAGGAGTGGAGAAGGAACTCTTCCGCGAAAGCCAGTCGACCAGGGAAAAAAAAAAGTATTATTCAAAGATAGAGATGCCCGAAAAGCATTGGGGCATAAAAAAAGGCTCCGCCTGTAACTGCGGGCAGGAAGAAATGAAAGGAAGAGAAGCCACGTCGCCTACAACAGGACGTGTCTGAAACTAAGAGCTGGAAAGAGAGACTGGGTTGGAACGCTATCCTAGAAGAGAAAAGAAAAGTGGGATTTCTGTCTTCTGAACGAAAATGAAAGAAGAGGAAAAAAGAGCCTCCTCCCATATACCTCCGAAAAAATTAATAACTCCGCGGAGGGAGAAAGGGGGTGCGGTCCGTAGTCTAGCAAAGAGGATATTTCTTCTACCATCTTCAATGTCACAAGCATTGGGGGCTCGTGCTGATTCGCATAGGGGGAAGGGAAAGAGGTCATCTCTCTCGTCGCGGGTTGAGGCAAAAGAAAAGGAGAATCATCTTACGGGGGTCCGAAGGTCAAGCCCGAAAGAGAGAGACGACGGAAATTTCCCGGCGACCGAAGGGGGAGAGACAGGCCTCTACCGCCTCTATGAAAAAAAAAAGGAGGAAGACGGGCGAGAAAGCGCGACGCACGCTTTTGATGTAACAAGAGAGAAGGAAAAAGATCGTGGAGAAAAAAGTTCCTGCCGTCAGGAAAAGAAGGTAACATTCTTAAAAGAAAGAAGGGAACTTCGGCGTCAAGAAGAGTAGAATAGTGAGGCTTCCTCTGAGAGGTAAGTGGGGGGTTCTCCATCTGAATAGGAGAAGAAGCGATAGTATTTTCCTCCTTGGAGTGTGGAAGCAAAAGACTTTCTTGAAAAGAAATCTCATCGAAGGAAAGAAAGGATCTAGTCCTCTAACGGAAGAGGAGGGAGAGAAAAGACAGGAAGTGTTGGAGGCGCTCGACCAAAGAAAAAAAACCACCGCGAAATTAGGAAGGGAAGTGTTTGCTTGACGTCGCATAGAGAGACTCTCCGACAAGATCCTCAAGGAAGGACTGCGTCGAAATAGGAAGTATATTCACGATGCGGGTGAAGGGAGAAAATCACTTATCCTTATGGCAAAGGCCACAGATGAGCGAACAGCGAGGAAAGGGCGCCCTTATCGAAATCCATAAAAAGAAAAGACGACCGTTGCGAGGGGAAGGGGAGGGAGGGGAAAAAGAAGATTCCTGCCGGCACAAGATCGTCATCCTATCGCCAAGCCATCTGCCGTTCAGAACAAAACGAAGCGCAAGGAGGGGGGAAAGAACTGGAAGACCATCTCCGAAAGAGGAGGAAAGGGATAGTTGGCTCGGGGCTCGACCAAGAAGTTTTTTACGCGACCGTGAAGACTGACTCCGACGCTCCGGCACAGAGAGGGGAAAGAGGAGTCTTTTGATGTCAGAGGGGTGTTTCTGCAGAAGTAACAAAAGAAAAAGAGAGTCGGTGACACGGTCGTCTTCGAGAAGGGGGGGGAAGAAAAGAATCATACTCCGCAAGGGCGTTTCTTGCCGGATGGTTGGGTAAAAGAAAGAGATATCTGCCGCGCAGAGAAAAAAAAAGAGAACTCCCCTTGGAAATGAAAACCTAGGGAGGCACAGAGAGGAGGCACGCTCAAATGGAAAGGAAAGCCGTAGCGTAGACTGCCGACAAAAGGGAAAAAAGATGCATGGCGCCCGCAGATGCCAGGCAAGGGCTCAGAGGAAGAGAAAACGCCGAATGCCGAGAAAGGGGGAAAAGAGAAGAAATAGATTCTCTATCTTGCGCGCCCCAAGGAAGGGGGCCTCTCTCATATACGTGTAAACCGCGGGATGGAAGCAGAAATCGAGGAAGCCAAGAGAGGCAAGAAAATACTTTATTGGTGAAAGGGAAAAAAGATCTACACTAACCCCGTAATAGGAAAAAGAGGAGACCCGAGGAAAAAAGCGTTCACTAAGGCTAGCCCTTGGGGGGAAGGGGGAAGGAAAAGGACGAAAGCTTCCTGAAAACCTTTCTCTTGAGAGAAATGCGAAACGGTGTCTACTGCGAGGAGGGGGGGGAAGAAGAATTTCTCGGCCGACGAAGAACAAATACCCACATAGCCACGAGAGGAAACAACAACAAAGTATTAGGAGGAGAAGAAGAGGAAAAGGGAGATGGCCGGATTGGGGGCTCTCTTTCTGCTAAGATGATGCGTAAGAGAGAATGAGGAAGGCCGAGAGGACTCTATCGCAGGCCAAGGGAGAAGCTCTCTGTGCATCCCGATCGGGATCAGGATTCAGGGAAAAAATAGCTCTCACGTATGGAGGGAGGAAGGTTAGAATATAACCGAGGGTGAAGGGGGAAAGAGGGTTTCTCGCTCTGTCAAAAGAAAAAACAGTAATGTAGACAAAGAGAGGGCCATTTTCTCAGGATGGAAGGGGGTTTTCTTCACGCAGATAGAGGCGCGGAAAAAGGGAAGGCGCACGCCAAAGATTGAGAGGCCTATCTCAAAGAAGGCCTTCTGCGTGGTGAGAACCGGTTCAAAGGGGGATAGGCCCGGATGCTGGAGGAGAGGAGAAGGGGGGTCGTCTGTGGTACGGGAAAAAGGGGGGAATCGGTGGGAAGGAGGGAAGCGCGAAAGAGGGGGTGTCTATCAGAAAAGAAACTTCCTTGCAGAGGTCAAGATGAGAGAGCGTGAAGGAGGGATGCTCGTCACCAACGAAGAAAACTACTTGCGAGCAATACGGCATAGGGAGCCTAGAAGAAAAAAGTGTAAAGAATTCTCGATCGCGTGGGTCTTGGCGAAAATCTAAAGTAGAAAGAGGCCGCATTACACACACTCCGAGGATAGCGAAAGGGGAAGGGAGAGGGGGGGGCTAGAAGGTGTTTGAAGTCGCGAAAATCTGCTTAAGGGCCCAAAACAGGGCCTAAAAAACACAAAGAACTGGTCGAAAAGACGAACAAGCACAAATTTGTGAAAACTCGTTTTTGACTGACCCAATAAAAGAGTTTGTTTTTCCTCTCGCTGACCCGCTTTTTTTAGGTGGGCGGCTACGCGGCAAACGGAAAAAAGCCTTCAAAGACAGCTCTTGTGCAAAAAAGGTCACCAAAGACTTTTTTCTGCTGGGAAAAATTTTTTGTTGGGGGCATTGAGAGAGAAAAAAAAGGGTCCCCTTCCCTTTTCTTTAACCAAAATTTCTCTTCCGTCTTGGACGGCCTGAGGAATGTCAAAGGACGCAGAAACTGGGTGCCGTCCGGATCTTCTGAGAGAGGAAGATGGAAAAAAAGAAAAAAGGGAGGAGTTTTAGGAATAGGAGAAGGGGGCGCAATAAAAGGGACAACGATCATGCAGAGCTCCCTGTGGCGAGGGAGGACGGAGAAGGCTACGTTATTGTAACGGCCGCAATCGGAAAAAGAGGGAGGCTTCTCCCTCATCCCTACTTTTTCAAGGAAAGAAATGAAGGCGCGCGCCGCAACTATCTCTACTAAAGAAGAGAGAAAGGGGGGTATGGGAGGACTATCTCCTCACCTTCGTTGGGCATATAGGGAGAAAAAATCGTTCGCGGCGAGCCCGGGCAGAAAGAAGGGAGGAATCGGCTCGAACTGCGCGGGAAAAGGCATCCGCGTCATCTATCGCAAAAAGAAGATGGACCAGAAAGGCGCAGGACGGCCGCCCAAGAGAAAAGGAGAAAAGAGGGAAAGCACGGCCCACGTGCGAGCTGTTTCAGGGAGGGGGTGCTCGACAATGCTCCAAACCGCGAATAAGGAAAAAAAAGGGTTCCTCCCCAGCGTGCGTCGCGAAGGAAAGGAAAACGGAGGGGGGAGGCGTTCGAGCGCATACAGAGAGGGGAGCGCCACCTCCACGCTCCTGCGAAACAATCAGGGAGATCGTCGGGGGGGGAGAGCGCTCGCACTCGGACGAAAAGGAGAGGGAGAGAAGAGCCATCCTCCTGCCTCAACGCGACGAGAAAAAAAAAAAGTCAATCCTTCTCATCCACTCAAAGGAATGAGCTGGGAAAGAAAAAATGCGATGGTCACGCAGGAAATAGGGGGAAAATGATAGTACTATGCCGCAAATCTCGGAGAGGTACTCAATTCGCGCCGGTGCGGGGAAAAAACGGGGGTATGGGGAGAGCACGGAGCATGCGTCAGTTTGTGGGAGGGGAAGAAAAAAAAACAATTTCGTCTGTTGAAGGGGAAAGAAAGGGAAAAACATCCTCGAGAAAGGGAGGGGTATTACCTCTATACCTTCATTTTGTAGGAAGAGGGAAAAGAGAGGCTCCTCCTCGTCACGCGAGCCGGAAAAGGAAGGGGGAAAAAAGGACGCTAAATCATTCGTACTCGGAGTTGAAAGAGAAACGTAAAATTGGAGATCCGCTTCCTACTGCTTTTCGGATGCGGGGGGAGAAACGGTTACATTCATCACGCCGCTGCAAAAAGAAAAGCTCTTCCTTCTCCGCAGGCTAACATGAAAAACGGAAAAGAAAAAGGACGGTCCTGCGAGTTCATAACAGAAGCGAAGAAGGAGGCCGGATGTAGCTTCCTTTTATTTGAACGCGATAAAATCCTTCTCCCTTGTGGTCGTGGAAGAGAAAAACTGAAGGGATTCGCAGGATCTGCAACTATCAAGGAGAGAAATAGAAGAAAGAACCCGCGCATCCTGGGAAGAACTCTTCGTTCTGTCCTGGGGCGGGCCTTAGTCCCTAGCACGGTGGGGGAAAAGAAAGGGGGGGGAAAAGGGGCAGGAGACCATCTGCATGTAGTAGTTCCCTATCATGGTGAAAGATAGGCGGGAAAAAACAGGATGAAGCTTTCGCGGAAAGAGGGAGAGTTTTAGTCCGGAGTGGCGAGAGAGACATCATGACGGGCAGAGAGGGGAAACGCGCGGGCAAAGAGTCTTGATGCCGACGGAAACACGTCGGAGGGGAGGGGGGCTCCAGCTCGACCGCCGAGAGGAGGGAAGAAGGGGACGGGGGGGAATTCTCGGTGGGCGGAAAAAAAATGAACCGCTTTTTAGGAACAGCATCTCGGCGGAAAGTCGAATTGAAAGGAGTGGGCGAGCACCGACTTTTCGAAAAGAGAGGAAGAACGTGACGGGGGGAGGAGACCGTCGTCTCGATCGAAGGGGGGAGGCTTCCTTCCTTCGGGGGGGGTTAAGGCGCGCCAAGCAAGGAGAGATGACCGCTTATTCATTTGGAAAGAGGGGGGAAGGCGCATTCTGGTCCAAGATCAGACGAAAGAGCCCGTCTAGAATAGGAAAACCAGCCGCCTAACCTCAATGGGAGGGAAGAAAAAGACCGCGAGAAAAACCTCCCTTAGAAAAACGTGGGGCTATAGGGGAAAAGGGGGGGAGCAGCGCACCGTCTGGAGGGAAGAAGGAAAAGGAAAGTCTTTATTGGCTGGGCGCAAAAAAGAAAGGGAGAAGAAATGTTCCTTTTCTCCATCATGGTCGGAGAGAGAAAGCAGGAGGCCTGCTCTGCTCGACCAGCATGATCGTGATGGAGGATAGGAAGTGATCATTCTCCATTCGTTGCGCCATATAATGGGAGAAAATCGTCGATCAGCATGCAGCTCAGGAAGGAAAAGAGAGAAAGGCCTATCTCCAGCCATCCTTCCAACGGAAAAATGCCTCCCCTACTTCCTCTCAACTGGGGTAAGACATCTAAGAAAGCGCCGCTCTTCGCAGTGGGGAGTAGGGCTCTCACGTACAAGCAGATGGGAATTTTATATTTGGAGGAGAATCGAGGAAGGCTTCTGTTGATGTAAGAGGAGGGGTCTCTATGCGCCTCGCCCAGGATCCGCTCCTTCTTTACACTGTCGGAAAGAATACTTATATCTCTCGAAAAGGGGGTGAGGGGGAGGTCCTTCGGCCGTGGGGAACGCTAGCCCGTAGAAACGCATGAAGAAGAAAAACTTCACCCTGTCCTTTAAGGCGCCTTTATATACCATGGAAACAGGAGATCACTCTCACTTTGAAGGAAGAAAGGGAAAGACCGTACTTACTCTTCACAGAAGAAAAACCGAAAAAAGACTACTATAACGAAGAAACCGTAAGAAATCCACCACTAAGAAAGGAGAATGGGAAGCCGGGAGAGAGTCTCGCATCTCTTTGCTCTCAGAAGAATCTCCTCCAGAGAACAGCCTGAAAAAAGAGAAGAGCAAGCTATACCAATTGGAGAAGAAATGATTATCATTGCGACATACTGGAAAGGAGGGAAAGGCCTCTATCCACGAACCAGGAAGGGAACCTAGAAAAAAAGCGCCGACTATATCACGAATTCGATAGATGGGGGGAGGATTCCTAGCGCTTCGCCAAGGGAGGGGAGGGGACTTTCCATTCCTCGAAAAAAAGGGAGTGTGTACGCATATCCAAAAAAGGGGAGAAAGCCGAGATACCAATACAACAGCGAGAACATCTCATCTCAGCTCACAAAAAAAAAAGTTCCAAAAATGGAGGCTTTGTTTCTGGTCAAGGACCATCCAGGGAAGCGACCTGCTGAGGGAAAACCTCCTTCGCAGTCGTCACCGAATTAAAGAGCAAACACGAGCCCGTTTCTGAAGCGATAGAGAGGGGACGACACAAAGGAAAACTCGCCTTCCTTTTATCGAGGGGGCGGACTCGGAGAAAGAAAAGGAAGATTCCGCGGGTTCGTGGTCGATAGAGGAGAAATTCCTCCCATCCATTAATTCCCAAAGATGGTCGAGAAAAAAGAGGGAGCCATGCCGCAGTGTGTTTTCTTCACGCTGGGGACCAGTAGGGGGAGAGGGAGAGCATTCTTCCCGGGCCGAAAAAGGGGACGCGGCGGTTAACCATGCGTCGCTCGTGGTATACGGAAAAAAGGTACGCGTCGGCATCTGGCTTCTCCTGTCAGAGAGGGGGGGAGGAGGGGAGGAGACCGGAAGGTCGGTGTAGCGCCGTGAAAAAAGAAGGCGGTCTACAAGCTTCAAAAAAAGGTCATCAAACGGAAAAAGATCTTCCTTTCCGCTGTCTAGAAGGAGCGTTCTAAAAAAAAAAGCGCCGTCAAGACCACAAAGTGAGAAGAAAGAGGCCGGCGGCCCTCGAGCCTCAAATTTCACCTAATGCTAAAGAAAAATGCAGCTCATAAAAGCAGCATGCTCACCCGCCAGAGAAAGGAGGGAAAGGGAGGCGGAGAAGTTTTTTCCAATCGCAGGGAAATCTGCTTTTTCCGGTCCCGAAAAAAGCGACCGAGCGGAAGAAAAAGGAGAGGGGGGGAGGAGATGGTCTTCCAGTGTCTGGGAACAAAAGAAAGGGGGAGGAGGACCTTCTGCGGCCCTGCTGTCAGGAAAGGGCGCTCTGCTGCGCGCTGGTGGGAAGATAGCGTAAAGGGAAAAACCGGTCGTCTGGATATAGGGCTCAACGCCCTGGCGCAGAAGAAAAGCTCTACATCACGATCAGGGGCCCGGAGGGCAGGAGCCACGGAAAAAAATTCGCCTACTAACGGAGAAGGAGGGGGGGGAGGGAAAAAAAGGGGGAGAGACGGTCCCGCCGAGCGGCTGCGCAAAAGGGGGAGACCTGCTCTTCGCCGAGATCTACGTCAAGCAAAGGAAAAAGGGAAAGTGGTATTGCTGAGAGAGCTGGAAAGAAAAAGTGCGGTCTGCTTCTGGGTGCTAGAAAGAAAAGGGAGCCTGTCTGATCTCTTGGGAAAAGAAAGGGACTGCGGCAAGACCAAAGAAGAAAAGCATCAGCCATCTATCGAGGAGAAGGAGAGGAAGGGTCGGGGGACCAGTACATCGAAAAAAAGAGAGGCGGCTACGCTCGCTCGCAAAAAGGTTCGGGCACATGGAGAGGGTAAAAATCTCCTGACTTCCTGTCACGAGGAGAAAGAAGGGCCTCTCTCCGAGATTCACTGGGGGAATCCCCAGCTTGTCTGTCGAGGGATCAACCGAGAAGGAGAAAGCCCATCGCGGCGTCGAGGGGAGAGAAAAAAGGAGGGAAGTCGCCTTCCTTCAGGGAGAAAAATAGTCTGTCTTGCCCTCGCGAAAAGCCGAACCATCAGAAAGGACCTCCGCCGTGCCTCAACCGCGACGAGGAGAGAGGAAAAAATGAAATCCTGCGCATCAAAAAGGATCTTGATCGAGCACGAAAGGAAAACAATCGAAAATAAAGAAAGGAAAGGGGACTCTACTACGGCCGCACATCGTCGGAAAGGGGGAAAAAGGAAAGAAGAGGGAAAAAAGACGCTCCAGGTGCGGCGGAGAGGGAGGGGGGATATTTTCTATCAGGAAAAAATGGTTTGGGAAAAAAAAAACGACAACAGTTCTCCGGACTTGGAGGGAAAGGAAAAAAGACCATTCCGAGACATCCTGCAAGCAGAAGAGAGGGATTACCTCGCAAACGAAGGACTGGAGCTGAAGCAAAGAAAGAAAGGGGCAGCGCCCGGTATCCGCATCGGAGGGAGAAGTAAAAAAGGGGGGCGAAAAAAAAGGTAGGGAGGAGGGAGTGATCTCTCTCAACAACAAAAGGGGGAGATGCACTCCTCTTCCGACTTCTGTTCGAGACGCCGCGACGGAGAAAGAAAGGGGCCGGCGCCGCGATTGGCTTGCTGAAGCAAAGAAAAAAGAAAAAGGGAAAGGGTTCTCTAGGTCATCCGCAGAGAGGGGCCGGATTTCTCGGAAGGGGGGCCCAGAAAAAGGCGAAAGGGTGGGCCGTTCGTCTTGCGGACAAAGGGGGGGGCAGAGAGGAAAAAGAAAGAAAAACGTCTCCCGCCCCAGAACAAAAAAAAAAGTCTTGAAGTACCCTCGTAAAAAAGGAAGGGGGGCGGCCGTATTAGGGAAAGGGGAGGAGAAGTTCGGCGGGACCCAGGAGGGTCGTGACTCGATAATTTAGCAGGGATGGAAAAAGTATGAAGGCGGGAGAGAATCTTCCTCGAGGAGGGGAAGGCTAGAAAAAGGAGGGCGCCGAGTGCTATCTCGAGGGAAAATAGAAGCTGCCTTTATGGCCGACGGAGGCATTCCGTCTAAAAAAGGACCTCCAGGAGGACGCCTCGATATGCGCATCGGGAAGCCTCGAGAGGATCTGCCTCACTCTGGGAAAAAGGGCAGTAGATGGGAGGTGTCCTGCAGGTAAGGAGGGAAGAGGAGAAAAGCATTGCGGAACCAGCTCGCAGGGGAACTTTGTATCCCTATCGTCAGGAAGAAAGGGGACAGTCCTGCGATTTCCTGGGAGAGAAACAGAGGAAGAAAGAAAGCGTATCATTCAGCTGATGCATAAGGGAGGTCTTTCCTCGACGGGGAGCCAGAATCATGAAGAAAAAAGTCGGCCGCTAACGATACCCGAGTTCTATCACCCACAAGGCACCAGAAGGAACTCTAACCTAGGAACGAAGGCGGGGAAGGAGCGATAGTTGCGTGCTCGCGCCGAGGAGAAGCAGAGAAAAAGAGGGGAGGAGGGAGCAACCTCTCGCTGGGCCGATGGAAAACGTATAATTCCCGTATCCTTATTCGGTAGGAAATCGGAAAAAAAAAGCAGGGACCCGCAGTACGTGTTTCGATTCGCAGAAGGAGGGGGGAGAAAGGGGGGGACTCCATAGGCACTACTGTACCTTTGGGGAAAAAGTCATCATAGATCCGGAAAAAAAGGTCGCACAGCCGATGCTCCAGCAGAGGAACGTGAAAAAGGGAAAGAGGCCTCCCAGAAGGCCGAAGAGGAATAACTTTAATACCATAGAAAACAGCGGGAAGAGGAACCTGAACCATCATATTTTGACAGAGAAATGGGGGGGAAAGGCTCTCTCTCCGGCACCAGCGAGAGAAGGCTGTTTTATTTTCTTGAGTCAAGTTATCAAAGGAATGAAAACTCTATCGGAGAAGGAGGAGAGGAGAGGGGACCTATTGAATCCTTAATGAAGGGGTTCTTTCCTGCTCCTTTGGGAAGTCTACGAAAAAAAGAGCGATCCGCGAGCGATACTAAAAAAGAAAAGGGAGGGACTCTCTGATAAGGAAAAGCCATCTTTTCGACCGGGGAGAGTTGACCGAAAGAGGAAGTTAAGCTAACGTCCACAGAAGAAAAAAAAAAGGAGAAGAAAAGAAGGGCCTCCTAGACCAGAGAGAAAAGAAGATCCTCACCAGGACGAACTGAGGATCGAAATATGAGTTCGGCCCTGCATCATCGAAGAGAAGAAGAGAGCAGATCCTTGAAAGAAAACAAAAAAAAGGATAGCCTTGGAGAGACCACTGAGCCGAGGGAGAAGTACTGGATTGTTTAGGAATAGCGATAAGGAGAAAAAAAAACCGCTGTAATATTCTCACAGGACGTGGGGGGAGGAGAAGAACGAAGGTCGAGCTCTTTTTGGATGAGAAAGAGGGGAAAGGACGGAGGACTCCACTGTCTCCGTGGAGGAAATTCTCTCAAGGGATCAAGTTTGAAGACAAGGTACGTGGACAGGAAAGCATGACCAGATAACAAAGCAGTCTCTCGCTCAACAACAAGGATATACAGTGGCCGGCTGTGGTATAGGAAAAAGAGGCTTCGAGTCCGCGACCGGGGAAAGAACCTCATCCAGTCTCCCCGAAAAAAATCCGAACCACGAAAGAGGGGGGAGATCGGCATCCGACTCCTCCACAGGATAGAAGGGAGGGGGAGGAGAGGGGTCTTCTCTCACGCGGTCGAAGAAAGTTTCTTGTCGATCTGAGGGAAAAGCTCGCGAAAAGTATGTCGCCATGATCTCATCGGAGGAAAGGGGGGGAGGGATGCTCTGCGCCTGATCGGCAGTGTGAGAAGGTTCGTATCTTATCGAGGCGGCGAGGAACGCTAACGATTGCGAGGAAAAGGGAGGTGAACAGGCTTCCTTCGGAGGGGGGAGAGAATGGGGGGAAGAAGGGGAGAGAAGCTCTGTCTCGTCGGCATCTGCGGCGGGAGAGGGGGGAGGCCGTTCCTCTACCGGAAAAAAGGTTAAAAACGTGGGAAGAAAGAAGGAGGGTCTATCATCGCGTCACAAAAAGGGGACGCGGCTGTGGAAAAGGAGGGGCAATCGTCGCGCGGAGCGAAAAAAAAAGGGGAAAGAACAAAAGACCTTGTCGCGCTACTCCGGCGGAAAAAAAAAAGACCGTGCACCTAAGGCTCGTATCGCTTGGAAAAAAAATCAAGCCGAAAAAAAAAGGGGGAAATAGCGTGGTGCCGGAGCGGGGAGAAGAAGGGGGGAAGAGAAGGGACGCGTAAATCTTCTTGTTCCTGTCGCCAGAAAGCGGCTCCTTCTCGTTGATGGTAGGAAACGAAAGTTGCAGCGGGGCGGCCTGCTGTCAGGAGGAGAAAAATGAAATAGGATCTCGCTGAGGGGGAGCTGCTGATCTACTACTTTCCCTCAGGATGTGAAAAGAAGATGGGGCGCAGATCACGGAGAGGGAAAGTGGAAAGAAAGAGAAGGCTTTTCTATCAGATCTCGCTTGGCGCTGGCGAGAAGGAAAAGGGAGAGTTATTGATAACGGCCCTCATCTTTCTAACGAAAACATCAGAAAAGACTTGTAGGAAAAACCAGGAGAAAGGGGAGCGCTCCTCACGATCTTACTGGGGGGGGGGAAGGGAACGGATTTTTTAATGTCCAGGAAGAAGAAACGCACGAAAGAGGGCGGCGTGCTGGTTTTTCTCGAAGGGGGAATTGAGAGGAATAGCCGGGCGACTCAAAAAGGAAGGCACGAACTTCTCCGGCAAGAAAGAAAATCATCGAAGAGGAGCGATCCGCTTTCGCGACAAAAGGAAAGAAAAAGAAGGGGGAAAAAAGGAACTATTCGCGAAAGCTGCGGGAAGAACGGCGATCTTTTTCCTCCCATGTCGGGACAATTACGGAAAGCGCGCATCCGCACGAAGTCCGCAAAAACGAATGCTGTGAAAAAAAGGGAGTCGCGATAAGACAAGAAAGCGAAAAGAGCATCATCGCGGCGACTCCACCGCCAAGAAGCCGGAAGAAGGTCGAAATGCAGAAAGAAGGAGGGGGGAAAGATCTCTTGCACTTTCGAGCCGAAAGAAGAGGGAGAGCCCTCCTCCGTCCGAGGCTATCGAAGGGACACGCTTCATCCTGCTCATCAAGAAAAGAAGGAAAAAAGATCTGTGATCGCGTGCACGACATGACAGAGGAAGGAAAAGTAATCCACGTGCTCGACTACGGAAAAGGAAGCCCGACTGTTACTAAAAGGGAGGCCCGTATCTGGGGCGGAGCGAAGGGGGGGAAGGGAAAGAAGGATCAGTTTCGTCCGCCAAGCTAAAGAAAAGGCTGTACGATCTCGTTCCAATCCAGACAAAAAAGGGGACCAGCGTCGCGGATACCTCGCAGACGGTCATGGGGGGGCGACAGAAGGGGAGAGGAAGAAGCCATCTCGCGCCGGCGCTGTCCAGGCGAAAAAAGGACCGCTGCCATCGAGCAGTCGAAAACAAACAACAAAAAGGGGGAATGGGAACCTTCCCGCGCCCGACTGAGGGAGGAGAAGAAGGGGAAGAAGCCTCTTCCGGCTCGCCGGGACAGAAAGGAGGCTTCCTCTCCTCCACTCGCCGGAAAGGGTCATCCGAAAAGAGAAGGAGGATGGCCGAATGTCTCGGCCTGGTATGGAAAAAGGCCGCCAACGCCGGCGGCCCTGGTGGGGGCGGAACTCCACTTACGCAGGAGGGAAACACGAGCTCCGAAAAAACACCGCCGCGTTCCAGGGGAGGAAAAAGAGGAAAGGGAACGTCCCGCGATGGTGCGGAAAAAAAGGTTCGTCGTAGGTCGGCTAAAAGGATCCGCAATGGGAGGTGATTGAATGCTCAGGATGAAAAAGAGGGGAGAGGGACGATTAAGGGAAGGGGGGGGAGGTCGCGTCAGATCCTCATTAAGGTAGGATAGAAAAAGGAAAGGGAGGCAATCCCGACGATCTTCAAAGGAATTCCTTCTACCTTCGCTTGGGGGGGAACATAAGGAATGCTAGACCGCATAGGAGAGGATCTCTCGCGCCTCACTCTGGAAGAGAAGAAGTCTTATTCTTGCTTATGAATCAGGTAGAGGAAAGAATGTTCTTAACAGATAGGAAGGGGAGGAAGGGGGGGAGATCGAGCGTCGCGATCAGGAGCAGTCCTCTGCGATGGACGAATCAAAGGCGACGCGATATATGCCGGAGGAGGGGGGAATCACGCTGGTCTTTCAAAGAGGGTTCGAAAAGACAAAGTTCGGGCCGGAAAATCGTCAGGGGAAAAAAAAAGAAGACCGCAAGGTGAGAAAAAACTCCTATCTCATCCATACCACAGATATGAAGGTTACGAACAGGCTCACTCCGGCGGCGCCGCCGAGGGAAGAAGAAGAGGGATGCTGGCGCACAGCTCGGCGGGGAGGAAAAGTCTCCTCACTTAGCCGTAGTCAAGGCAAACCGCGTCTCTCTTCTCGAAAAAGAAAGACGGACATCTTCTCCATCTTGGAGAAAAACGGTGAAGAAAATACGTAGATCACATCAAGATACGCCGGAAAAGCTCGCATCCGAGCGCCGCAGAGGAAGAAAAAAGCCTTACATCTTCCTCCCATACGGAAAGAGAAAGAACTTGAGAAAAAGAGACGGCTCCTCTCGGCCGGGGGGAGAGGGGCTCTACTTAACAAGCAAGATGGGGGAAAAGGAAGGGAACCACCTCTTGGAGACAGGCCGCGGAGAGAGAATGTTCTCTCATGACGCACAGCACGGAAAAGCGGGAGAAGGAAGGTTACACGGGCGTCGTCGAAAAAAGGAAAAAGGATCTCAAATTTCGTCACAGAGGCAGAGCCGACTAAATCTTCCACCGAGATCGAAGGGGAGAGACGCCTGCACGGAAGGAAAGCTCTTATATACCACCTCGACCGGGGGGAAAAACTACCTCTAGATCACTCTCCACAAAAACAAACACCGGCCGGAAAAAAGCAGAAACAAGCCTATGCATCGCCGCCAGAGGACGAAGAGAGGGAAGAAACATTATACACAGGATCACAATGAAAAAATTTTCCACTCCTCTATAATCGGGGAGAGGAGGAAACGAAGCATTTCTAAGCTCCGGCGATCGAGGAAAAGGCTAACACACTTCCGAGCAGGGCGAAAGAACCGCCTATTATTAAAAGGATACTTGATGAAAAAAGGAGAACGCATCGACGCACGAACAAAGTTAATAGGCTAACAGGCAGCCCTCGACCTACTTGAGCGAACGAATCAGCTGGGAGCGATCGGGATTCCGAGCGCTTACAGGAAAGGGGGGGGGCCTTCTTATCTCGTTCCATGCGCGGAAGGAGAAAAAAAAATGGAGGAAAATACAAGGTTCGCGCTCTGCCGAGGAAAAATACCTCAGATACAGCCAATCTACGTCTCTCATCTCGGGACAACAAAAAAGGAGGGGGGAGTGAAGACAGGTCTATGGCCGGCTGGGTATAGGAAAAAAGATTCGCTTCCGCGACCTTGCTGATCGAGAAGAGCCACCGTTCTCGCCTGGAACGGAGAAACGGTCTGAAAGAACGAATCGCCTCCACCAAGAGGAAGAGAGGAGGAGAAGGCTCTCACGTCGGTCGCGGGGGAAAGTCCCGGCGGAGGCGGGAAGACGGGAGCACCTCACCATCCAGTAGGGAGCAAAGAAGAGAGGGGGAGTCATTGCTCAGAGGACCCTCTCGGCAGTTTGTAGAAAAATTCTCGGATCGGAGGAAAAAGGCTACCCGGCGAGGAAAAAAAAAAAAAGAAGCGCGCTTCGGTGAACCAGGCATAGGCCTTTTTCTCTGTTCAGAGGAAAAACCAAAAGGGGGCGGCGCACGGCAGAGCTGTTTTCCTGCGTGGAGAACGAAAAAAGAAAAGGCCTTTTGTGGGGAGTGCTCCTCTCTTTCGACAACTAGAAGGGAACACGAGGGAATCACGAAGGAGGAGCGATCGCGGTCGAGCGCGGGAGAGAAAAAGGAGAAAAACGGCGCCGGCCAAGCCCCCGAAAAAAAAAAGACTCCTTCTTCCTCGCCTAGAAAAAGAGCTGCTAAAAAAGGAAGAGCATACGGGGGGGGGAAAAAGGCCTCCGCAATTAAAAAAGACAGAAAAAAGGTGGGGCGGAGCAGGGGGGGCACCCAATCTCACGGTCGAGGAAGGCAACTTTAGGGACAACCCAACGCCAGAAAAGGAAGGACCGTCTCGAGGAGAATGGTCTTAGAAAAAAAAAAGGAAAAGTTTCTCGTCCGTCTGGGAGGAAACGGCAGAGAAAAATGGGGGAGAGCTGGTGTGCCGGCCGGGGAGGAGGGAAGAAAAGATTTCTCGGCCAAAGGATTCTTTCTCAACTCTGGGAAATAAAAAGGAAGCAAGAGCCGACTCACGATCCTGCTGGGAGAAAAGGAGGGGAAAGGTGTCTCTTTCGATCGCCGAAAAAAAAGGCATCTTTCTCGACTCCCGCCGAGAGGCTAAAACAGATGTCACAAAAAAAGAGGCGCGCGCGCAACTATCGGAGACGAAAGCAAAAAAAGCTTTGGTTATGGGGGGGAAAAAATAGAGGATCTCCTCACCTGGAGGTGGCAGGGTGGAAGAGGTGTCGCGTTCGCTGCGAGGAAGGATTTTCTGATCGGGCCGAAAGAACATTTTCTCAAAAAAAAGAAATGAATCAGCGGCGACGTCTCGAGAAGGGCGCGACCAGGCACATCGGCAGAAAAAAAAAGAGATCTACTCGAAGAAACAGGGAAAAGACATGTTCCGCACGGAGAAAAAAATCCTTACCTGCCGTCACTTAGGAATCCGGTCGAAAAGGGGTGCCCCACCCTCCCAAGTCGGGAGGAGAGAAGACACCAAGGCTTTCTAGCTCATCATCGCTGGAGGGGAAGAGACAAAACAAGGTCCGCCGGCCCTCCTTTTAGGAAGAAGGAAAAAAAGAGGGAGGATTTCCCGCGCGCTCAAAAAAGTCATTCTTCTAGAAGGGAAGTCCTCAAAAAGAAGAGCGAGGACCTGCCCTGCTTACAATACAGGAGAAAAAAAAAAGAAAAGTCACCATTATCTGGATCGAGCAAAGGAGGACGCCGACCTCTCCTACGCGTATCCAGGTGCACCAAAAAAAGTAATCAAAAGAAAGCGGGTGCGGGCAGGAGGAGAGGAAAAAGGGGGAGAGTTCTATCCTTCGAAGCATGGGAAGAAAAAAAGAAAACTAACGACCACCATTTCTCCTTCGTGAAAGGGTCCATAAAAAATCAGGCACTTCTCGCCGCGCGACGCACGAGAAGAAAAAGGAAGGGGGGGTAGTCTCCGTGGCTGGCGCGGTAAGCAGCCATGAAAAAGAAAAAAAAGAAAACCTTCATCTGCTTGATTCCCTTAAAGGACGAACATCGGACTGACAGGGGGGA
>Ga0179593_1723539_pt1 | contig 26799 bp, 23 predicted proteins | sample CZODoug2_1_08_16_FD_185931 | JGI IMG/M metagenome (GOLD analysis project Ga0179593, IMG submission 185931) | Vadose zone soil fungal communities from Angelo Coast Range Reserve, California, USA - CZODoug2_1_08_16fungal (PacBio error correction) | ecosystem: Environmental > Terrestrial > Soil >...
AAGACTCGAACGCAAGCAATTAAGACGGGAACGACAAAAAAAAAACCTAAAGGGATATCCTTAGAGTTACCATAATGGTCGTAATAGACCCGAGACTTAGTAATGCAAGGGTGTTTTCCTATATGAAGAGGAAGCGTTACGAATCCTAGTGGGGAAGGGGGGGAACGCGCCGGCATCGCAGGCACGAATCAAGTCGAGCCAAATAAGTCAGAAGGATCGGGGAGTTAGCCGAGCACAAAAGAACCCGACAAAGGGGAGCCAGTCAGCTAAATAAAGGACGGGGGAGAGGTCTCAGTGTCCCGAACCAGTGTTGTTGAAACATCCGCCGAGAAAACGGTCCGGAAGAGGAAGAAAAGCTATCGTCAAGAAAAGGAAAAAATACCGATGCAACCAACGACGGCGCATGATTGTAGCAGAGATCGATCCATAATCATCAGAGTCTTTACGGAAGAAAATAAGAAAATCCCCCCCCAGAGCAGACATGGCAACGAATTTTCTTTAAAGGAGGAGCCGTCGTAAAACCGTGTGTCTGGCGGGTGTCGGAAGGGGGATTCAAGAAAAAAAGTTCCCAACGAGTTAAACGCGGGGGCCAATACTCAGACGAAAAGATGAACTCAATCAAAGAGGAGTCCACTATGGGTCACCAGACCCATTGGAAAAAAACCGAACATGATTTCAAGTGCCAAAGGCTCATGCGGCGGGCCTAAACCCAAGAAAACTAGGCCAGCGGCCACTGATGGGAGGAAGGTTCGTGGTTTTGGATACGTATGGGAGGGATTGCGCAAGTGATGAGCTAAACTGAAAAAAGGCCGGTCCAAGCCGAGGGCCAACCAAAACCGGAAGAGTTGGTCCGATCGCAAAAAGGAAAGACTACAAATACGACAAGGATGAAAGGAAATGGATCTGCAAAAGATTAAGGGGAAACTGAACCAAAACCCAGACGCTTGGAAGATGCATGTCAGAGAGACACGAGCCAGCCAAACTAAAGGATCTCAAAAAAAAAAAAGGAGGATAGAAAATCAAAAGGTCCGGCTCTTACTGTTGGAGCGCGAACACTATCAACTAAGGGAGGTAGAGGTTCAGGGCAAAAAGGAAGGATGCGAATTCGCTGCCTTTAATGAAGAAGTTGGTAGATGGGGAGGACTCGGAACTCTCAACCACGTGGGGCATCGAGGGGGACCCTCTTTAGTCAAGGGGAAAATGGCGCTGCGACACCAATAGACGAATAGGAGGAGAGGGCTCAAAAAAAAAAAAGAAGGACGAAAGTCCTGATTGGACGCAGGCAGGTGTTGAACCAGGAAAGCAGCGCAATGGAATAATATCGGTCAGTGGGGGGGGGTCACTGCGGGTGAATAGGGCGCGGACTCAGATTGGGGGGATCTCGCGTCCGGGCTCTAAAACAGAGGAAAGGGCCTGGTTCACTCACCGGCGTGAACTGGGGAATAGAAACGAAACTAACAATCAAAAAGGTGGAAGGCTCGCTCGGACTCCGGAAAGCGTGATAGATGGCTGCGCGCAACGGTCTTGGTGGGTCTTATTGATGATTTAACCATACAAGAATATCGTATATGGAGATTGCTCGAGGAGAAGACGAAGTGGTGGGCCGATGTGATGCGTGAACGCAACAGGCTGGAGATTCTGGGACGTTCTCGAGGCGAAAAACTGAAGAAACAACGGGGATAAAATAGTAAACAAGAAGTCTTCAATAAAGGGGAAGTTGGGGGGCGTTTGGACCGCTGTGGCGCCCAGACTGGTGAACGAGACCTTGGCGAAAAAAACTTTGACGGCCTGGTGAAGCGGAAATCTTCGGGCGGGAAAGCAAGGGAATCAGTTCAAATGCAAGGGGGGCTGTTGATCGGAAATTAGCCAAGGAGCAACTTCAAAAACGTCTAGCACGGACGAAAAATCCGGGAGATCAGGAAGAAGAGCCCTAGGGGATGGGGGAAGGCGGAGGTTGTGGTCGGGGAACACCGGTGGATTTCTTGGTGTCTAGAATACCTCGTATGCTTTGACAAGCGAAACGAGGTATTGGAGGCGTGGACATGGAAAGGGACGTTTCCGAAACAACGCCCGGGGGAGGGGAGACCGGCGAGTGGCTTTTTATTGTTGACCAAGGCAACCGGAACTCGCAGGACCAAGAGAGGGAGGTCGCGTATTACAAGATGGATCGCTCAGAAAAAGAAAAATCCATCGAAAATCGCGCGTGGAAAGAAAGGCTTGAGCACGATGGGTTCACCTGTATTCAATCTGTAACTTTCCCCCGAGCCCAACCACAATATTGGGGGGTAAAAAACTTCGACAAGCTGGTACAAAAAATGAGGGGTACACCCATAAAATGTCGAGAACCGTTTGCCTCTCACATAATGGAGCGCTTCAGAATTGTCCTCAACGTTGGGGAAGGTTCACTGGTTGCGGGAGGAAAGAAACTCGAATCGGCGGGGGGTGGAGCGGAATATTGATCAAGAGGTTTGTTGAACACTGACATACAGCAGGCGCCTGAAAGGAAGTTGTTCGGAAAAAGCGAAGGTCCCGACGAGTTAAGCGAAGTCGTTGGGGGAAGCCGCTGCAGCGGTCCAGTTTTTTGGCGGGGGAAGGTGAAAAAGGGTCACAGGTTGGTGCGCAAAAACAATTTTGCAGTGGAGGAGAGGCAGCCTTGCTAGGACGAAAGTCGGTTAGAATGATGCCCGAAAGGGGAGGGACGAGAAAATAGAGGAAGGGTGATTTAAAGTACTGCGAGATGGAAGGGTGACCGGGGGGGGGAAAGATGATTGAAGGTCTTCTTTGGCAATACCAAGAGAGATGAACAAAACGCCAAGGAGAAATGATCATGGAGCGTACGCTTGCTTTGAACTGAGATGATAAGGTCAAGAGGAGAATTCATTAAAAAATAGAGGTACCTGAACTCGACGAAAATTCTGACGAGAGGAGCGGGGGAAGGCCCAGTCGATAAACATTACTGTCGAGAAAACCTGAACGTTGGTCGTCGAATCAGGAAAGTAATTGTTAAGTGGAACGTTTGCTTGCGATCATGGGAAAAGAACTAGCAATTTGGCACCTTTTTTCGCGCGGTCTTGACCGTCCGCTGAGAAGCAGCAACTCTGACATCTCGATCGAGAGGGAGAGCCAGAAAAAAAGATCTCAGGTTCGATTGAATACACAAGTTGAGGCATCTCAAAAAAAAAAGACCAGTGCAAGAGAGTGAATTGGGGCGAGGGCAAAATAAAAATGCCCAAAAAAATCCGCCCGTCAAGGGGAAAATCGGAAGAACTCTATCTCAACTCATCGGACATAAAGGAATTCAAATCGGCATTTGATCGCCGTTGCCTTTACGGGGAGGGGATTCTAAGAAAGGCAAACTTCCCTAACGAGCTCGCAGATGAAATGCAATCGCGGCTCACCAAAAAAAAAACACACATCGACTAGGGGTTGCAGAGAACCGAGGCCAGGGGGAAGAAGAACTAGTTTCCGCCCGCACCTGGCGCAGGAGGGAGGCAGGGGTCTTTAGTGTCATGGGGGTGCGGGGAGGGGAGTGAGCTCGTCCCATTTGGCGGCATGATGACGGATGTATTGCCTTGAAAAAAAAAAAAGAAGGGGATCGGGAAGGTCACCAAGGCCTAGTGCGGGAAAAGTTCAAAAGAGGGGATTTCCCATCAAAAGAAATGATACGATCGATGGATCGCGTGGCCCGGACGCCTTAGCCATGTGACGGTATATAGTGGTTACTTGTTAAGCAAAACGTGGAAGATAGCAAAATGGCTCTGATCCCGCTACCCAGGAGACGAAGGCGTTCTAAAAGGGCGAAAACCCGCTTTGGGAGACGCTTCGCTCATCACCGTAATCTCACCGGACGGAAAACAAGAGAAGTCTGAGATGGAGGGGCTAGGCTTGGTCGGAGCAGACGAGGGGGGAGAAGATGTCCAAGGGGGGAGAGTTCCAGCGTTTTGTTGGCCTCGCGGACCCATCACAGATGAAAACGCAAAAAGGGAGAGGAGAGCAGAGAAATATTGAAGTCGCCATCAGGCATGGACGTTAAGTGTAAAGGCCGCCATCTAGAAAAAAAAGATAATGCGCCATCTCGCTCAGGACGGATGAAACTTGGCAGAAAATGTTGAGTGTTAAAAGCAAAAACAAGAGAGGAGAAACAAAAAAAAAGAGGATTAAATATGATGCTCTGCGGCAGTCGATATAAAAAAAGAAAAAAAAAGGCACTCGATCAAAAAAAAGACAATGAAGCGAGATGGCTGATTTCCCCAGGTCACGGCACACAAACACAATACAGGGCGCCGCCAATCAGTAGGCACAAAACTAAATCATGGGTCCCGTGGAATGGCGAAAAGGCTCCAATCGATCGAGAGCGCCAGAAAAGAAAGCGGTTGGTTGAGAATAGCAAAAGGGAAGCTAACCCCGTCGAGCAAACCTGGCGAGTAAAAACCTCTCCGACATCAGCAGACCAACATATCGAAAAGAAAAGAGGAGACGAACTGTTCGACGCGATCTGACATAAGGGGGGGAGCAATCTAGCTACGAGGCGAAGACTACAGCAGCACCTCATAGACGAGTGGATATAGCCGTTGTGTTGCTAAGATAGACGAGGGAGAGGATAGCCCTATATCACATCTCGAGACATGAGTGAAGAAGCGACGCTCAATTTACTGGGCATCCCCTGACCCCATGGGCAATCGAAAAGGAAATCCAGATGAAATTTTAAGAAGAGAAGGAGCATTTAAAAGAAAACTAAATTTGGAAGTCGACCAGGTATGAAAAACCCCGGAAATCAGGGGGACTATACCTAGCAAAATGATCCAAGCCCTCCATAAAACGCCTGAAAGGGGGGGGAGCACAATTCTAAAAATCTCATATGTTCCTTGCCAGCAGCACTCCACCGAGGCGATTGGAAGTAACATCGAAAAAAGGATTGGAATCATTGCGCCAAGTTCGGAATTTGCGTGAATTGAAAACCAATCGAATCACGCGATAAAAAAAAAAAGCAAGGCAAAGAAAGAGTTGACAGCACAAGGACATGGAACCTGCCTTGAATCGAAAGGAAAATCCAGGGGAGCGGCGGGAATCGTATACCAAGGAAAAAACCATTCGCGAGAGAGAGCAATCGGTGAAGTCGGAGAAAAGTGGTTGCAGATTCAACTCGGGTAGTTTCCAAACGAGGAAAAGAAGGAACGGGTCGAGCTCGGCGCGACTGGGGAGAAAGGAAGGTTAATGGGGTGGGGAAGAAAAGAAGGTATTCTCAAAAACCGAGCGAACGCCAACGTGCAAAAGAAGAAGCGTGGACAGTCTGACAAAAAATAGCGAATAATAATCGAAGGGGATTCGAAATACGTTCCGTTCATCTCGAAGGGGGGTTTGAGGATGGAGGAAGGAACCCTGCGAGGCCGAGTCCCAACAATAATAGAATAAACTAGCGCAAAAGGGAAAGGTAACGACATTGCCTCGTAACGAAGAAATCTACAGCGGCGGAGAGATCGCGTGTTCCGGCGGGGAGAAAAGGAGCGCCAGGAATTAATGCCGCAAAAAAGGCAAAAAGAAAAAACTCGCGTAGCACAAACACCGTCAGGAATCTTCTAGAGTATCCAGAAAAGATAAGGGGAGATTATTCGGAAAAAGCAGAAGAAGGCGCTAAAACAAAAAAAAATCAAATGGGGAGTGTTCTAAGCAAGAAAGCGCAAACAGCCACCACCAATTCAGGCCCTAAGGGGGGGCTAAAAAAACACAGTGGGAGGGCGGCCAAACCAAAAACAGACAGTCTGAATCAATGAACAAACGTAACGGTGCCATCCGGGAGAGTGTTCGCCGTGGCCAAGATAAAAACCAAAAAAAAAAACCAATTTCGGTGCGGCCGGGGGAAGACCTAATCAAGCCAAACCAAAAAAAAGAGGGTGGCGTTACCACAAAGTGAACGAGACGTTGTGATAATACGTGGAAGGATGCCAAAGGCTATCCGCCGGGACCTTGGGGCCCGGCAAAATTAAAGAAAAAGACCAAGGGTTGCGCACGTCGGTGTAGAGGTGGAAAAAGACTTGGGACGGGGACAGAGAAGAGGTAAAAAGGGGGAGGGAGGACCATCTCTCAATCCTCTTACCACGGAGGAAAGTCGAATTTCTGAATAACCAGGCGAATCGGAATGCGATGAAAAGAAGGGGAAAAAAGAACTCTAGGTTGTTGCGTACGGTCCGCCTGGGGTCACAGAAAAAGACGAAGGGAAAAAAAAAAATGGGAAAGAACGCCGTCAAAATATGACAAAAAGGGGAAGGAGCAATTAGACTATCGTCGTTGCGTCGCCGTGCGAAAAAGGAAAGGAAAAAAACGGAACAAAAAAAACTGGCACAGGAACGCCACCAAAGAACACCTAAAGTACAAAAAAAAGAAAGAATCCCGATCGCTCGCAGTAGGGGGTCAAGGAAACCCGCGGGATAAACTGTGGGAATCGTTCAGTCTGAATTGCCAGCGAAGGAACGATTCCAGAAGAGTTGGAAACACCGGGGACAGGGGAAAAGAAAGTCAACGTCGACCAGAAGGGATGAAAAGGAGCTGGGCCAGAAGCGGAAACAAAAACCAAGGAGACTCGTCCAACTCCGTGGATCGAGGAGTCACCGTTCGCCTTGGGGGACAAACCCACGAGGCGACCGATTCAGATCTCCAGCAAGGACTAAAAAAAAAACATCAAAAAAAGAAAAAAAAAAGGCCCTGTCAGATTGACGAAGCGAATCTTAAACCAGCGACCACGACTGAGGAATAAGAAAAAAGGAAGGCGAACAAGAAAAATGAAACCAGAGCAGGCGAAAACAAATCGGATGACGAAAAGGAAGCCCCGCATTGTTAAGGGGAGGAAGTGCTATTCCACCGACGTTGTCCGTGAACGAGGAACAAAAAAGAAATCAGAGCCGATCAGCGGACGTCCGCAATCAATCTAGGGGCCTGAAAAACGGATTCCCCGATGATAATACAAGTTGGCAGCAATAGAAAGATCTGCAGGAAAAAGAATTGCGGACTCGGTCCTGGCCGATGCTGCAAACCGCAGAAAAGGCAAGTCCAAAAAGAAGGAGGGTACCGCTTTTGCTCAATATATCGATGAGGGGGCGGCAGACATTGGTGATGCCGCGAAAAAGGAACAATGAAAAAAAAGGATCCCGATGCCGCGGGGACAAAAGAAAAAAAGAAAATCGTACGCCCTGCGAAAGACCTCCAAAATACGTCAGGTCAGCCCGGAAACATCATGAAGAGAAAGAAGAAACTTAACCTGTACTAACTCGCCTCGGAAGGTATCGGGGAAAAAGGTAAGGGAACTACCGTTCACAGATAACCGACTAAGTCTCACTCAAAAAAAAAAAAAAGTATGAATGAGAGAAGCGAAAATTAGCGCGACAAATGGAGAACAGAGATATCCACGATCACCGGAGGGGGGGGGGTGGGGGGTGTGGGGGGGGGGAGGGAGGGTAAATGATCCGAGGAGTATAAATTCTAACTTCCGGATTGAAAAAAAAGGAAAGGGTATGAGTCTCGGGGTGCGCTCGGAAAATCGAAACCCGTGGTTGGCGCCGCAGGAAGCCTTTATCTATGGGGGGGGGGTGGGGGGGGGGGGGGGGGGGGGGGTGGGGGGGAAGGCGCGGGAGCACCATGCTAAAAAGATTAAGAGAACGCCCAAACACTAACTTTACGGGGGGGCTAGAAAAAAGGAGGGTGCGCATCGGCCATGACGCAATCAAAGCAGGTTATGCCAAAAATATTGAGCCAACAGGTGGGAAAAAAAAAAAGAGGGGTTCTCGGATATGAAGATTGAGAGGAACGCCGCCGCGGAAGAGGAAGAGTGACGTCGTGGAAGGAACCGTTCACTGCTGAATGGGGGAAATCACGGTCCAAAAACACCCTCAAAATCGGAGGAGGATAAGAGAGGGTCAGACATAGTCGAGCAGGGTGAACGGGAGAAGCAGCGTATGGGGTGGGGTACGGAGGATGGGAAAGAAACGCGTAACTGCGATGGAATTGCGCGCTCCAATCCCAGGAAAAAAGTTGGATTTGACGAGGGTGACGAAAGCCAGGCTGGAGATTCCTGACTGTAAAGGGACGCCGGCGGCTGGAAACACGCGGAGACAGAGGAACAAAGGGAGGCGAGCGCGCAGTTGGGCTTTGAACTAGAAAAAGAAGAGAACTGGACTAACGAGGGCGCGACGTTCGGAAAGTGAAGTCGCGCGCGGCCGAGCGGAAGAGTGGGTTTGTTAGTAGTCTATCGCAAGCCAAACATGAAAAACCCGCGTCAACGGAGGAGGGGAATGAAAAACTAGAGCATATCCGTCCGAATTCCTGGTAGAACTGCGTGGGGTGTTGAGACAGGGGGAAGGAGAAACCAGGATCACTTTGAAACGGATAAACGCGATATAAGAACGACGGCTAGGTGTGCAGAAAGTGGATAAGGCAGCCATTACACAACAGACATGTAGCAGTGAAGCGCGGGGGGAAAGTTGAAAAAGGCGACAAAAGAAGGGAAAAATCGTTGCGTCAAGTTCGGTATTATCAAAGATGGAGCGAGCCTGGGGAAGGACAAAAAAAATAGAGGGCGAGTTTAAAGCATGGACTTCCCGCCGGGAAGATGAAGCACCGATTAAGCAGCACGGTCTGCCAAGAAGGGTGCCCAATGCGAAAAAGCTATTCTAGAAGGAACCTCAAAACGAGGGCAAAGGAACCGTTTGACCTTCTCAAAAACGAACTAGAGGAGAACGTGAGGAAATCGTTCTTGTTGAGGAAAAGTAACTCTAAGGATCTCTGTGTGGTGAAGTAGCCCCCCGCCGTAAAGTGACTGGGGGGAGAAGGGAAAGTCAGAAAAGATTACTGTCTTTGGGAAGGACACAATTCTAGCGACGAATGACGGGAACAGAGGGGGTTTTGGCCGACCAGGGGTGCTCCAGAGGGGCCGAAATTCCATGGTTGGCTTTCTTGGGGAGAGGGTCAGGGTGGTTTTGTGGGGAAACAAGGTTGCATTGGAGGCAGAGCGTCAGATGCCTATTCGATGAAAAAAGAACTCTCTTTACAACGAGTGAGCCCATAGTGACATGACAGAAACATGACGGTGGTTGTGCTGAATCGGCGACCCGGGGGCCGATTGGGGGGAATCTATTCAGGCGCTGAGGGTTTCACGTCAGATCCCCACGACGCTCTAAGCAGGAAGGGAGCGGGTCGCGTCGGCTTGACGACATGTAGTTGAAACCTTAGCTGGATCGAGAGGGGCTTCAAGCCCTCTATCGGGTCTTTACTACTCTTAAGAGGTTGGCACTGGAAGACAGAAATCACATTCTTCAGATGGTTACATGGAAAATTTAGATAAACACGTAGAAGGTCAGAGTGCGTGAGATCGTATCATTTTGGCAAGCCGCTCGGGGTGTCGTGGCGAATCGGGGGGGAAATCCGGCCCTGCGTCAGGAAGCCCTTAGGGAAAAGGCAGACTATTGCTCAGCGATGGCAAGGGGAGGAAAGGTGTACACGAGTTTAGGCCCAAAAGGGTTCTGCAGATCGAAACATCTCTGAAAAAAAAAAAAAGTCGAGGGGATTCCGCCGGCTATCAGACAAAGAGACACTTCAAATTGAGGATTCTCAGAGGCAAAAGAAGGCAGAACAGAGTCCTTGCCATCATTTACGACGTTTTCTTCGCGGGGGAAGTGGGGGACAACCGTCCACAAAATGCTCCGCACTAAAGAAACAGGGTCCAAGGAACATAATACTGGTTAGGGCATGTTGGCAATCGCGACTCAGGACGGCAAACGGGTAAAGCAGAACTGTCTCAGCTGGGAGGGCAAGGGAGGGTATTCTTCTAATTTTTGGTCTGGAATGAGGACAATGGGGGCATTGCCAGAGGGTTGCTCGAGGTTCCTGCCCGGGGGGGAGTACAAAAACTGAAGATCGGGATTGCCTCAGCAGCTGGGAAGGGGAAAGTGACAGCAAAAAATGACGTGTCCCGCGCAAAAAAGGGTGAGTCATGGGTGTTCTGTGAAGGAGAACATCGGGAAGTATTCCACAAATGTCAGAAGCCCCCCCCAATTACTAGGAGGATGAAAAAGGATCTGCGCATCCGAGAGGGGGTGAAAAGGTCCGAACTGAAACGGAAACTCTCGAGAGGGGAAAACCGTCATCCTTCTGGAGGGCTTTTATCCGGGGGGAGTACAAAGATGGGGGGGTACACAGCCAGGGGGGGGGGGGGGCGGGGGGGTGGGGGGGGGGGCGGGGGCTTGGATAGACGAGGATTCAGCCGAGGGGGGGCACTAGGAAGGCCCAAGACCGCCAAAGACAAACGCGGAAGCGGGAAAATCGATTGTGATCAGGTTGGAAGAGAAACAGGGGCCACATTGTAGAAGGTGCTGCCTAATCACTTGGAGAAAGGGGGTGATTGGGGCGGCGACCATCATTAACGCGAAGGACGGATTGGACTTTGGGAAGAGGCCGGCTGGGGGTGAGGGATGAAACGGAAAGCCGAACCGCATCGCAGAAAAAACCAGGAGGAGTATGAAAGAATCGATAAAAAATCAAAAACCCAGCTAGAGGCCCGTCAAAGACAGAAGGAAGCGAGATGGCCAGATGAACGGAGCAAACCTCACCTAAGAAAAAGACCACCTCTATCCACCACAGTTATGGCGGACCTGCAGAATCGAGCTGCGAACAGCCAGGGGGTTTGCAGATCGGGATGGGATCTATTCCAAAAGAAGAAGAATCCCTCGTCAAAGCGCTTGGTAGCAATCGCCCCACGTCGCTACGCAAACTAGGGAAAGTATCGCCAAATAACGGGAGGAAAAAGAGGCAAGACGGTTCGGGTCCGCAAAGAGAAAAGTGATGGACGGAGACTTACCTAACAAAGAATGAAAGAAAAAGTAATGAAACGCCCAGAGAGAGGATCAAAGAAGAAAATTTTTTTTCTAACACGGGACGGGGGGCAGGGACAGGAACCCCTAATACACATAAGAAAATGGCGTGAACGCCGCATCCTGACTGATAGTCATCCTTCAAAGTGGGCCATAGTAAGTCCGCTGTTAGACACGATCACTAACCTGGAAAAGACGAAAATCGAGCAATTATCAAGCCACAGGGGGCGCCAGTCGCATAAAAAGGAAATAAAGAAAAGCCCTTCCCCAACCCTCAAGGTCTGTCAGATGCAACAGCTAAGGGGCCGCGGGTCCTTGGCTCAGGACAAGGATTGGCTTGGCGGGGGGATCGGTATCAGGATTTCAATCGTTAGCAGCTAGATAAAGTGAGAACGGGCCAGACCAATCGTAGACGAAAGTCCACCACAAAAAGGAAACGAGATTAGAAACGATTGAAAGAGACGTCGGTCCGACTGCCGTAGATCTGAGAAAAAAAGGTCTTCCAGTTTACAGAGACTTACGCCGGCGGAATGGAACCACCAAGGAAAACTCATAAGAGGCTTGCGGTTGGCTTGCGGGCATGATTCAACTCAATTTTAACAACGATAAGAAGAAGCGGAAGTCAAAACGACCAGAAAATTCGCTGTCGATAACGAAGTTGGGCGCGCATCAGCCAAGAAGAAAAACCAAAAGCAAAAGCGAGCTTTTCACCCATGCGCAAGGAATCAAAGCACAGAAAAGAGAATACCGGGATTTCGACACGAATGGTTAACCAGAAAAGGCATGGGAGGTCTATGTACCGGGCCACAACGACATCAATGGGAGCCGCAGTCACAATCTCTGGGAGAAGCTAAACTAAGAAGATGACATTACGTCCAGAGCAGGATCGTACAACGTCACCGAAAGGGGGGAAAGATTCTACTGTCTCTTGTGAGGACGTGCCAACGCGAAATCCGATGACAAAAAAGGCAACTGGGAGCCGAAGACAACAAAAAACGGATGGAGGGCGGCTGCCATATATAGGGCCATCAAGCCTTAAACGAGATGATTCGAAAATATGAAAGAGAAAAAGCAGCTGACGTCAGAAAGGAACAATGCCAATGGGTTGTGTTAAAAGGGCAAAAACCACGCACACTTAATAAAAACATCGCAACACCCACGGGCCAAAAGAGACCCCTCACGGGACCCAGGGCGCGGCAAACCCAAGCAAACCAGGACATCGTGGGAATAGCAATTTTGGAAGAACCAATAAAAAGAAATGGGAAAACCGGATCTAAGTTCGCTCCGAAAACCAGGGGAAGATTTTTGGGAAGGGGAAAACTAAGACCAACAACAGCAGAGAGAAGATCGGTCAAAGAAAAAGGATTCCGCATTACGGAAGACTCGCTGTCGGTGGAAGGCAAAACGACACACATACGCGAGGGTTGAGACAGGGAAATTGTACAGGGAGGACAGCTTGTTGCAAACGTACCCCATCTGGTGAGGAAAAAAAACGGTTGGATAAGGAGGCCAATGTCCCGGTGCGGAAACATCGCTCAATCATAGAAAAAAAAGCGAGGGACGATAGGCACCATGAGTCATCGGCGCGCTACAAAGGGATAACAACCCTACCCCGAGAGGTACATGCGCTTACGGGAAAAAAGAAGTGGGGCAACGAAAGTACCCTTAGAAACATCTAAAAAATTTGAGAGCAGGAATCAATGGCCGGCAGCATTTAACATCGAGTTAGAAAGGGCGAAAACAGTGAAGGGCGTAAAGCGAAATTGAAAAGTGACACCAAAACCAAGTTACCATAAATATTGTCTGGGAACATGCTCGCCTAGGTTTCGGGAATAACCCGCGGTAAAGTCGGAAGCTTACGGAGGGGGGGGGATAGGCTGCAGTATGAATATTCCTAAGAGTGACATTAAACAAAAAGAAAGAACCGGCAGGAACGCAAAATCGAGCCCCAGCGTTCAGGTGGATGGGCTTGGGAGGGTAAAGCCAATCCCAACCACCAACCAAAAGCATCTTCAGCTCAATAAGGGATGTGATCAAGTGGCCTGACCAGGGGCCCGTTGTCCCCGCAGGCGATAAGAAAGATGAATTAAAAAAAGCATCTTCGCGATCAGCATCACCGAGCCATGCCAACCAACGCGCCTGCGTGTCTCGGGCTGGATCGGGCCTAAGGGAAAATCAGAAAAGGAAATGAAACGAGAGAAAAAAAAACCCAATTACGCAAGCGAAAGGGCACCAGAGAAATAAGGGCTTCATGATGATCCGAGCGATCCCCGCGTTGGGGGGGGTAAATTGCTGAGGATATTCACTGCGTTAAAGACGACACTGAGGAAAAAGCCGACATCAAAACGCAGGCAGCGATAAAATCAGAACTATTCAGAGAGGAAACAGCCTTTTTCCTCACGCGACCCGGCGGACGGGAAAGACGAACTCGCTGGGTGGGGAAGGGGACCGCTGCCCAACAACCTCCTATGAGGCGAAGGCGGAAACGTCGGTTTGGGCGCGATATCGAGGACGGGGCAAAGAAAATGGAGAAGGAAGACGGAAACCGCACCACGTTTGCCGTCTATTCCGGAGGACCAAAACTTCAAAAACTCATAACCGCACAAAGCGGATCCGCGTTATGCTGACCTCAACCCAGACCCAAATAGTCAGGGGGGAGAGGTGGATACAGGGCGAGCGCAATTCACCGAAAGGAAATCACTATCAAAAAAGACCACAAGAAATAAAGAGAGATACTGCTCAAGGCAGCTCGAAAAACGCGCATGCTATCGCATATCCACGATCAGGGGGGAAGATGCTTAGTTTTAGTTTGCAAAAGAAGCAGTATCTAAAGGACCGCTTGTTTTTTGCATTGAGATGGTAATGGGGCGAAGTTGGCCGATCGGAAATCGAAAAAAAGGGGAAAGAATCGGTATGAAGAGTTGTGCGGGCGAAGAAATGTCGCAAAAACCTCATTCTAACAAATGACGCAGCAGGGGAGTGGACGCGGAAATGGCGGTGTTCAGCAAAAGAAAGAAAAGGAGAGAAACGTTTCAAGCGTAGGAAATGTTTTGTAAAAATCCTCGTGGGGGGGGGGGGGGTGGAAAAAAAGGTGCGGCGGATCATAGAAATTGATCTGCTCCGCTTCTCGAGGAGCTGTAAATGCCGCGGGGGAAAGAGGCACGGGAAACTGTTGGAAAGGAAGAGAACATCCAAACTCTATGATGCTCGGAAAGAGACTTTTTCGATTGTGCCTGCTCGCGAGCAAAGGGGGTTTTGGGATCTGTCCGGAAAAAACACCCTTCTGTGAGAGATTCGTTCGCATCTGGGAACAGGAAGGCGCGGTTGAGGGGAATCGGTTAAGGCAAGCGCGAAGGATGGCGAGGGGAAAAGGTAAAGGCTATATTCGCCTTCGGAAGCCGGCAACGCGACCTCGAGACACATGAGAGCCTTCGATCTCGGAAAAGGGGTGCTGGGGGGGGCCGCTGGAGCAACCCCCCACCACCACCCCCCCAACAGAAAAGAGACCCCCGCCCCCACACCAAACAACCCCCCCACACCCACAGAAACCCACCCCACACACCCGCCCCACCACCCAAACCCCCACCAACCACCCCCCCACCAACCCCCACCAACGAGCGAACCCAACACCAACCCTCCCCCCCCGCACACACCGGCGCCCCCGCCCAAAAACACACCCCGCGCGCCCCCACCGCAAACCCCCACCCCGCCGCCCACCCCACGCCCCCCCGCCGACCCACCCTCCGACCCGCCCCCCCCAAAACCCACAAATTCTACCAACCCTCCCAACCGACCCCCCCCCCACAACGCCAAACCCCCCGCAACCCCGCCGTGCTACCCACGCGCAGACCCTCCCGCACACCCCACGACCCCCAACCCACCCTAGTGGCGCCGACCTGCGCACACCAGCGCCACCACGCCACCCGTCCAACCGCCCCAGACTGTAACCCCCCCCCCGTGCATCAGCCGCGAGAAACCCGTCCCCTACCATGGGCAAGATCAATAACCAAGGAGGGCGCTATGTTTAGAGCTTGCCTCTGCCGCGGGGCTTCGCGGAGGGGGAAGCACGCTCGCTGGAAGAGGCAAAAACACCGAAGGAGGCACAAGCGTCCAACTTCAGAACTTCCCTATCCGCGCATGCGACCCCGAGATGGCTATACCTATCGAAAAGGCTGGAAGGCGTGTGGTAAGCCAACGGGTGAGGTCGCGGAAGTACCATCACTTGGTTTCTCATAGGGGACGCGAGGGTAGTCTACAGGTGACGGAGTGTCATGTCGAACGTCAGGAGAGGAAATCCCGTTTAATGAGGAAAGGAGGAAGAGATTGTGATTGTTGACCTTCTACCGTAAAGAGGAAACTAGATGCGCGGTCGGTCGTCTTACAATAAAAGGGGAGGGGGAGGCCGACTAAGATGCCACCGACCCCACTCTAATTTTGAAGGAAATGGGGCCGTCCCTAACTACTTGGGGAAATCGCCGCCCCTATTATCAAGGAAGCTGCAAAAAAAGGATGGGGGGGAAAAACTCAACAACTGTGAAAAATCGAACGGTAGCTAAAGGGAGTAAGTGAAGGGGGAACTCACCTACCTGAAATCGGTCAGGGGACCCCGGCCGGCGGATCGTTCTTTGCGGAGACCGCAATCTCTAACGTCAGAGGGGGAGGGGTTTGAAAGAAGGGTATCCCAACGAAGACACACGGTGCCTGTTGGGGAGTCACGGCAACAAAATATGCCCGAGAACCTCATACGGGCCTTTCTTCCACATGGAAAGAAACGAGTCGGAAAAGGCGGGTTTTGGGAAAATCCCAAGGGGTTTCCGGATCGGGCTGAATTCCTTTGGTTGGGAAGGGGGGGGGGAATGAATTGCGTGTAGGAAAGGGACTTTTGGAGCCGGCTGCGTAAAGGCGTGCATGTTAGGGGGAAACCTCGGGGAGCGGGGTCTCCATGATTTAATTCGCACATCTATTAAGGGGATGGTCGAGGAAACATGAGTCTGGGAAGGGGGCTGTTTTTAGGCAATCGTCGAAGTAGGTGATCCCGCTCACCCACGCGCAGCGCTTCGCCGCGAGGGACGTGATCGCGGGGCAAAAGAGAGAGCAAATGTCGGGAGAAGGCCTGATGTCAGGTCCGAGGATTCTATCTCCCGCTATGGTCGGAGAGAGGCCGACACAGCGGAAAGGGCACTGTCATCAAAAATAAAGGATTCATCGACAGAGTTACGGATCCCAGTCGTATTCCCTTAGGATACGGCGTAGATGCGATCATGGGGAACGCGCACGTAAATTTGAAACGCTTGTAGTGTCGAGGGTTCGATCCGGCCCGGAGGGAAACTCCCATGGAAGAGAACGTCTCGCATAATTGTGCCGGCGGAGGGCCGCTTCGCGTGCCGCGCCGGAAATCGGCAAAAGCAGACTCAAACAAAGCCCCTATGGCACGAAGCGGACTCATGTTGGCAGCGGGAAGAAGATCCGAGGCCCACCGATCAAAAGGGAAATCATACTAGAACAACTCCGTAGGAACCTGCAGGGTTCTTAGGGAGAAAGCGCATTTAGGTTGTTCTAGATGAGATCTATTGCTGAAAGTTCCTCATCGACCACAGGCGCTAATGAAAGCAAGAAGAGAAGACGTCGACACGAGAGGAGGGCAAATTGGGGCCTAACCAACTCCCCCCCAAAAAAAAACAAACCCCAAAAACACCCCCCGCCCAAACCTCCACAACTCAAAAGAAAGCCACCCGCGCAGACAAACTCTCCCTGGATGACCCAGCATGAACGCACTGGGCAGTCGGGAGGGGTGGATTCTGCTCATGGGTGGAGGAGAACGCGTCCCTTTGGAGGTGAGGCTTAATGGGACCTGTCGACCAGAGGTGTCAGAAAAAAAAAACCAGACAAGAATGAGAAGTTCTCTGTAGTCAGCCGGAAATGGTGGAGGGGATAAAAGAGATCGTCCATGGAATCCGTGCCCGAACGAAGTCACGCAATGTGTCTAGGGGGGAGCGGTCAATGCCGCAGAGGAATTCTTATGAAGGCGTTCTCATCCCCCTACGCTCAAGCAATGGAGGGGACTTTTCGCGCGCACCATCGCTTTTAGGGTAAAGAAAAGAGCACTCTTTAGAAGGCCGCGAAGTGTAGAAGTGCGGTCCTAAGCCGGGGCATTATCCGCTGTTGTCGAAGCGAGGGGGGAAAGGTACACATCGCCCGAGTGGGGCTCGACAAGGGGGGGGGGGGTTTGGCCTCAGCTCCGAAAGAAACAGGCGATCAAGACTCGTTGATCAGGTTGGGAAACAAGTGGCTCATGAGTTTAGCTCGGAGGGATCCGCGGGCGGCGAAGGGAGTGTGTCGTTTACCTGGCGGCGACCATCATAGAGAGGAGGGGGACTTGCCGGGTTATCGAGAGAAAGCGGGAGGCTGGATAATGAGAAGAAAACGAAAAGCGACTCAAAAAACACCGGAGGGAGGAAAAAGAGTGGCTCTGCGTCGTCAAGAAAAACAAGAGATCAGACGGCAAAGTCTCCCGCACTAGAGGGCCCTGATGGTCCAGCCCAGAAAAAAAACAGGAAAAAAAAGCCTTCCGAAAAAACAAGGGGAGCAAAAAAGGCGAGAATCAAGGACACGTAAGAGGAAAGAGAACAAGATCGAGCTGCTCTCCAAAAACTGGGTTCATACGTTGCGTAGGGGGGACCGAGCCCACAGAACGCAGATAAAAATAAACAACCTGAGGTGAAAAAGAAAAACCTGCTACGACAAAGCGCGAACAAAGAAAGCCGGTGCGTCGCCGAGAGAAATAGAGCAGGAAGAACAATCTGCTGGAAATGAATAAAACAGGCAATAGTAATCGAATAGGTAGATCAAAAGGGGGAAATGACTCTAGGTCAGCAGGGAACAGAGTGAATCAAGAAGGATTCGCGGAGACGAAAAGAGGGTTCCATGTACCTATAGCAACAAAGGAACAGGGGGCCGTCGGCGAGAATAAAGGTGACCCCTAGAAAGGTTAAGTGGACGCCGATCACCTACTACAGGGGGCGACAGAAATCGGCAAATCCGGCAGTCATGGGGCCGGAAGCTCCATACAAAAAAAAGGAATGCAGCCACGAACTGAAAAGGGTCAACAGTCGGTCAAAAAAAAAAGGAGTCCCTATTTCCTTCAATATAACGGGCATTTGGGAGTTAGGTGCGACGTGCGGTAGAAAGCAGTGGAGAGGGGCTATCAAGGAAGGAGCTTGGAGGGGAAATGCATCGAAAAAAAGCAGCCGCTAAAGTCTAAAGGGCGATTAGAAAATGAAGGAAAGAACAAGGCATGTTAAACGTCCTTGATCGAAGCCCTTGGAGATGCGGAATTCCGCGGAGAAAAAAGGGGACGGCCCACCATCGGTCAGAAAGAATGGCGCAAATAGAGAGTGGGGAATCGATACAAAAGGTTAGAGAAAACTAATCGTTGCCAACGCTCCACGTGACAAAAAGGATCGGATGAGAACAGGGCTCGAACAGGGTATCGGCCTGGTCCCTTATCAAAACCGACCGACAAAGTGACAGATAGCGCGTTCCAAAATAAAAAGGGTAAAAAAGAGATAAGAAACAAAGTGTGGATAGGGGGAAGACTCGAAGGTCGGGAACCAGCGCGTCTTAGAATGTTCTCTGTATTGACGGGCCCAGTCGATAATGGTGGGGGACATTCAGAACAAATAGCTGAGAAGAAAAAACATAATCTCCTCCTACGAAAGAAAAACATTGAAGATAGGGCCGAAGAGCATGCCAGGAGCGAGTAGAGCGTGGGGAGCATGCCAAAGGAAAAGAACATAGAGCCACAAAAATCATCCATGTCCGAAAAGAACGAACACCATCACGCCCCGGGGATCCGGCAATAGGGCAACCAATGTCAACCAGGACTCGGAACTATAATGGAAAAAAAGAACGGAGCCCCAGGACAAAAAAGATAGGAGCCGCATGCACCACCAGAAAGGGTCCAAATGGAATCATTCCCAAGGGGAAAAAACTGTCTTCTAGAAAAAAACAAAAATGCCTGAAGGTCCCAACAGTCACTGGAGAGAGGGTGGAAAATACCCGTCTGACTTTTGAAACTGGGCATAAGGCGCCTGCCAACAGAGAAACCAAATGGTTTAAAAAGGAAGGGAAAACCTAGCATCACGAAACACAGGGAGAGGTAGGAGAGCGGTTATCCCCTCCACAAGAACGATACGGGAAAGGGGGGGATTAAGACTTCTAGGCAGAAGGTAGGAGAAAAGTTCCAATCCGCGAAGACCGTTACTCCCGCGAGAATAAGATGGGGGGAGAAAAAGGGTTCGACGTCGGTTGACATAGGGAAAAGAGCTTGGGATAAGAGCCATATTGAAAGCCGAAAAAAGGATCCCATCGCTCAGCAACTCTTAAAAACTGCGATTCAGGGGGAGGGGGCCTTCCCATGCGTCATTCGGCAAAATTGAAAGACGCCAGAAAGCGCAGGATTGGTCCTAAGGGGATGCAGGTCAAAAAATGGACTCTCGACAAGGGCTTTGGGAAAAGGAAGTGACGTACAAAGAACAGCATGCCGTGATCGCGTTTCGCTGCAAAAAGGAAACGGCGGAAAGAAACGAAAAGAACGTGAAAATTTTACACAACCAACCGTACCAGAAATAGGGCGGATAGGGAGAGGCAAGGGGGGGCGAGGAGAGAACGCCGAGATAGAGAAGCTGACGCTTTGGAGTTTTGAGAGGTCCAGTAAGCCCCGATCGGGAACCTACAAGCAAAAGGTCATCGAAAGGGAAAACCTTCAAAAAGAAGGGAACTCTTGGAGTTCAAAGTGAAGGCTGGGAGATCGAAAGGCCTACAAACAACTGATCGATCGCGAAATAGGGGGATGTCATCGAGAGGGGACAAGGTTTGGTGCCTGGAAGCAGGCTAAGACGAAGTTCCGGAACAAAGCAAGTTATCTAAACACCAAAAAAAAAGCTGAAAAAAGAGGAAGGACGCCTGCGGAATTGGGGCTCGGCGAATATTTCATCGGAGCGGGCGGGCAAGGATCACCAGATACGAAAAAACCCAATGACGCCATAAGCGAGCAAAAACGATCGACGATGGGGGTGATGACGCCGAGCGAGAAGACGGTGGTTGTTGAGGTACTGACCACCAAGCGGGGAAACGAGTATAGAGGATCCTATGCGCCGACAGCACGGACTAAAGAATGGAGCCAGCGAAGATCCGAGGAGAAAAAAGGGGGACCACACCGCCCTTGCCAAAAATGGAAGGCTGCTTGCGGAAGGAGGCTGCCAACAAGGGGAAAAAAAACCCAAGGTAGGCTGAACGCGCCACGAGTTGGGGTTTGTTGTGGGCGTAATTCGATCGGTGGCAGGAGAGTGGGGGGGGTGAAGACCTTAGTGACGAAAAAAGGAAGAAAAATCCCGAGCCGGCTACAACCCGTGGCGCGAGGTGAAGCGCAAACACCCGCCTCCTCAATACTCGCAGGGAAAAAAAAAGAGTAATCGAAGAGGGGACAATCTACCAACCCGAAGAAGAGACGGTGCGTGGATATTCCGCCGAGGGTATCACAGGCGAGGCGAGACGGCCCTAGAGAAGGGTCAAAAATCACACAAAAAGGGGGAGGAAGAGATATATACTGGAAGAGCAGAGACCTGCGACGCATAGGAAGAACACCTACGACGGAAAGGGGGGGTAGTCGTCATTGCAATCAGGGGAGATAAGTACGAAAGGGAATTGAAGGAAGGCCAGGTTAGGGGGGGAAGCGCGTTTGCCTAGGAAGGCCAACGTGGGTCGCCACGTGGATGGCCCTGAGGTCGGAAGGGGGGGCTTTCGCGCCAGCACAGGCACCGAACGGAGATGGGAAATGCGCAAACACTAAAAGGACCGCCGTCGGGGGGCGAAAGGCTGTGGGAAGGAATGACGCCAGAGGCAGGTTTCTGGCAGGAAAGAAGGCTTTAACGGGAAAGGGTTCGAACGGGGAAATAGTGCGCGGAAGGCAGAGAAGAGCGGGAACGACGTCTGATGGACCGGGGGAGGGGCAAAATCTTAACTTACCGTTGGTTGACATCAAAATCAAAAACGCTGAGGAGTCGTATTCAGTCGGAAAAATTTTAGCTAGACGACTGGCAGGAGGGTGCTGGGGGCTGTTAGGTCCAAGACGGTAGATAAAGAAAAAGAACGCTCTCGTCACAATAACGGAGCGCCGCGCGGGGGTGGACTAGTGATGGGCTTGATCGAAAAAGAGCGAGGAGGTGAGCGGAGGGTCATGAGGGAGGGAACAACGGGACTACTACAAAATCAAATCGGGTTCTGAAAATCAGGGGTTGGGCGTTGGAGGACGGGGGAGAAAACGCCCAGCCCGATCACTTGGCGTAGAAGTCTGAAACTTGACGGCGGTCTTCGCTGCAGGGCGACGCTGCAAGTGGAAGCGTTCACTAGTAAGTCTGAAGAGGACAAGAGCACAAAAAGAAATAAAAGCTAGAAGAGAAAATATCTCGGGTACTGGCTAAGACACAGGCGAGCTATATATCCGAAATGGGGCGGCCGGGGTTGTCGGGTCAAAGTGTTGAGCGGGACGGACTTCCTTGAAAAGAGGAATTTTTCCACGAAAAAATAGGAGGCGACGGCCACATCGGGGCATCGCGACGAAGGGGGAGTTTGCTGTAAAAGGTCAAGGGAAGGCTGCAGTCGGAAGATTGGGGGGGAAAGTGGGGAAAGGCGACCGTGAAGGACCACCTAGAGCTGCGGGCAAGTATCAAGATGGGATGAAGAAAAGAGACTCAATGTGGGAACCAAAAGCAATCGGAATTCGCTACTAGGGAGGGGGGCTTCCCTCAAGCGACTGGGGGAGCGGATCCAAATCAACGTGTCTGCAAATGGGGAAACCGACGTTCGCACAGGATGTACACGAACTCCAGTCTATGAGGGGTCACCTTGGGGTAAAATAAATGAAATCGACTTCATACTGGACCAAAGGAAAGGGCGGAAAAGGGGGTGGGGCGGGGATCAGACTAGCTCAGGGGGGGGCAGTAGTGTTGTGCCCCCCTTCCGGGGAAACAACAGTGCTGAAGGAGACGCATAACATGAAAAGGGACCAGCAGTTTGGGGGGGGAGGGGGGGGGGGGGGGGGTCACGTTCTCGTTTCTATTCATACGGAAGAAAGGGATTTGCGTGAGGGGGTTGGGGGAAAACAAGGGTCGACAGTTCGGGCCAAAGGTTGTACGCTGTCGATGAATGGACAGGGGACTGCGGGTCTCGAAAAAAAAAGCCACGTGGAATGAGGGCCGGCGGGCCCGTGCTCTCGAGGGGAAATACTAAAGCATTTGATGGCGAAAAGGTTTCTTGCCAATGGGGAAAAAAAAAAAAAGGGGGTGGTGGAAAAGGGTACTTAGGAGAAACCAAGGGCCTTTGCCGCTGGGAGGAAGGGAGGGGAGGAGGCTGGGCACAGTCGAAGAAAAACTCGCCGCGGTAAAAAGTGCGCGCGTAATATCGGTCCAAAGGCGTAAAAAGCTCTGGCCGTAGAGAGTCGTGTATAGCAATCAGGGAGACGACTCAAACAGAGGGGGAGGAAAATTTGTCGCCACGAGAAAAAGTAAAATGGAAAAAGGCGGACCGTTACGCCTCGAAAAAAAAAAGAGTTAGGTGTGGGTGTTTCGGGAAACTCGGCTTTGCGAATCGGGTGGGCGCAGAGGTCACTTTCGGTTGCGGGAGGAGGAGCCGCAAAGCAATCAGGCGCGAAAAAGGCAATCGACGGCTCAGAACGCAAGCGGAAATCATGTGGCGGGGGAACTACAAGGAGGAGGTGATGAAACCCTTTGGGAAACAAAAGCCCAGATGCATATCTTCGATAATGGGAAAGGGAATTCGTTCCGCGGAACCGAAAGCACGGACAAAGGAAGCATCAAGAAAAGGGCGACATAAATGTTCTTTCAATCCCTTAAAGCGAAAAGTGGTGGGGAAGGGGGATTCGGTGATTGAAAAGGACTTGCCACCGGGAACGCAATTCCTCCAGAAAAAACAGGAAGGAAGAAGGGGAGCCAGCCAAGCACAAGCGCCAGGGGAAGGTGGCATTCAAGTACCTCGTCCGAATCACCAGAAGGTCCACGCCCAGGGGAAACTTTTAGGCTGAAGGAGGAGATTGGGCTGGACTCGTTTTGAGAAGGGATAAGAGGGGATGCGAGGGAAGGCACCCAGGTAGTAGGGTCGGGCAGTAAAACTAAGGCCGGGGAAGGGACGAGGGTTTCCTAGCCTACTTACTTTGGGAAAGGACTATAAGTCCATAAATGCGCTGCCAAGGAGATAAAAATTTGGGTCGAGGGGGGTTCATTTGTTACGAGGTTAAAACGAACCATTCCGGGGCAAAAAATGGGGGATCTCATACAAAACTCAAAGAAAGAGCAGACTAGCTGCTTCACGAAAAGGGCCAAGGAGAGGGTGGTGAGGAAAAAAAAATTCGCTCATCCATCGTCAGGAGGAAATGCAACCTCATTGGGGTTTGAAGGTGGGCTAAAAGATCTCGCTGTAAAGACTAAGGGGGGGGAGGGGTACAAACCTTGGGGGAAACGGAGAAAGGGGGAATGAAACAGCAGACCGCTCAAAAACACCTCTCAGAGAGCAGCTCGAGGAGGATTGAAAAGGGAAAAAACACGGCATCTGCTCGAAGGGGCATGACCTAATAAAGGGAGGCTATGAGGAAAAGAAGATAAGGCTACCATCATTTCCATCTCTATGTGGGGAATGATTGCTAAGGCTGCCGGTCTGGGTGGTGCTGATCGAGGGATGCCAACAAAAGCATAGCTCACCCCAAGGAAAAGAATAGATTGCGAGGATGTGGAAGCAGAAAAGAAAAAAACCCCGGCAGATAGATCATGCGGCAAATCAGAGATAGCGAGATGCCCTGTCGACGCCCAGTCATCGGCAGACAAAAAAAATTGAGCCATCGTATGAGCACCCCTCAAACGATAACGTGAGGAAAAAGAAAAGACGGATAGGAGACTCCACCGCGCGGGGGGTGATCGTTTCGTTGCCATCGGACCACACAGAACGAAAAGCGAAAAAAGCGATCAAACCGTGTGACACCATAAGATGCATACACAAAAGCGGGAGCCCAGAAGGGAGACGGAGCCGGTCGACAGTGAGGAGAAAAAAAAAAGAGTGACTACATCAACAAAGCGGGGGCTGAAGGACTCATCCGAAGGCGAAGAAAGGAGCGGAGTATAAATATGACGACATTTTAATTGAAATATATAAAAAGAAAGAGTGCGAGACGGTCTCGGGCAACGCGAAGGGAAGAGTCAACAGCAACAGTGAGCGGAAAATCCAGAGGAACTTTCCCGCAAGAGGCAGCAGTTTACGACCTTGGGGGCATGAGAAAAATCCGGCAGCAAGGCGCCAGGACGACTCCGAAAAAAAATAAAAAAAGGAAGCAAAATCCGGCTCCGGGACGGGCGGAAAAGAAAACTCGTCGCCGAGTCCGTGCGGGAATAAACCGGGAGAGGTTTTGGCTTGGTCGCGGCGGGACAAAAAAGATTTTTCGGGGAAAGCAAAGAAAATTTGGGAGGGAAACGGGACCCACCAATATAACGAAATTCCTCCTCAAAAAGCCATAGGTATAAAGGAAACATAAGAAAAGGAGGTAAAAGACGCTGTTTTGATCGAAAGTAGAAGTGAGGGGATGACGCCGAGGGAGTCGCCGGCCTGAGGAAAAAGGGCGCAACCTGATTTCATAGAGAGGCTAGTGGGGGATATCGCAAAACGTTCAGCTTCACGGGGGAAAAAAACGAGCTCACCGAAAGGGATCGTATACGGGGGCTAGATCCTGGAGGGAATGGGGGTTCGACGCGAAAAATGGGCCGAAAAAAAAACCGGATGAAAATACATAGCAGTGCCAAAAAAAAAAAGCCTTAGTAGCAACAAAGAAGGAGAGAATAATAATACACGTAGGAAGAAGACGTAGGGAAACCAAACTGCGGAAAAATTTTGGCTCAGGGGCACAACTCCTCTCGAAATGGGGGGAGGCCGAAGGAGTCACAAAACATAAGGGAAACAAAAATAGATCTACTCTGAAATAAGGGGAAGAGCTTTCAACGAAGGAGATCTTCCTACTGAGACTCAAAAGAAACGCAAATTCGAGGGCGATCTTCTCGGAGGGGAGGAAGAAAACTCAGAGGGGGAATCTCCAATATCCATCCATAACGAAACCTCAAAAAAGAGAAAAACGCCGGACGTTCATCAACCGACGGAGAATCGATACAAGAAAAAAAGACTAAAGATAAAATTCAGTACAAGAGGGTCAAGCAAGCTGCGAAAATCCATACAATGCCAATGGTGGGGGTTTCGAGCCAAAAAACTCAATGAACATCTCAAGCACTGCCCAAACTGGAATCATGCCCGCACTGGCACAGGGGAGGCAAAAAACCTATGCCCAGTAAAAGTCCATCGTCATAGAAGGGGGGGATACATATTTTTCGCCGGGAATGGAGGGAGGAAGCCCGACCAAAGGCACTGTTGCCGGAAGGGGGCTAAAATACAATCTTACAGCATAAGGGGCTTTTCATAAACCACAGAACTGGGAAGGGGACCATCTGAAGAAAGAACAGGAGGGAATAAAAAACCGTGTGCCAGAGACGAGTTCTACCGTGCGAGTGAATAATGTCATGAAGCGGCGAACTACGGAAAAAAAAGAGGGGAAACCAGTTACTGTGGAGAGCGAAGGCAAGAAGTTGGAAGAATCGGTGCGGTCCCCATCGCTCCCAGGAAAAACAAAAAGCGACGTGGATGAGGTTGCACCAGGAGTCGAGACGGCATAAGAACAACAAGGGAAGGGAAGGGGGGGGTTCTGCGCTGTAAGTCAGCTTGGTCAAAAAAAAGCATCCGCTTCCCAGAAGGGAAAAAAGGGGAAATTGTTTACTAACTCCTTTCCGAAGATGACCGAATGGCAGAATGCAAGAGAATCTTTTCCGTGCAGGAAGAGAAGGGGTCAAGGGGGGAGCGCGACCGCAAAAAAGGGGAAGCAAGGAACGGACCACACACCTCGTAAATACTAAAATGGGGGCAAGCAGTAGTTATTAAGATACCCCTTATACGCGTCGGAGCGACATGTTTAGGGGAGGGAAGGGAGAATAATAGAAAAAGAGGGAGGGGAGGGGTAAGACCTCCGGCAAAAAAAAGGACTAGCCGTCAAAGAGCAGCCCGAGCGTTTCCAAGGTGATCAGGGGAAAACGCACAAGCAAAACAAAAAAAAAAAATGAATCGATCTCCCGAAAAGCCAGGAGGATAGACCGGTTTCGGAATGGGTTTGGCCAAGACGGGAAAAGAGACTACGAGATCAAAATGATATAGGAGCGATGGAAGAACCATACGAGGCAAATGCACCAGAGAATGATTGGGGAGCGAGAATCTAATCTCAAAGAGAGGGCATTACGGGGAAAAGATATTCGAAAAGAAAACAAAGGCGAGAAGAGATACAGGAAAAAAGCATACGAAAAAATGTGCTTCGCTAAACAGGATCAGATTTGGGGATTGGGGTGCGGCCTAAAAATAATGAAATTCACGCCGTGAACGGGGAACAGGACGACGCGGGACGGGAAGAAATAAATCCTATTGAACCCCGAGGAAAAAAAAGGGCCGCCAGCTACAGGAGATTCACGATAACCTGCGAAAGGGAGGGACAGGGCTTCAGCAAACCTCCAGGGGAATGAAGAAAAGAACAGGGAGGGGTCCCGGGTTTTGAAAAGAAGATAAGTGAGGTCGCAGGTTTGCAGAAACACGAACAATTACTAAAGACGGGGATAACTGGCGGCGAAGGGGCCAGAGGGATGTCCAACAAAAATACAAAGAAGGAGGAAGCAACGGAAACATCTGCGAATTTATCATCAGCAAAAGAAAAGTAAAGCACTCACTCACGCCATCGTCGGGTCGTGGGGCGGCGCAATTTTCAGAAGTTCACAGGGAAGGGGGGGCCCGTCGCTTA
>Ga0179593_1307311_pt1 | contig 26797 bp, 22 predicted proteins | sample CZODoug2_1_08_16_FD_185931 | JGI IMG/M metagenome (GOLD analysis project Ga0179593, IMG submission 185931) | Vadose zone soil fungal communities from Angelo Coast Range Reserve, California, USA - CZODoug2_1_08_16fungal (PacBio error correction) | ecosystem: Environmental > Terrestrial > Soil >...
GACGTAATTGGAAGTGGGGATCCAAAGAGGGGGAAAAAGGGTGAAGAGTTTTTGTTTGCAATGTATGTGTGGTTGGATTGGACAAAAGTCGGGAGGAGGGGACACATCGATGGCAAAAGTATACGGACATCTGATGGATCGGAGGGGGGTTTCAAAGGACCACACAGATAGAAGCTAGCTGGTACGACTCCACCATGGACCATATTCAAGGGATTCCTCAAAAGTGGGAACGCACGTAAAGTATAATAAACATAACGTCCAAAAACCCGGGGAGAGAGAGATGAGGGACTTAAGAGATCATGAATCAAGGAAAAATACCACAGGTTACACTTTGGTTAGAAGGTGAACCGCAAAACGGTCAATGCAATTTGAGGGGGTGCCGGCAGATGGAAAAAGCCGGAGAAGTCGATATCTTTAATCGGCTTAAGAAGAGGTCTTGTTTGGAACCAAAGGGAAGAAGGAAAAAGGCAGAGGAAAAACATTGTATCCTGGAAAAAGACAGAAAAAATGGGGACGAAACGCTCCCCATCTGAAGTGGCAGGCCGTTTATAAAGGAGCATTGAGGGGGGCTAATGATGGCGCTGGTAGGAGGGGAAGGGGGGATGGGTCTTCTCCCGCCGACAGCCGAAGCGGCATACTCCCGAGAATTCAGAGGGGGATGCATGCTGAATGTGATTTCAATGAAAAAGGGGTAGCTCGACACTGCTCAACATATAATGGAAGGGAGGGGAAGGCTGACTGATAAGGGGGAGCAACTGATTGAACGCTTATTCTGCCAGGGGTGGGGCCTGCCCGGAGGGGGCTCAAGAACCTCAACGTGATTGTGGGGGCAGGGGGGGGGGGTATCAAGAAGAGGCCCGGAGATGAGATTCACACGAGGGGGTACCAAGAGGGGTCTGAGATCGATTCGAACTATCCTGAGCCCAGAAGAGCAGTAGGACATTCAAAAGAAAGCGTAGGAATTGTCGATAACCCACGCAAGGGGTGAAATAAATCGGGGTCAATAGAGGTTAGTGAAAAAGGAGGAAAACCGAAAGAAGAACGGTCCACTGGTGAAGAACGGAGCGGTTCCTAAGGGATCTAGGAAGGACAGGTTTTTGGAGCTCGGCGTGGCGGGGTGAAGGAAAGCGTCTAACAGGAGAGTAGGGCTTTGCGCTTGAAATCTCAAAGGAGAGGGATGCTCTGGGGGAATATCGGGGCGCCAAATAGCCGATCCATCGCTCGGCTTGTAATGGAAGGGAGTTGAGTGTCATGATACAATACGAGGAACTGCGTGATCGGGGAAGCGATGCAGGGGGTAAAGGAAGAGGGGCGGGAGCCATCAATGAGGGAGAACGTGAAAGAACCTCTCTCTGGCAGGGGGGACTATGTAGTTCCGCGGAGGTTCGGGAGCTAAAAGTAAACCTGGAAATAGATATGAGGGGATAAATACGTTTCGAGACAAAACGACAGAGGGTAGGTGATCCTCGGGCTCTGGTCTCCAGCTGCACACTTGGAAAAGTTGGTGGCGCTAAAGCGCGGGAGGGAGAGACAGATGAGTTGGGGGTGACCAACAATCACGAAGGTCCTACGTTACGACTAAACTCGCTCCAGAAGAGTCCAAAGCAGACACATCGGCGTTCTGTGAGGCTGAACTGGGGAAAGGGAGGCCTTCAGGTGCTATCTGCAACGTTCCGTTTCAGTCGAGGATCTGGAGAAGAGATCCAGAAGAAGCTCGAAAGGCAAAAAAGGCTTATTGGTAGATCTTAGAGGACTCCTCGCTACAATCGAAAGAAGAAAAAGGCAGAGGGGACCGACTGAAGGCAGCAAGTCGTCTTGGCCGCAGCGCCGGGGGATGGGTGCTAGGGACCGCTAATGGCCGAGTTTTCGGAACCGGCAGCCATTGAGGGAAAAAGAGAGGATTCAAAACAACGATCTTGCTAGAAGGGAGACCGCCGGAGTAGAGGGGCAAAAAAAACAAGCTTAACGGTTCATCGGGGGGGGCGGCCAACATCCACGGGGAGGAATGCTTAAACCAAAAAAAACCGTCTTGTGGAAGTGCCTCGAAAGAAGTGTGAACTGACATATCACGTATATAAGGAGCAAGGAGTACGGAAAAGCCGGCAGGGTCCATATCGTAGGACAGCAATTGGAAGAAGAATTGACATGGTCACTTTCTTACGCCGCAGCGAGAAGGAAGGACCATTTCTACCTCCTCAAAAAATCCTGCCAAACCGAAGCGCTCCGTAAACGAATCAGAGGGGGCCGTCGAAAAATTTGGGGACTCTTGCAAAAGAGGGCAAAGATGAAAGGTCAATCCAGGCTATGTCTGAGGGACGTTGAACACAAAATTTAATTTCTTCTTATATCCTCAGAACCAGACGGCAAGAACAAAAGCTCTCGGGGTTAACTTAATTCAAGTCAAGAAAGACAAACACATTGAGGGAAAGGAACTTAAGGGCAAGGAACACCGCGAGTCTTTCACACGTGGGGAAACGTTATTATTTGGCGGTGCACTGGGAGGGGAAGGAGCACCGATGTTCTTTCCACGATTTTGGCATGAGGGGGGTTAAAAAGAAAAATGCGACCCAGAGGGGGGAATGGAGGCGCATCGGCCAAGCTTCTAGAGGTGAATGACGGAAGTTCAGAGAAAAACGATTAAGCGGGGTGAGATTGGGGACCCTCTACGGACGGACCTAACAAAAAAAAGGCTTAAGCAACAGACAAATCCATTCGGCTGGCGGAGAACGCAGTATCAAAACTGTGCGAATAACGCGGGCAGGATACATCTCCCTCGGAAAAAGGAGCCTGAAAAAAGGAAGTCAGGATTGAGAGCGGGGACGCCAGAACGGGCTCTGAAGAGGAAAAGAGCGCTAAAGAACTCCGTTCACACTGGAGCAGACGGTTCATTCATGTTTTCGAAAAGAAGCTAGAGGAGGTCGGAACGGCGAATCACCGCCACAGAGAAAAAGGGAATTCCTAAGCATACTCCTTTAGAAAAAAGGGAGGCAAGGAGATGGAATAGGAGGGAAAGTAAGGGGACCAAACCGAAGTTCAGGGAGCGAGGGAGGGGTAGGTTTAAAAAAGAAGAGTAAGATAGTAACGAGACGAAGATAGTATCTCCTGACAATTCGGCCAAAGCCTTAGAAAAAAGAAGGGGTGGAAATAAGAGAAAAAATAATTCAACCCACTTAGAGGTGGAAAGGAGTCGGCTGGAAAGATATTCGACCGAAATGAAAAGAGGAGAGGCGAGCAAACTTTTTTCCTTTAGGGACATATATCGCCTTGAAAAAAGGTGGAAGGGGGAAGGTTCCGTCGCAAAGGGCGTCAGGTACATGGCGTATGAACAGAGGGAGAGTAGAATCATGGGAGGGCATTTGCGTCCTGAACGGATAGAGCAAAGGGGGTATTCGTGTTGATCACGATATAGTGGCCGGGACGTAAGGGGTAAGAAAAAAACAATACCGAAAAAAAAAACAGAGGCCCAGGTTGTGGGGACTAGAGGCAAGAAAGGTCTTCAGCGGGGGGGGAGGGCATGCGTAAAAAAAAACCCCTGCGCAGTATTATGTCGACGCCCGTCCCGGGAAAAGAGGCCAAATAACCGGGAAAGGCTCTTCTAGAGGGAAGAGGGTTAAAAAAAGGGGCAAGGGAAAGCTCGTACCAGCGGAGGAGCCAGGAGAAGGGAATCAGGTCAGGGGACGAACTCGGACGGCTGAGGGACCGTTTGGGAAGGAAAAACAGGAACAGCGAATTCCCGTAATCTCAGGGAGAGAGGTGGTGCCCAGAAATGCAAAAGGCCCTTTCTGGGGGTCCATCCCCTAGGATTACGAGTGAATAGGAGCACTACAATAAAGAAGGGGGAGGAGAAGGGGGAAAAAAAAAGAGGGGGGGGCGGGGAGAAGTTTGTAGGGAAAGGGGGGAGTAACCTCTGAGGGAGAAACGGAATTATTATGTAAAGACGGGGACCTCTTGAACCACTGACCGGCTACGAATCAGTTTGGGGAAGGGGGGGGGGGAAAGTTTTAAGGAGAGGGCAATGGAATTAGCGCCCAGTCGGAAAGTGCAGTTTGAGAAAAGGGGATGTCTAGGGGGAGGGGAAGATGGTCCAGTACTTAATGAAAACGAGGGAAACACAGCTGGGATCATAGGGACACTTACAAAGACTACGTGGCTAGTGACGCACGGGAGGGGGGAAGGGAAGATCGAGAAGAAGGAGGGAAGGTGGAAGGTGCCACGTTTCCGAGGTTTGTGGGAGGCCCGGATGCTGCGGAGAAAGGGAATTTTTACAGGTTGAACGGCAGGGAAAAAATTTGAAAGGGGCCCTGGCACATCTCGGCATACCACGACACTACCGATGGACGTTGGAGGAAAAAAGGAAGGGTTCGGAGGAGGAAACGCGCCAGACTTCAGCACCGGTCATGCATCGTAATGATATAAAAAAAAAAACACAACCCAAATCACGAAAAAAAAACGGAGGAGGGAAACACCATTCCACCTCGACCGGGGATTAGTCCGCTGGCCACTGGGAGGACAACAAGGAAACAGGATATACTTTCTTCTTCACGTCCCAAAGAGTGCTCGTAGATTCCTGGGACGGGAGCGGTAAAATTGAAGGCAACAATCTTTCCCCTGCCGGGAATCGTTAAGGTAAGGGCGACGAGGAAAGGGAAAAGGACCAATTCCGACTCGGCGTGAAAGCCACTTAACGCCGATGCTTCCGCTATCTAAATAAACAGGGCTAATAGACCTGTAGGCTGGGGAAAGGGGGAGACGGAATAAAAAAAGAGGGGCCTGCGCTGTGCGCCGACCCTGGAAAAAGAAAAAGAAGAAAGACCCTTTGAGAATACTGGGAGGAGGGGACTAATAATCCCTCCCCTTCCGGACATACGGAGAAAGGGAAAAGAGTCGCAAGGAAAGGGGGAGGGCCCCCGCTGGAGATAAATAAGTTGGGGGGGCCGCTCAAATAGCTTTGCCGATACTTAATCGACAAAACATTGAGCCGCGACATCGATGTGACAGACGGGAAAGGTCAACAGGGTGGCAGATATTTTCAAGAGCAAATATTGGTGGAAACCAAAGAAACTGGGATGGGAAGAAACCCTATCGAGACCTATGAGGGGGGGTAAATTCTCTATTTTTACGGGAAGTCATAGAACTCGGGATGGGGATTGTCCCTCGGATAAACCGCATCCTCCGGGAACGTGGGAATAGATAGCGAACCTGAACACATTGTTCATCTGAGACTGTCCGGTATTTGCTAGGGGGGCCCAGATGTGAAGAGAAAGGCTTAAAAATCCTCATCCCGCCCAGGGGGGTTTGAATGCAAACTGCCCCCGCAAACGGGAAAGGGGACTTTAAATCCAATGCAACCGAGCGTGGGGGTTTTCATTATGGGGTGGGGGGATGTACAGGCGACTCTGGAACGAAGTAGACATCGGGGGGGAAAAGGGGCCCAAGAATACGGCACTTCTGGAAAGAAGAGCTGGCGAGGGACGGACAAAGAACAACAGGGACGATACCTTGTCGTAAGAGCCAAATTACCATAATACCTGTCATGACGGGCAATGATTTAAGAGAAAAGGAAAAAAGATATGGCAAAAAGAAGCCACGGAAAAAGCGCGATCCGCGTGGCAGTTAATGGAAGAAGATCGAAAGCCGAAACTTAAAAATAAGGGGGGGGCAACGTGGGGACGACACTTACGTTCATCCACGGCATCTTCCATTGTTGACAGAAACTTGGCGCGGGTGCGACGGCGAAGATAGAGATAGTCGTCGCGACCGGACGAGGTTTGGTAAACGAAAACAAGGAAGAGGCACCATAATTCGGGAAACACATTTATAGGAAAAAAACGGGGAAACCGTCTCAAAGGCCAAAAGTGCTGCTGATAAAGGCTTGGTCGGAATTGAAGTGGGTAGCTGTCGTCAGGACGGAGGGGCGCACGCCGCCGCCGCCGGACGGGGAAGATGATTAAAACAAGAGAGCAGTCTTCTATTGAAATGACCGAGGTCCTCCGTCGTTATTCAGCAGGAAAAGGGGTCGGCGAAAAAAAAAATCAAAGAGAAGGACTGCTTATGCTACTACCGAGGGGAAAGACAATAGGCCTGAAAAAGGATGAGCGTTTCACCTCCCGGGCTAAGCAGACCTCCGATAATGGGAGTGGGTAGGTGTGGAGGTGTGAAATCTAGGTTAAAGTGCGGTCAAAGGATTGTCGCAGAGAAGCTGAATCTCTGGGAATCCAGGAAAAGAAATCCTCCAGTGGCCTGTGCGACAGTTAAAACATCCGGAGGAGCAGGCAAGGTGAAATAACGACATGCAAATCGAGTGAAAGACTATATGGGAATGCCACGCCTCAAAGTTCACACTTTGAAGAGACGAGGGGGGGAAGTTTAAAAGGGAGGTACGACTGTGTGAGAGATTTCTGTGAGGCATCGCTGGGCAACCAGCGATAGATGAGGGCTTGGAAAGGGAAATAGAAGGAAGTCCGACGCTCCAATCTGTACTGAGACGCGGCTCCCCAAGAAGGATCCATCGAAGGAGGAGGGGAGAATGTGGGGAGTATGGAATGAGCGTGACAAGACTAAGAATGTTCTGGCGGGGGAGTAGAACGGGTGTCTAATTTTTAAAGGGCTCCATTTCATCCGATGAGAGGCGGGCAAAAAGGGTGAAAAAACTCGTGATGGCCCTAGAGTATATGGAGGTTCAAAAAAGCTTTCAAAAACATCAGGCAAGGCTAGAAGAAGATCTGAAGTGCTCAAAGAGGGAGTATGGCTTACACATCGGTTGTAGGGTAAGGGGAATCCGCGTTCTAGTTGGCAGGAAAAATGAAATGGAACGCTGGTGGGGGCGCACGGCGGATTTCGCGAAGCGCATGAGGTTTCGATTAACGCCGAATCTTTTAATAACTAACTCCGCCTAGAGGACGGGTCGAGCAGAAAAAGAATGCGGACGGGAAGAAAAAAAAAAGGGGGAGGGAAATTCTTCCGGCGGGGTAAAAACATACTTCATCGCTTCAATGTCGCTGGATACCGAAAGACAGAGATCAAGACCAACAACAACGTTATCGGAAAAAGAGAGAGGAGGAGGACCAAGAATCCGAAAAAAGCGAAACTGAAAAGAAGGCAGATAGTTTTTTGGTCCTGCAGAATTTCAGCACCCTTCGAAAAAATTTGACCGCAGACGCCGGGTGGTCTTCAGGACCCGGTAGGTAAGGAGACCCCCCGCAAGTGTAGGAGTAACTAAAGAAAAGCGGCTCGATGCCACTCAGGAGCGTTCTAAGCCGCAGCCTGGCGAAATAAACAACCGCGGGAAAAGAGCGGAAACAAAAAAACAAGTATAGATCGCCAACTCAACGCTGTCTATTACCTCGGAACGTGGTGGAGTCCAAGGGAAGAGAAAAGGTCAACTGAGGTCGCCGGCGGCAGAGAACTAATAAGAGGGATTAAAAACTATCTTGTACCCTTTACACTTGAAAGAGTCGATAAGGATTCCCTGGGCGCAAAGGGGAAACGCGGGCACATTTGACATCCAAACGCCGGCCGAAAGGAAAAGAAGAAGCAGTCAGTCCGGAACAAAAGGCAGGGCCATATGCTAGAGGACTTTTCACCTGAGAAGCGAGCCGGAGAAAAGTAAAAAAGAAGGGAAGCGAGGGACGGGATACTCTCAAGCAGCAAAAAAAGCAAGAATAGAGAGGAGGTCCAAGTAGGGCCTAACAGAACTTCAACAAAGTCACGTTCCTTCGAAATGCCCTGGACAGGAAGAGGGCACAGGGGGAAACGTGCTTGAGTGAGGTGACAGTTCACGAACGGAAGACGAGGGTGACTTTGTCCTCGATGTTAGGGGGGAACAGAATGCAAGGACCCCGGATGGTGGTGGCTGGCGTCCAAAAGGCGGAGGAGAGGGGAATACGAGTAAGAATCAATCTATCATGGTGGGGAGGGAAGAAATCGGGGGAACTCGAAACTGGCAAAGGGAGCTGCTGATAACCAAGCAAAACACGCCCTTCGGGCCGCGGGTCTGCAAGCCCGCAACCAGGTATCCGAAGAAAGGGAGGGAAAAAGAATGCAAATGGCAGCACGGGAAGGCGCGTAAATCATTAAGGAAGATTTGGGACTTGGAGCGGCGCCTCTGAAAAGAACAGAGGAAAAAGAGGCAGACACTGAAGGGGGAGTCGGGGGCGTTTCGCCTCTAGGCAGAGGCGGAGGTTCTGCTTCTGCGAGAAGAACGCCAAAACAGCGAACAGGAATTTCCTTCAAAGCATTCTTATATCACCGCATTCAGAGTCTTGGCCGGGCCGGATGTGTTTTGAACGAAGGGGGAAGCTGCAGATGAGGGTAGGGTCGGAACACAAGAAGTCCTCTCTTCCGCCCTAGAAAACGATTCGAAAAAAAAAGACGGCGACACTCAAGTGCACAAGCAACTTGCAGCCGCTAAGGGCGGGGAAAGATGGAACCACTGGAGGACAGGGTGCCAATTCTTCTGAGGGCAAAGAGAGGACATTAATAAACGAAGGAGCTCCCCGTGTCGGGGGGGGGGGATGGACCTTCGCTTTCCAGGGGGACAAAAAATCCAATGACTCAATGGGCAGTAGGGTCCATGGTCGTTGGGGAGAAACCAAAATCTATCGAAACATGGCTCACTCGCAGAAATTCGCGAGCAAGAAGGGAAGTATTCGGAACAGACGTATACACAAAATCGGAGGACGGGATTAATACAACATAAGGACACCAAAAAGAGCCTCGGACAGGGGGCCAATCCAAGTAGTCAAGGTAGGGCAGGCGCGGAAACAACCAGGCGGGTCGTGAGATTCGTTCCGCCAGCGGGCAAGGGAAGCAAAAAAGCCCCGTGACCATGAAGACCCGTCGGAAGATTTGTGGGGTGAGGGGCGCCTTGCTAGATCTCCGTCCAAAAGGCGGCGGGCTGCAGGGCAAGAAAGGGAAGAAAGTCAGTCTGAGTGCCGTCGGTCAAAAGTAAAGCAAAAGGGGAGGAGCCGTTCTCTAAGGGGGGGTGCTACGTCCAGGCCAACGGGAGGGGTGGCTCACATCCAATATGAGGAGTGGGAAAATTGATACAACTGAAAGAGAAGGTTGGGGGGGCCGGGTTGAAAAGGGGGATTGCGAAAGGTCGCTTAGTTGTTGTATGATCGGCAAATGCTGATGGCAAACTTGCACAGCGGGGGGGAATAGGGAAAGTCAGGAGACGGAAGATATCATTTTTTTTTGCGGACAGGCGGCTTCAGGCGGAGCCATATCACCAGTGCGGACAGGGTGTCCTAGGTGCGGAATCCGAGCTAAAAAAAGGACAGAAAGCGGCGGCGATCAGCAGGAAGACCAGCCTACTTGAGGTTCCGCACGGGAAGGTGAATGGAAGGAACTCGTCCGGAGTGTAGGGGGGGGACTTTCAACATTCCGGTCAGATTCACCGCGCACTGCAGTGTACCTAGAAACGGCAGGGAAAGAGGGGCAAGGGGAAGAAGGTCACACATAGTGCAAAAGGAGGTCCTGATCACTCAGGGGGACGGTTCCAAGGGGATGGGAGGAAGAGGCGGACTAGCGTCCATCTTTAATCACCAGGGGTCAGGGGGCAGGGGAGGGGGGACATCTCTCTCAACACGGAGTATTGAAGAGAGAGATGCCGCAGGAAAAAATATCAAGGGAAAATGAGGGAGGGGGAAGGGGGGGTCGGAAGAACCCGCTCCAAAAATAAAGGAGGATTCGAACTTCCACAGGAAGGGGGGGGTCAGGGGAAATGACGCTCTGTGCCGGGGGACATTCAACCCCTTGCCCCCTGCCGGGGAAGGACAGGGAAACACATTGCGGGAAGAAAGGACCGACTAACTGAATCTGGAAGCCACAGGAACGAAAAAACGTCCGCCGATCTTATTACCGACTTACAAGGATAGACCGGTAGGTCTGGGGACAAGGGGGTAGAGAAGAAGAGGCCGACGCTGTGCTTGCGCCTGGCGCCTAATCCCCGAAGACATCCCCTTTGGGGGCACTTGCGATCTGGCTCTAATGAAGCCGCAAAGAAAAAGAAAAGACGCTACGAAAAATCAGAGCGTAGACTAGGATCCAGTTCCGAATACTTTGAAGGAACCCCAGCTGTGAACTCGACAAAAGGGCCGATAGGAGTCGGAAACCACTTCAGTCAAAATAGCAAAGAGGGGGGAAAAGGAGAAGGTAAACGTCGATATTGGGGGGGGGAATTGCAACTCCTTTTTTACACGAGAAAAGCTCTGATGGAACCAAGGGGGAGTGGGCCGGGGGGGGATTCACCAGTAAAATGAGAGGAAAATGAGAGAGGAAGTATCCTGGTTGACTCACTATGAAAAGAAGCGCTATTGATGAAGGAGGATTAAATACTCCGCTCCTCCGAGTCGTGGGAAAGATTCAGACCAATCGGGAGCGAAGAGCTACGTAAAGGGGGGAGGTTTGCTCTGGGGCGATGTAACTGCGACGGAAACGAATCCTCAATAGGGGTTGTTTGGAAAAAGGGGGGGCCTTGCCGACCCAAAGAAGGACGTTGGGAAGGGACTGAACTGGGTCTCTGGGGGAAAGGTGTGTTTGAGAATGTAAAAAAAGGGAAGAAAGAATATAGTGTATTTTCAAAGCTCGGGCATCGGTACTGGAGACGAGAGAGTGCTGATGGAAAAGCACATGACGACTGAGAGGGTCGGAGAAACTCACGGACCAGCGACACGAAACTCGGACTGCATTGAGGGGGACACTCGTAAAATCGCTATATGGTGCATAACTTGGAAAGACCACGGGAGCTGCGAGAAGCTGGGTCATTTTTGTAAATAGAGGGGAAGACAAGAAACGAATAAGTTCTCAGTCGCTACGGTCGCACCGTCCGGAAATTAGAGAAATGGGGGGATCGAAAGCTAGGTACGGGCGTAGGAGGTATAAGAGAGGGGGGTTCTTTTGATAACCTAAAGAAGCGCCTAATGAAGGTCTGAGGAATTAAACGGAGCTAACCAGAACAGAGGAAAGTGCCCGGGGGATAAGAGCGGCATTGGACTTGACTTACGGGGGTGGGGTAACGAACTGGTGGAGGAAGAAGCCGAACCTCCGCGGCCTCGAGGGGGAACGGGAAGGCAACTCAGATCAATGGGGGACCTTGTTTCTCATCGTTCTGGCCTAGAACTAAAAAGGGGGAGGGCGCGACAAAAACATGAAGGTCCTGAGGGGGTGGAGAAATGCCACGGGGGGGAAGGCCTGAGGACGATATCGCCGGTGAGCCTTCCCAGGCGAAAGAAAAAAGAAATGGGGGGAATGTTGTGGTTTTGATCAAAAGACTCGGGAAAGTCTCTATAGTCAGACTCGAGCACGAAACGAACAAGATTTATTAGGGGAAGGACTTCGTCCGGGGGAAAAGGTGGGCGGAATAAATGACAAAATCAAGAGGTTCTTCAGCAAATCGATACCTTCCAGGACAAAAAGAAAAATTGCACGTTGGCGAAAGTCCACCGCCGAAAATAAAGGCAAAAAAAACGGGAAATCGCGGTGTCAAGAACGGCGGCGAAGGGGGGAAAGTGTTAGCTCTGCGTGCGGGGAAAATAAATCGCTCCTTAAAAGTTTCGCTGGGAGGGATCTCCGCAGCATCCATCAAAAGAGGCGTCAAAATCACCTTAGCGTGAAGTTAAGGAGATTCAGGGAGGGAGGAGAAAAAAAAGCAGGAATCGCGAAAGTCTTTTGAGGTCACGTCAGCTTAGAAAAAGGAAAAGGATCTATTCGTGCAGGTTGATACCGGTCAAATTCCTCTCCGCAGATGGAAGAAAAAATGGATTTCAGTCCTGCGAGAGGGAGGGACGAAAATGGAGCGTCAGAGGCACGAGATGAACACGTTTTAGAAAGACTATAAAGCGGTGGGCTATGTATCCTCGTGGAGAGGTGCACCAGGAACTGAAGGTTGTGCTGGAGAGAGAGGAGGAGTACAGGTCCAACGCTCGCTGCGTTTCATAGAGGTAAGGTCAAGAAGGGGGGGATAAACTCCACGGAAATTGATGCATTGACCACTTAGTCTGCTCAAAAAAAGAAGGTCTATGTAAGCTAAACCACGCTTAAGTGAGCAGGTATGGAAAAAGATCTCATCAACACACCAACTGATTAGTAAATATAGAATATTAGGACAGGATATCCGATAAAGAAAAGTAGAGGCGGCATAGGAAAGGGGGGGTACCTTCCGGAAAAGCATGTGAAGCCCGGGGTCAAAGTCATAAAATGGCTTCTCAACAAACTTCATCGAAAGTGGAAGCTATTTCGCCTCCCTTACAGTCGTCACCTAATAAATAAGCACTATCTTTTCGCAACCTCGAAGAGGTGTAAAACTCTATTGGATTACGGTACAAAGGAACGAGGGTATATATGACCAGCCAGTCTGGGAGTCTAGAAACAGGATTTATCGGCATATGACCGGGGCGAGGGTTCTCACGGGGACACCTGGAACTCCATTAGGGGGGCCAGCAATGCTACAAATTAATTAAGGGATAGGTCTGCCGCCTACGACATATGACGTAAATCAAACAGAGCAGACAACCGACGAAGGGATGACCGGAACTCAAAGGCGTCAAGCCATGGACCATAGTCCGGAACTTCACAATTCCTGTAGTACCCGGAGAGAATGTCCCTACCTTGGATGAGGATAGAGCTCGAAGAGGCAAAAAGAAAATCTCAGATGGGGAAGAAAGCGAAGGAACGACGAGAGCTAGTCGTTCAAGCCATGCCCGGTCCCTTAACCTCGAGTTGCACACGTGTAGGATTGAGGTGTCAGGTTAGTTGAGAACTCATCCAAGGTTAGACGATTTTGGGGGGCAGGGGGAAAGGGAGCGGGGAAGACGACCAGGTGGTAGGATTAAAGACAAACAGAGTATTATCATGAGGACTCTAAGATTCAAGAGGCTAGGAGACCTCGGGGAAAAAGTAGAAACACCAAGCTGATACATCTGGACCATTCGACGGGGACGGCTATCCACTGCAGAATACAGAGGGACAGGACAGCGGAAGCCAAGGAGGCAAGTCCTAACATCTCTTGCATATGTGATGAGCGGGGATAAGTCCTACAAACGGCAGGGAAGACCTCCTGTTAAAAGGGGGGTGAAAAGGGGGAATACAGGCGTTCTCCGCGAGCGGTAGTGGGCATAACCGGCCGAAACAGAGAAAAATGACAATACCATGGAGAACAGTGGAACAGGAGAGCATATTGGAAGGTCGGAAAGAGTGAGCAAAGGGTTTTTCAATAAGGGGAATGGCAGGGGTTGTGGCGAAAAAAAAGGGAATAGTCCGCTTAACCTCTCGAGAGAGGTAGGATCGGGCCTCCAAAACATTCGCCCCACCTAAACTGGGCCGAGGAAGGAGGGAAATAGTAGAACAACTGGGGGGGGTTCCGTACGGAGGGCTCATATTCTAAGAAAAACGGGAGCTCTCCAACGTCAGGTACGGGATTGGAAGGATTTCTCGTGGTCGGTGACTGGAAGAAATGGGAGGTATGCAGATCGAAGTAGGAGATGGACAAATCTTACGGAGATCATTGGACGAGTGCTGACTCGAACTGTAGAGAACCAAAGAAGATGCACAGGGGAGGAGGCCAGCGATGTCCTAGAGAGTGTCGATTTTAAATAAAACCATACATTACCCCCACAAGCATGTAAGTAGAAGCCACACCTTCGCGGTGAGAATAGATGAAAAAACCACAACAGCGTGGTTGGGATAAAATAAGAACTCTAAGGAACAACGAGGAAATACTGACCGGGAAGAGCGGTCGCGCAGATTTGGAAAACAAAAATAGGTTGCGAAAGCTCGACGGTGGATGCGTGAGCCGGAAGGGGAGGAAAGCAAAACAGGCTAGGATTGACCGTCGGGCAGTGAAAAAAAACGAGAATGGAGAATAGAGAGTCTCTATAGTTTGGACCTTCCCTCACACCCCTTTCGATGAGACAATATTGCGCTTAGATAGAAGGAAAATGCAGAAGTGCTCGAAATTCCCCTCGTTTGAGGAGTCGAATGAGATTTAATTATCTTAGGATGAGGAAGCAATTCGGGGGGATCCCGACGAAGGACCAACTTCCCTATACAGCTCAGATGGGGAAGGCCGAAGGGGTTGGGAGGGAAGCGGGGACAGGAGAATCGCGAAAATCTTCTGGATGCTTACGGGGGAACAGCAGGCAAAGACGACAGCGGCGTGCGATCAGGGCGCCGAAATACGACCAGCAGAATGGGACTAGTAAAAGTGGGGGGATGATCGGCGGACGCCGGTAAGGCTGTAAGCATATCGTGAGGAAATATAGCCCTGGGGTTAAAAGGGGTTCCCGGAGGGAAAGAGGGCAAACACAAAGAAAGATCCGACGAGCACTCAGTGGGGCGGGGGTAACGGAAAAGGAATGTATTGGAGCGGCTTTAACGGGGGGGAGGGCGTAAAAGAAAGGGTCATGGACATAGTACTGAGGAATAGATCAGCAAAAAACGATTGAGAGAGGGATAGGAAGGAAAAAAAAGGACGGGTGATCTGGACGCGTCAACTCCAGCATTAAAAAAGGGGGGGGACACAGCTCTTCTGCAGTTAGAAAAGGGGGTACCTCGGGGGGGAGAGTAGGATCATGGCAGCGATGTGACATTGTCCATGCAACCTAGACCTTCCGGTCACAGGGACGAGGGATGACTGGAAAGACCATTACCAGACGAGGAAATCGGGGAAGCAAAGAAAGAATCAAAAGACCGCTCTAAGAATCGTTATCAGGGGAACTTAAGAAAAACAGGTCTACCACGGTAGAGGGTGCGCTCCTGAAGGATCAAGACGCAGCTGGGCTGATGTGCTCCTCCGAAAAGCCATCTGCTCACGAAAAGACAGAAGGATTAAAGCGGTGGTCGAATGAAGCTTGAAAGGGCCGACGACAACAAGCACTTCTCAGAAACTGTAGGTCCCACGAGGGGGATCAAGAGGGAAACAGAAAATAAGGCATATAAGAGTAAAAAGAAACCGCCATCTGATTCAACAAACGTCTAAATGGAGAAGAGGGGACAGCAATCGAATGTAAAAAAGGAATGGGCCGGGGAAAGACCCTAAATCGAGAAACGGCTGAGAGGAGATTCAAATTCGGGGGGAACCATGTTAAAACTCTCATTTTCGACACAATTCCCCCAGAAAAAAAAAAAGCCGCGAAGACTACTATGGGTACGGGAGGCGACTTCGTTAAACACACAATCGTCACCGAGCGCGTGTCAAGGGGGGGGGCAGGGAGGGCTATAAAGAAGCGGGGAAAGAACCATCCCGAAAAAGGCAGTTGTTGGTTGAATCGCAGGACGGGCAAAAAGGAAACTTGATGCATCAGACTAGGTAAAAACAGGAGATGGTCATTTAGGGGGGGGGGGAGGAGGAAAAAGGACTAAAGATGAAAGGAACAATCGAGCAAACAGTATCTCAATGGATAAAAGGCGGAGGGCAGAAACATGAGAACGAGCTCAATGGAATCAATCCATGACCTGAAGAGAAAGGAACAGGACGGCAAAATGGGGGACGGGAGGGGTATGGCATACCACTGAAAAGGAAGGAGGAGCCGGGACTAAGGGACGGGGAACGAAAGAAAGCAGACCATTTGTATGGATACACAAGCAGTCATCTTCCTGAAAGGAGGTGGGGAAGGACAATGGGGCGATGCGAGAGTATAGTTAGGGAAAGGAGGAAGAGGGAAAAATAACCTGCACACGAATGGAAGTGGGGAAAAAAAAAGAGGGGAAACCAAGATCTCAATCTTTCCAAGGGGATGCCGTTTAACGGAGTCAATGGAGTTCTTAATTTCAAGGGTAGGGGACGGAAAAAAGTGTTTCCGAGCCGCCGAACTCCCGCCGCATCAGAATAGAACATGAAGCAGGACACAACGATAGAAAATGGGTTCAGGACTCAGCGGGGGGGTTCGATCTCATATGAAGAAGTAGTTAGGCGACTGCAGTGGGAAAGTCTTTCAACAAACATGTATTCCAAGTGGGACACCAGTGGCAGGGAGGGAAAGGCCGGAAATTTGCGGGGAGTGGGGCACAGCTTTGAAATGCTCGAGAGAAAGAAAGTTCGATGGTAGGCATAAGGAGTCCGAGCTTTCGGGACTGAAGAAAATGAGCCTACTACCGAGAGGGGGAGAAAAAGTACCACTCGGGTCGAGGTCAGGGAAAGACTAGAAAACATTCAAAATCGTAAAATACCGCGGGAAGCTTTTCTAAAAGGCCAGAAAAACGCACCTCAAGACGTTCAAAACTGAGAAAGGATCTTCTGGGGGTAACGGAACCTGAAAGAGGAAAAGACTTGAAGCGCTGCGGGGGGAGGGTTACTTGAACGAGAGGGGGAGGGAGCACAAGCGAGAAGAAAAAAAGCGCGGCTTTGCCGGGACTCTCCCAGAAGTAACATCGAGAAAAACTCAATATCTCAGTGGAAAGTGAAGAGATAAGGGGAAAGCCAGAACCTAAGACAGGCTGAGCAGCGGCGTCGGCGGTGTGAAGGAGGGAGCTGCGAGGCAAGTTGGACAACGAGAGGGCGGGCAGAATTGTGGAGCCGGTAAAAGGACCGATCTCAGGTTGGCCCAGAACGAGATGGAAAAAAGTTCAGAAGCAGGAATACGTGGGCCTAAACTCCATTCTTAATAAGGAAAAGATGTATCCGAAAAATGCGGGGTGGAAAAAAAAAGACGATATTTTCCTAGGGGGGGGGGACCGCAAAAAGTGGCTGGAGGCTAAGCGGCGTACGTTTACAGAGAGGAGTGCATCGGATAATGGCCAGAAGTCGGGGTGAGACTAACAGATACTATGAATCTTTAAGTCAGAAGGGAGTTCTTCGGCACGCGACTTTCTGTAACGTAAGAACCGAGTAACACTATCCGGCAAAGGGCCGTCTTGGGTGGGAGAGGAGAGAAGTAAGGAAGAGGAGATCACAACAAAAACAGGTATATTAAAGGGAGAGGGATCAGATGTCAGCAGAAAAAGCAAGTAAACGGAAGAATTAGTTATGTGTAGAGACGGAAGAATTGACAATGCGTCTGTGGCAACGGCAGAAAACATCCGACGAGAACCGGTGAGCGAGTCTTAAAAGGAGCGGCCTTCATCAGAAAGGGAGCGAAAGTCCGAGCCAGGCGCGCACAAAAAAGGGTTCAAGTGCAGCTGGGATCACCGAGAAAAAGCGAGAAAAACACACCAGACTCCGTGAGCCTTTATGACGAAACGGAGGAATGCTTTTCCTCTCAAAGAACTACAGGGGACCAGCTGGTCGGAATGGGGGAAGGGGAGACTTTAGAAAGACAGACCTAGCAGAGGGGGGAATTCAGTCAGTTGGTTTTCATCACACCTGAAGACCAAGGGACGGAAGAGTCGTTTTCTCATGCAAAGTATTCCAAAAATAAATTCCACCTTCGAGCGGAGTGGGACATAATGAGAAGCAAAGAAATTGAACGCTGAAGAGCTACAAAGGGTCCTAAGCTAGATGTGACAAATGCGAGGGCACGGAAAAAACGTCGTGCCATTCGACAGGAGGCCACGTCAGAAGCGGTGCTCACCCTTTGTCAAAAGGCGGAAACAATTGTTGGTGGGGGAAGGGGCGGGGGGGAAAATGCCCTAATTTCTTCATCGTGGGAAGGAAGGGGTCAGTCCAGTAGGGGGGATCACCCCAATTCAGGCAGTAAAGGAAGTAAGTTCCTGCTGCACGGGGAGGGAATTGAGGACCGAGAATCGGCTCTCGAGGAACTGGATCTCTTGAGAAAAAACAAAATCACAATGAATTCGGAGCGTGGTCGACGACGCGGAGGGAAAAAAAAAAGCTAATAAAGCTGAAAGAAATAGACGAGACCCATCGTCAGTCTCCTTCACGCAGCCGACATTGGAGGTAAACCTAGGCTTGACTCAAAGAAACGAGGGAAAGACAGAGTTCAAAACGGAGAAGGGAGTAGAGCCTTAAGGCAGAAGGGCAAGGAAGGTATCGGAGTGCGTAAAAAGAACAGGCCAGAAACAAGAAGGGAATGAAGTCAGCAATGATCAAAAGGAACACCCAATCAGTCAATGGAAGGGGAGGGTCTAAAGAAACCCTTGTGGGGACGAAACAATTTCATGAGGATCTGGGGGAAAAAAAAGAAGTCCGCGACTGAAGCCGAGAGAAATATCGGATCGCCGTCGAAAGACTGTCGGCCCCAAACGCAGGAGAACGACTGCGATAAACAGTGTCGACCACGCAACAAAGGCGGAGGTTGGAAAAAAGTAAAGTCGGCTCAGATAGGGATGCAAGGCCAAGGCGGCTGCGCGAACCCTGGGGAAAGGGGGGACCGGGGCATTCTCGGACTGGAATAAAATCCATGTTCCTCTTAGGCACCGTTCTATCAGGGAGGCGTGCGATCGACAGAAGTCGAGAAATGGGCTTGGGGAAACCGGAACGCCCTCAACAGCTCCATAAGATGCGTGTAAGGAAGAAAAAGAGGTGCTATTACCGGAGGCGACCGTTTCCGAACACAAGAGCACAGGTGGGGCGGATGCAAAAACTGAAGACAGAAGGGGTCTAAAAGGGCAAAAACCCATGCTTCTTAGGCGTGGAAAAAAAAAGGAGCCGGGTGTAGCCGGCCAAAAAACATTGAAGGGCTCGTCTCGATGAAGAATGTGTGGGAAAAGGCGCGGTTAGGTACAGTACAAACAGGAGAAATGGAAAAAGGCGCGGAAACTGGCCGTGGCATCAACTCTCGCTGAGGGGCCTCGGGAGGTGAAACCAGTGAGTGACGAGACGTCTCGATAGTTTCCTTAAACAAAAAAAGATGGAAAGGGGGGGACCTCCAATATATGACGGGATGAAATGAGTTCAACAATATACGTGCGTCTCCGTTTACAAAGATGGCAAAGGGGCAGTGGGTCGATCCAGCAAGCGGGAGAGGAACGGAAGAATGATCACAGAATCGAAAGAGGAGACGAGGGGTCCAAAGTGTGAGGTCTCTGAAGGACGGACAGGACGCCCAATGCTTCTCGTTTAAATTTAAGGAGGGTGAGGCCGAGGAAAGGAGAAGTACAGAGCCAAGCCACAGCTAGGGGGCGACAGGAAAGAGCAAAGACACAATTTTACTAGCTCTCCTTGAAAGTGGGAAAAAAAACCTGGGACAGGAGGTAAGTGGGGGATTCACACGATTGACTCTGAAGGGGGAGGAGGGGGGTGTCCCTGGACTGGCCTTCAAGCAGGGAATGGCATTTAATGGAACAGAGAAAATGACTATCCTCCGAGGTGTTCGAAAACTCCGAATAAGGATTGGGAGGCGGCGGAAACATGGCGGAAGTCGGACCAGCTTCATCAAGGGGGTCAACAGCGAAAAGAAGGAAGCTACTCCAAACAACTTGAAGGAGGAAAAGAGATACAAGTCCAAGGAAAGGGGTAAGCTGGACGACTTCGGACGCGAGTACGGGCCGCATCCATCAAGGGAATTCGGCTGAAAGAAGACTATCAAGGAAGGAGGGAAGGCTGGGGGAAGGGAAAACTGGACGGGGGAAGGGGTTAAAACAAATGAATGAAAAAAAAAAATTGAAGGTAATCCAAGGAAGCTGATCGTGAAGAAAAGGAGCAAGGACAATAGTTCGCGACTTATAGGTATCAGACCACGGTAAATGCGAACATGTCCACTGTAGCTGGACACAGTGGGAGAAGAAATTAGAGAAGAATCTGCTGGCGCGTGTACCGACGGGAGCAGGAAAACGACAAAAGCACCGAACATACCTTTGGGGAAGGACTGGGGAGAATCTGGCTCGTAAAATCAAAGGAAAAAAAACATCAAACAAAAAGATATAGCTCGAAAAGTACGAGGCAACCAGTATCAATCCTCAGGGACGGCTCAAAAAGAGCGTGCGAAAACAACTTACAGCGACCGAAAAAGAATCACGATCAAAGCAACGGAGGGGGGTCGTTGCGAAGGGACGCACAAAGAAAGCGGGAGGGGGAAAACAGGGGACGGGGGTGCGTGGACGGATCAACCTAGTCGAGAAAGGAAAAGAAAAACGGAAGAGTAATGGGAAAACTTGACAACTACCACTACATCGGAAGGAGGCGCCAGACCTAACCGCGCATCAAAGCGTGGTACAAATGGGAAAAAGCGCCGTTGGAAAAACATGAAGGAAGGGAAAAACGGAAAAGAGGGTGGGTCAGGGCGGGGATGCACGGCGGCTGTCCATCAAAAGAACCCGCAGGGGGGGGGGAAGACTGAAAGGAAAAAAACGAACGGACTGGGGCATCTAGACGGACAACCGGAAGATGGGGGTGTTGGGGAGGGGACCGGGCGACGAGGAATCGTTACCGTCTTGCCACGACGAAGGAGGAATGGGCTGGCTCGATCGGCGAGGGGATGGAAGAAATGGAAGATGCTGGGCGATCGTCCGGACAGATGACGAAAGAAGGGGAGGACGGAAAAAATGGCAAAGGGGGCGGGGAATAAGGCCCGACCCCGCTAGAGAAGCTTGGCATTTACTTTAACGGGAGAGAAACGACGCTCAGGGTTAGCACTTTGGAGAAGAATTTTAACGCATAAAGAGGGAATGCAAAGTGCGGATTGGTGAAGAACGGTGATCAAAGAAGCGAAAGAGGGGAAAGCGAATATTAAGTGGGGTTACCCTAACCCGAAATGGCGTTACAACATTTATAGGGGGGGGAGGAACAGCTGGGGGAACGATACTCATGCTTACTCGTGAGAAGGGGGGAGCAGGGGCTTTGACGGGAGGAAAGCTGTCGGGGCCAGGGGGGGGATCGGAAGGGGAAGAAAGACGAAGAAGAACTACGGATGAAGAAAAGCGAGGACCGTAGCATCAGGACCGGTCTCGCGGGTGGAGGGGGTCAGAATCAAAGTTTCAAACGACGCGCCACTAGATGAGCTTTAAATGTCGGGACGGGGAAAAAAAGGACGGGTTAAGGAAACGAGGTATTCGGGCACCGGAAAGCCTTTGGAGCATACCTACCCATTGGGGAGGGGGGGAGGGGAGAATCAGCTGGTAGAACCTTGGACTCGAGACACACTTCGGTTGAGTAAGGTACCTCTCTCTTCAGAGAAGTACTTCAAAGGAAAAAAAGAACTCCAAAGACTCTTAGGGGAGAAAAGGTCAACCATAATCAGGGGAAAGAGGAGTTTCGCCCAGCCAAAGAGAGGGACAAAGAAACAGGGGTTCAATCAAGGATCAGCACGTTACCTGTCAAAATGTTTAAACGAGCGTCTGTTACCGAAAAGAAAGAGGAAAACTTTTTTAGGAGGGGGGACGATCGCGGGGCTCAAAGAATAGCTCGATTGGCGCGGTCTCTCTCTCAACCGGAAGACCTCTGAGGGGAAGAGCGAAGTTCAAGAAAAGAAGAATTGGGAAAAGTTCAGGGAAGGCATATGGCAATGAGTTAAACGGGAGAAGAGGTTCCGGCGAAAGGAGGGGGGGGGCTGTCGATGAGGGAAAAAAGTATCCAGGTCAGAAAAAAGTGAATCACGGGAAAGTAGACCGAGATGGCTGGCCCGAACATAGGGAGTTCCCACGCGGCTTCACGGAAAGTCGGCGAAAAAGACGACGGAGGGAGTCATATCTGACTCAAACCCGGGGTAGGGGGAGGAAGGTAGACTAGGGATCAGTGGGCCGAACGCTGAACCTGAGTTTTGGCGCTGCTAGGCGACTGTAAGCCGACTCTCGAGGTCAAATAGGGGTGGGGGGAGAGGCCCGCTGGGAAGACTAGAAAATAAGGAAGGGTGTCTCTAAATCGCGTCGGGGAAGTCCACGAAGACTTCGGGGGAAAGAAAAGGGGCCACTGAAAACGCGCTGAGGGGCGGGTAGGGGGATGCTATTCATGAAAGAAGATCAGAGACTAAACAACAACAACGATAGAAGAGAGATCGGATTAAATCTCGACGATCGCACGGCGGGGCAGGAGGTTTTAACCGAAGTAATTGCCAAAAAGTATCGTTCCGAAAGAAAAAGATTCTCAGATTTCATAGTAGCACGGGGGGTTCTCAGAATCGGGGAAGTAGGGACTCGAGGGAAAACCATCGGAAAATCTGAGAAACCGGACGGCTTACGGCAGAACACCAGTTTGAGAGGGAAGGAAAACAGAACGCGGTCATCTGACAGGATTAACTAGTCTTATGACTAAAACTTAGCCTTTAAAACTAGAGGGGGAAGGTAGAACCTGAGTGACAATCAAAAAAAGGGAACCTCTCGGGATTCCATATAACGAGCGGGGAGTTGGGCCGGAAGGGCCTTGTATGACAAAAAATCTCGGACGGCGGCCCTCTCAAATCCGGAGTAAAAGAAACTCCAGAGAAGGAAAGGGATCACGCAAGGGAAGAGTACTAGCAAACAGGGGGCACCTACCGGAAACGGACTAACGAAAGGCGATGTATTTCCTTAGTTTTCGAAGGGGGGGGAAAGCCCAGTTGATGAGGGGGGAAGAAAGAAAAAACACCGCCGGAAAGGATAGGGTTGGAAAAGAGGGGGGAACCAGGAGGAGCTTAACTACGTTGAAACCGACATGCCTTTACGAAACACGCTATCAGTCGAAAAAATGGGAAGGGAGGGATGTGCTCGTCGAACGATAATTTTGGTTGGGGAAAGGAAGTGCATAATGAACCGAAATTCTGTATCAGCCACGTCGACTTAGGTAGGAGGAAAAAAAGTATCAACGAAGTCGATTCAATTAGGCGAGAGGAGAGGGGAAAGCAAGAGAACGGGCCCGAGATAGGATAACACTCAACAGCACATTTGTCGGCGGGGGTTAGGAGCCGCCCGTTCATGTAGAAACACGGGGAGAAAGGGGGCCCTTTAACCAGTCAGGAAGGGGCGCACTTGAAGGAGAAAACTTCAATAGGAGAACAGAGAGACTCTAAATACGCTGTATAAAACACGTAGAGACGGTGGCACTATTCTTTGAAATAAAAGAGAACAGTCTAGTAGGTCTGAAATCCATCCTAAATAGGAAAGAAGGCAGTCATCATTTGTGAGAGACCAGAAAGGCATGTGGTAGGGAGGGTCTACTGGGCGAAGTGTCCTAGGGAGGTCAAAAACGCTTCGGGGGGGGGGGGGTTCAAAAAAAGAATAGCCAAAGACTGAAGAAGTATAAAAAAGAAATGGGGAGGGGGGCCACCAACTTGATGCAGAGTCCGGGGTTGCGACCGGTCAAAAACTAGGGAACAGCACTGTGGCATTTTCATTACGTAGCGGGTTCAAGGAAGGGCGTCATTAATTCAAAAAGATAAAACAAGGGAGGGGGGACGTTATGGGCAACAGATAGAGGTGACCGGGACGATAATGGACAGTTATTCATTCATTAATGGAGGGAAGAGGGGCGAGCTACTATAAGGGGACTGTTCAATTTCAAAAAAAGACCCCTCAAAGACGATGCAAGGGAGTGCCATCGATACGCTTTAAAAAACCGTCGCCGTGGAAAACCATACCTGAACAACAGATAACAGGTTTGAAGTGAGGATGAAAGTAAAGTCGATCAGGAAAGTTGGAACAGAGGGGAGGGTGAGGATGTCGTTACCGCCCTAAGCCGGGACGAACCGCGCCAAGATTTACAGGTATCTCGGCAAACGCGGAAGAGGGGGGGGGACAATGAAGCTAGTACCAACGAGAGGAGCGTCCGTCTTTCTACTAGGGGAAGCGACGAGAGGGACTGAAGTCGTTGGATGTAAACACAAAACAATTCAAAAATAGCCGGAGCGATATTTTGAGAAGGAAACAACAAAAAGGCAAATAAAATCTGGGTGCGCAAGACATACTTTCCGTGACTATTAGGCAAAGGACCAGTCAGAAGGGGGGGAAAAGGAGCAGTGACATCGAGTGGAGAGAAAAGGAAGTGAAGGGAAGATAGGGGAATCTTCTGAACGTAAGAGAACACGGGGGAACCTCAGGCCAGGGAAGGCGAATATACGGGGTTTGCCGTCGGACGTCGGCTACACGGGTATCGCGACCAAGAAAAGAGGAGCATTCCGGAGAAGGCTTGGAACGACGATGGCTCCCTATTGAAAAGAAAAGAAGAGAGTCAGTCGGAGCACACTGGACCAGCCGAATTGTACAGAATTTTCGACTTAAGTGGGTCCTGAGATGTCGGGACGCAAACCGGTCAGAGGTAAGGGGGGGGGGAGGGAACAAATTCGGAGGAAGGGGGCTCCAGGAGAAAGGAGTCAATTACAAGGCAGGGGAAAGGGGTTGCATGTGCCCGGGACAACGGGGAAAAATAATTAAGGAACGAGGGGACGTCGTCAACTCCTAGGTGGAGAGTCGGAATTCTGAACGTCCATCTAAAGGAACAGCGAGAGAATAAGTCACCAAAAGAGGAGGGAAGAATAGAGATCCCGCCGTCCAAAGCATATATTGATGAAAGCGGTCAGTGCTCCAGCTTACCGCGGTAAAAGAGAGGAGGGAGGCGGTGAGGAAAGAGGAGTTAGAAATTAATTCAAGAAAGGTAAAAGACAAAAGACAAAAACAGTTCAAAAGGGAAATCAAAAATTACGGGTGATCGCCTCTGAAAGGAAAACCATCCGAAAAAGAGGGGGGTGAAAGCAATCAGGAACTTCTTCAGATCTGATAGGAACCTTTGAGAAGAGGTGGGGGGGAAGGGACTCTCGACTGTGAGCGCACGGGGTCGGGCTCGGCGCACCGTCGCAGGGTCCAGGCCTCAAAGAAAACCGCTTGGACAAAATTGGATAGGATCTTTCGGAAATGAAGGAAGAAAAGTCGACGGGAAAAACTGGTACTAAATCAGGTATCGTCTCCGGAAAGTGAAAGGGCCCCAAGCTTATCAAGCATAAGGGCCGACAACAGACAAGTAGAAGTACGCAAAGGAACACAAGAAAGAATCGGGAGAAGGTCACGTCCGATTGTCATTTGGGTGGCTCTGGGGAGAAAAAGATGGGGGGGAAGGTGAAATCAACAAAAAATGGTAATGCAAATATCAGACTTCTATGATCGGGGGAGGAGCAGGGTGGGTTACAACGCACGGCAAAGAGAGGGGGGGGCGTCCGCAAGGGCAGCTAAAAAAAGGGTAAAAAGAAGGAGGGGACAAAATTTTAAAAAACATCGTCAGCGGAGAAATGAATTCAAACGTGATTGGGCGCGGCTAGGGGGGAAAATAGCGGAACACATGGAACACCTCATTGGGGTTTTGTCGAAAGACGGACCCCAGGGTTGGAAGGGTATCGGACTTTCACTGGGCTCCGGGGTTGGGAAAATGGATGGGGGGGAAAGCGGGGGGACGGGAAACGGATTCATCGATGTAAACTAAGGGGACGAGGAGGGGCTCAGGGCAGGGGTAAAAATGACCAATCCCATGAAAGAGACGATAGCTGGGTTCTCCTGCACTCCATACGCATCCAGAAACGGAGGATGTGGCGAAAGAAAATAGGGAGGGCCAAAGAGGTCCACACAAAAGGGGGAGGAGGGGAGAAGGGTGACTTTAAGAGGAATGAAAAACAACACATGGGGGGAAACCCAAAAAACAGGGGGAGAATAAAAAATAACACTAAGGGCAAAGGTGGCGACGCGAATAAGATTATCTAGCAGGGACTATTCTTGTTGAAAAAGAAAGAAAAAGGACATAAAGGATTATGGAAAAATTGGATGGGTGACTGAAATTCTCCACAAAAAGCAAGTGCCTGTCCTTGGGGAAGGGACTTTCTTAGAATGAAGGGGAACTAGTGGACGGGAGGGGGGGGGAAGTTCTCCCCCAAAAGGACAACAGGAAGCGGAAGAGAAAGAGAACGCCAGAGGACCACAAAGCGAAGTAGTACCTGGGGGTATTGACAAAAGGTTAGGGGAAGAGAAACGACTAGGGGTCGGGGGAGGAGAAACCGATATCACGGAAAAGGGGTCGGGTTAAGAACTGACTCGTGGGAGCCGGCCTGAGTGGCGGCACCGGGAGGAGACCTGGGGAGTCCCTGTCTGGTCCAGTACAGCCTCTCATGGGGGGGAGGGGGAGTGGGGTAAGAGAAGCAGTGACATCGAGTCACTACTTCTATTAATCAAGAAAAAAGCATTAGATTCGAGAAGGCCTAAGGGGGGGGGAATCCCGAAATAAGGGGGGAGACGGTGCGAAAAAATTCAACAAAGCCAGGAGTTCTGGGTCTTCGGCAATGACCAAAAAAAGGGGGGGGAAAAAGAAACGAGCATGCAGTTTCGAAAGAGAAAATCTCAAAACGTTCCAAGTGTGAGAGATCAGGGTGTCCGGTGAAGGGCATGGCGGAATGGTTTGAGCTCGCTTGATGAAGGTACAGAGGGGGGCTAAACCATCAGGAGAGGTGAAAAACTGGGAGAGCTCTCAAAAAGAAAGGGCCATGGAGGAAAAAGAATCCGAAAAAACATCCCGTAGGAGGGTGGAAAGATAGGCGGAGCGTTAAAACACGCCTTCTGATACTTAAGAGGCTGACTTAGGGAGAAGGGCAGTTGGCGACAGGAAGAAAAGATCATTCACTTTAGGGGGGAAAGTGTGGGTCCAGGGAAGGCACAGTCATCCGGGGCGGACAATATTGAATTCAGAGGACTTGTAAGTAAAAGAAGAGACCTTCGGAGGGAGGATGAAAAAAGGCGATTTTCAGGAAAAACGGGGGGAAAAGGGGTCTGTTGAGGAAAAGTGAAGAAAGGGGGGGACGCACGCTGAATTCAAAAGTTGCGGGGCAGACTCTCAAAGGGAAGGGAAAAAAAAAAAAAGAAAACCTCAATGCGTGGGGCATCGAGACACGTGTGGTTCGACGAACTCTATCAATAACTATGACGTCGGAACCCAGGGGGGGGGCGGACTGCTACGACGGGGAAAAGGAGAAGGAGTAAAATAGGGCTTCCGTTGGGGTCAAGAGCGAAAAAGAAAGAA
>Ga0179593_1399938_pt1 | contig 26793 bp, 20 predicted proteins | sample CZODoug2_1_08_16_FD_185931 | JGI IMG/M metagenome (GOLD analysis project Ga0179593, IMG submission 185931) | Vadose zone soil fungal communities from Angelo Coast Range Reserve, California, USA - CZODoug2_1_08_16fungal (PacBio error correction) | ecosystem: Environmental > Terrestrial > Soil >...
AGGTGGAACTCAATCCATAAGGAACAGGAGATACTAGGGAGAACCCTGAAAGCAGAAGCTCGCACAAAAACTGCTTCGTGATTCTGGGAAATGGAAGAAGGGAAAGTGCATCGAGGCTCTCTAATGGGTCAACCTTCGGTCCGGCCGTGGGGACTAACCGAAGGAGAAGGGGGGTTTCCTCGTTTCTGGAGAAAATCAGACGAGGAAATCTGATTAAAAATCTCTTATCAGGCAGTTTGTTAGGAGAATAGCAGCCCAGGTGGTTATTTGGGGTGGGATTCCTTAGGCAGAAGTTACGTTTTAAAACAAGCGCTCCGATGGAAGGTAACTTGTTCGGGATAATCTCGAAAGGTTCACATTACGGAAAAGTAAAGGGTTGGATCAGCTGACAAGAGTGAGTTTTTGGAAAGACTCTTGTTTGACGGCTAGGGGGAGAAGTGTGACAGATAATTCTCACCGATCCGGAGACGGGGGCCGCGAAGGCGTTTGAAATCGAAAGGTGAAGTAGTCGGGAATAATTCAGGAGGGGAAAAAAAGATCAAGAAGTAAGGGAAAGAGGGATGTAGGGCGTATTTAGGCATGACAAGAGAAAATAGGGGACCGGCGCGGTTCGTCAACGTGGTAATAATTGCATCTGGAGGAAAGCGAGGTAAATAGGTTGAACGAAGAAAACAACTGGCACAACAGATTAAACGAGAACTTTAGGATCACACAGAGGGGGGGGGGGGTCCGGGGAGAAAAAAAGATCGGGAAAAAAGAGGAACTAAGCATTTAGAAAGAGGGAAAGGGAGGCAGAAGCCGCCTCGTTTTGGGGGGGGAAGTTTGGGACGTTTATATTCAAAAACCAATGATAAAACCTATAGGCCAGTTTGTTCTTAATTGCTTAATGGGGGTAAGCATTCCGGTAGACCGGGAAGCAGCAGCGCCTTGACTAAAGCCGGGGGGGAGGGGATCAGGAGTGAGATCACGCTTTCATCAAAGTTAATACCAGGTGTGCTGATTCAGGGGGACCTGAAAGGGGAAGTACGGAGGGGCGTGAGAAAAGATCTTGGAAGGGAAAAAAGCGACAGGCTTGGACGCGAAAAATTGAAATAATACTCAATGTGATTGGAAATGGACAAAAAAGGTCTTCAAAAGGTGTGCTGGTTCGGGCGGGGGAGTTTTGGCTAGGGAAAGGGATATAAATTCATCAGAGGGAACCGATTATAACTGGCCACAGGGGGAAGAAGAAAAAAGCCTCAGGTTTAATTTGTGCAGTCAGTCTGCCCCAAGGGACGAGACCGGAACATCTTCTGAACATAACGAAGGTGGGCGCGACCACCATAGACTCCAAAAAGGTCGTGACGGACTGGACAGCCTTTTACGGGGGTAAAATCTAAACGACTAAATGACAGTCTCAAGTTTCCTCTTGAGAATTTAGGAAAAGAGTGGTTTGATAAAAGTTCGGGGAAAGGGAAAAAAAAAGTGGAAGGGGGGTCGCTTGCACTCGTCCAGGGAAGAAATTAAAAGAAGCGATAAGATTCGAGAGGCTCGTGGAAAGGAGTGTTCCTATGCCTATATCGCGGAATCTCATGGAGACTCGGAAAGAACTGGGGGGTGGCTTATCGAGGCATGGTTGATTGGGAGCGCAACACTCTTCGGGGAGGGATTAGTGATTAATCTGGTGACATAGAAACACAAAATTCTCGACTATCTACGTACGAAGCAGTTTGCAAGCAAATGCATTGCAGAACAACTATAAGGGAAACGCAAGAGGAAAAGAAATACATGCGCCGAACGATCTTTCGTGGGGGAACTTCGCGAATGGCGAACTTGGGGTTCGTAGTGAGGGGGAGTAAGGGCGGCAAAAAGTCCCTGCAGCAAACGATGGGCACATTGGTGAACGGTTAAAAAAGGGCACGCAGCTCCAAAATGTTGTATACCGGGAATGAAAGTGGGCTCCCAGCCTCCACGTCAGAATGACAGAGAAGATAAGTTCGAGGGTCAACGTCTATAACAAGCTTGAGGGGGGAAATAGGGAGAGGAGGGGGGGTCTAAACATTCAAACTCCTTATGACGAGGAGCACGATCTCTTAGGGCCGCAAAATCACTGGGTCTTAGAAGAAAAGGATCCGTTAAAAAACTGGATGCAGGTAAGGAATGAAATGAAGGAGAGGGGGTTTGGGGATTCCCGAAAAAAACATCTCGGCCAAAAACAGGGTTTCGAAGGACGTAAAAAAAGAAGTACGTTGGAGACATTGTGTCGAGGGAGATGAGGGGGGGAGCTTATTACTGAGACGTTTGGCGAGTCGGATCCTAAAAAATCGAGAATTGAAACGAGAAGGGCTGGTAATGGGCTAATCAAAAGAAAAGAGAATCGCTATTCATATACGGTTCAGTTTTAAAGAATGACGAAGAATGTATGATTACTGATGGAGAAGGGGGAAATGGCGGAGGTAGAGGTAACGGTTTCGCGACGGTCCCGAACGGCAGTGTGACTGACGGAACGGCCGGCCTGGTCTGGGAATGGAAGGGGGGACAATTTTGGGATAGTCGGGGGAGTATAGAGGGGGGGATAGGCAAGGAAAGAACAAGATTGGGGTTGAGGGGGTAGGTATAATTGCAACTATTTTTATGCGGAATTAAGACCAGGACAAAGGAGAAAGAAGACTTTTCAGTTTCAAGGGAATAGCGATGAAGTTAGCCGGTTACTAGGTACAGCGGGAGAGCGTAACCTTGTTTTCGTAGCCGGGAGAGAGCTAAAGAAAAAAGAAGAGGGGGCGGGACAATGGATTGCCTGGAAAAGTGACGGTAAAAAACGAGGTTACTCATGGGGAAAGAAGCTGGATACTGCGGAAAAGGCGTCGAGGGAAAATCTAACGATAAAGAGCCTGCAAGTTGGGGGAGCGAAAAGAGACTGTCGGCGGATCATGAGCTTCGAGGAGTTTTCCCAAGAGAAAAGCCAATGGAATGGGGGGTAGATAAGGATCACGCTGTGACACATGTGATTTACGAAGTAATGAACGTGAGACTGGAAGTGTGGATTCTTGCTTCTTCTAAAGGAGGTAAAAAGAGAGAAACAAACAAATTAGGGAAGGAGAAAAGATAGGATTTTAATAGTTTTTCATAAGGACGTATACCTGAAGGACAATTCCGCAGGTTGAAGGACTTAAGAGCCCCGGGCCCCTCGTCCAACAAAAAACACGGCCATTGTTTTCCCTGCGAACTGACAGAAACGCCTCGGCAGGCTATCAAGCGCAGCAGAAAGGATAGCTGTTCTCGCCCCAATTGGAACTGGGAATTTGAAAGATCAGAACTTGCGCTAATCAAGAGGAACAATAGGGCTGAGAAAGACTTCAGGGCTAAAGAAAACGTCCCAGCATGAAAGTGGGAAGGAGGGGCTGGTGATGTGCGAGGGATGCAGCGCTCGCAAAAGCCAAAAGCGCCGCCCAAGAGACGAGGTCATGAGGAGCCAAAAAAGCTGGAGGACGGAGAAAAAGGGGGTCCCAACTTCTCAAGCGCAGGCTATCGGGGCAGCCGCGATACAGCCAGAAACAATTCGCTGCCTGACCTACCCAAACCCTTGTGGGCTTGTATCAGACATTGGGGAGAAGGCCTTCGAGGCCAGCACCTCGAATATAGAGAAATCCTAGAAATCCAGAAAATGCACTCAGCGGAACCTTGGAGTTCGTAAAGAAGAGGTACAAGGGGGTAAAAAGGGCGAGCCGGGACCCAATCTAATCGCCACGATTTCCTTAGGACAGAATGTTCACGTCTGAACCAGAACAGGGCAGGTTACACCAATTCGGAGATATTTGAAAAGAGCTATGCGATTGAGCGGTTGCTGCAAAGGCGCAGTCTCTGGAAAGAATATGGTGTCGCAGGAAAGGGACCTGCGCAAAACGCCTCACGGCAAGGCTCAGTGGGGCAAATCGCAGAGAATGGCATTGTGTCGGAAAAAACGTATCACTTGGCCGCGCCTATATGTTTTTACCGCTCGAACGTTGTCGGGGAGGACCCAACAAGAAGGATATTTTCCTTGGGAAAAGTAATAACTGAAGGTACGGCTTTTCGATGGTCTGACGCCCATCATCACCAAAGAAAGACCCAAGCCGTAACCAAGCGGGGAGACTTTCAAAGGTCAATCAGGCTGGAATGGGAAAGAGCCGAATTGAGGACAGGCAACTCCGGCTTTAGTGGGAGGAAAGGGAGTGGTTATAGAGGGAAAAGAAATAGACGCCTCTATGACAGGCGAGTTAAATCCCCCACTTGGATGCAGTCAATCAACAAGAGGAAGTTTGCGGGGAGGGGGGCTAAAACGTAGTGAAAAGTGTCCGAGCATCCGGCGCACATGTTGAAATCCCATCCAAGCCCTACGACCAAAGTTCAGACATTCGCTTAAGTCTCAACAAGACCCTGGCAGAGGTAGGTCTTAAAAGGGGTGCGTAGCTCGCGCACTAGAAAGATGAGACTGATGACGCGCGTCAAGGCGATAGTGAAACTTTCTATAGCTCGAGGAGCTTGTTGATACTGGCCCGGAGACGGGAAAAACCATTAAAAAAGAAATCGTGGTAAGCGAGAACGACCAGGGAATCGATCAATGCAAAAAGACAGAAAATCGTAGAAAAGCCCAGGAGAAACACAGGAAAACGGTCCTTGGATAGGGGACATGGAAAGAAAGAAAATTATCAAGGAAGGAGAGAATCTCGCTCAGGTCGCTAGGTCCTGCAAGGTCGCGCGGCCGCGTAAATTAAGCGAATCGAAGAGCCAGATCTCCAACTTCTACCTAAAAAAGCCTCCGAAAACTTAGAATTGAGGTAACCCTCTCGAAGGGATGGGAGGTCAGCTGGGAAGAAAGTCCCAGGAAAATAAGACGAAAAAAACTTGATGGACTGAGGCTTCGAGAAAATCATCGGAGCGCAAGAAGGGTGTTCCAGGGACGAGATCTGGGGAAAGCTGACGCCTAAAAAGTAAAACTTTGAGGGTTCCTCAATTTGGGGGGTACCAGTTTGGACGAGTAGGGGGGAGTGTACTTAATGATAGACAAAAAGCTCCCATTCTCAAACAAAAGCCCAGTATCAAAATTGGGGTGGAAGACTTATTAGTAAATGAAAAGACAATACAAGGGGGGGGGGTCTTAGGTTGGCAAGGAAAAAGTTACTTTAGGGGGAGAATTCCAAAACGATTATTCTCCCCAGAACGGCCTTGGAACGTTCTTGGGACGACGGATCAAGTCGTGCAGGCGAGGGACCAAATCCAGGGGGTAAGGAACCCAAATTTCCAACGAGGGGCGGAAAAAAAAATATGTTATGAATAAGGCCGGGGAGGCAGAGCTACCCTCAAAGCTCTTGATCACCATTGATTGATCCAGCTTGCAAAGGAGAAGGAGGCTGAGCAGGGGGCTACCACCAGGAAAATGGAGAATATACACATGGAAGAAAACCGCCGGACAAAGTCTTCCTGAATGTGAATGGGGGGGGGGACCCACTAAAGGGGGGAAAAAGAAATTTGCTGGGATCAGGTGGAGACAGTAGATGCGCCTTCTTTATCTGCGGAATCCAGGACATGGATTTTTCAACAAGGAACTTTGAAAGGTGACCAATTGGTGGGAATCGAACTTACTAGTCGACCGAGGGGGGGGGGAAAAAACATCTGGGCCTACGCTTGGAACTTGGGCCACGATGCAATACGTAAACGTGATGGCCTAAATGCCAGATGCACATTCAACGACCTTGCGCAAAAGCGGACGCTCCCTCCAGAGTTGCGCTGGGGGAAAAGAGAAGTAAGGTCGAAAAGCCCTAGAACACGACGTTTTGCTTTGACCAGACCGGTCACCGACGGACTCGCGTACCATTGGGAGAGCCCGGGAAGGAGCATTCGCGATGGGAAAGGGAGAGGGGGGTAGACAAAAAACAAAAGATCAAAAAGGAGAGGAAAAAGGCTTCCCTCCTCACAAAGCGCTTCTATTTTCATCGGAGGAGGGGGGTCAAATTCTCGTTCTTCGCCCTTAAAAAAGAACCGGGTCGTGAAAAAAAGCCTGACTAAACGGGGAGATGACACCATGATCCACAACCACGGAAAGGGGACTTTGTTCGAAGGACTAGGATCGCACAGGGCTCGACTGTTTCATGCAGTAAGCGTCCGCAGTGGAGGCGTCAAAAATAGGAAAGGTACTTCGTCAAGGCCGAAAAAGGGTAGTGACCATTTCGTCCGGGCATGAAGCGAATGGAATGTTCTCCTCACAATCTCCGCCTCAGCAGCAGAGAGGAAAATCTTCAGGGCGAGGGGATTGTAGGGCAAAGGAAACGCAGTCAACGGCACAGCTGAGAGCTTCTGAGAAAGCGAAGTGGCCAGGAAATTTCAGGGATTGTTGTTCCTGTGTCTTTAGAGGTTAGATAGACCTTAGGAAGGAGAACAGGAATGACTGTCTTTCTCTGTTGGAAGGAACCAACCCAAAGGAATAGGGGGATGCTTTGTGTTTTAAAAAATTTTTCCCAGCCGGTTGGAAGTGCACGGAGGGCCATGTTCTTCAGAGAGAAGGGAGAAGATAACATTGCAGGGACGATACACGGACTCTGAAGGGACTTGAACCAGAGGAATGACTCAAATTGCGACCAATTAGGGGTAATTCCGCGGCGAATAAGTTTTTGGGCAACAAGGAGTTGGGAGGTAATATCTCTTCTTAATAGTCGAGAGAGGGGTTTCCCCTGCTGACACGTCGACCAAATTGGGAAGACTGATCTGAAACAGACGGGGATGAAAACCGCCGAGACAGTATTGGGGAGGGGGCCTCTAAAAGGCACAGGGAGAGAAAAGGGGAGGGTATCAAACACTCATCAGACCGAGTTCGCGGCGTTCGAGGAGAGGTGTCGATTTTCGTATCCGCTCGGAGCTAACGACTTTACCTGTCGCAAAAATGAGGGGGAGAGGCAGCGGTCCAGAGCAGATACTTTAAACGAACACTTTAGACAGCGGCATCGAAATCTGTCAAAGGGGAAAAGTAGAGCTTAGATCAGCCCTTTGGTAATGGCGAGGGAAAAATAAGCCAAAGTCCCTCTAAGAGCCGACTTTACAAAAAAAAAAAAAAAAAAAAAAACAAAAAAAAAAAAAAAAAAAAAAAAAAAAAATGGAGGGGAGAGATCCGAGTATTGAGATAGGGAGGAAAGGAATTGGAGTTTCGGAAGGGCGCTTAATAGGAAAGATGGGCTGGTCACTTTGCATCCGAAGATAAAAAGGGGTTATCTCAGGCTAATTTCAACAAAAGAAAGACAATCGATTCGGCTGGGGAAAGATAGGGGTTCGTTGACAGTACGCTACTGGACGGTGGGGGAGGATGATTTTGCTCCCTGTTTCAGTAAGAATCGGGATAAGAAAAGGCACGAAGGAGAGAGACCCTAATCGTAAGGACGTGATTCAGATGGGAACAAGAAGGTATAGAACGCGGTGATCGTTCCAAGAGCACCGAGTTCCTGTGGGGAGCAGAAGACTTATCCCTACAACGGTCCAATAGGCGAACGTTGCAAAGAGATGGGACCAAAATTCTCGGAGAGCAAGAAGATATAAAAAGAAAGAGGATCTTCTTTGGTCCAGTCACCGGACAGTGTAACCCTATGCGCAATGGACGTTCAGCCATGGTTCCGAGCTCTGGCGTGGCATCATAGCACCTTGTAGTCGGTCCCCAGGGTAAGGTCATTAGAAGGTGAAAAAAGGGGAAACTCAAAGTACTGAAAGGGGTAACGAAAGGACAGATGTAATCGGGTACTGCCTTAAAACTATCCCCTTTTAGTAGGAGCTGGGGGTCGAAGTCATGGATAGAAACGAGGAAATCCAAAGAACGTACATCAGAAAATTTGAGAACGGGAAACCGCGGTCTAAAGAATATGCAAGAGGGAAAAAAAATGCTGTTGCCTGCATTCCGGGTAAACGTATCCTAATCAGCTGCGAGAGGAGAGGATTGAGAGTGAGAGATACAGGCATCTTCATGAAGATCGGAAATGGGAACAATATCAAAAGCTTGGACTAAGCCGAAGGAGCCGTTTTTGCAGATATGGAAATGCTAGAGCTGGGTGAAATAGACCGATTCCCTCATGACCCCCAACAAAGGGGGGGGGGGGTGGGGCATGTTAAGGTCTCTACCAGCCATGTCTGGGTCATTTATCATTTCGGTAATTAATGAAGGGAGGGCAGGGGTTCTTTGGAAAAGACCCGGATTGAGGAGGGCCACTGGGAGGGAGGGGAGACAGGCCAATGGCGCGATAAACTGAATATCGGGGTGCTATTCCTCGGCCCCGAAGGAGTGGTTTTACATTGGGGAGCGTGGATAGTTAAATATCAACTATCCTCGGACTACTAAGGAGGTTGAACGTAGGGAAGGGCAAAAAGGGGGAAAAGTGACCTCGCGGCGCGAGAGAAAGAAAGTGAGAGGGAGGAGGGATCCTTTATCGGCAGAAGCGCGAAAAAACGTCGTCGGGTGGGAGTCAAGTCCCGGGTTGGAGAAAGAGGTTCATCGTTGCAGGGCAAAAAAGGGTCGCGAAAAATAAGAGGAAAATTAAAAATAGGCTAAGGGAAAATTACGGGGTCGGCAAGCCTCAAAAAAGTGTGTAGGAGAACGGCAATGGTCCTCACAAGATAAGTAGGTCCGACAGGGCCACCCGGCGAAATGGGAAGGACGGTCGCAATCAAGCGAGGGTTGAGGGAACAAGGTCTGGGGGGACAATTTCCAGTCACTCGGCCTAGATGGAGCTATAGGTGTTTGGACGGTGTAAAATCTGTTAAGAAGGAAATAGCCAAGGACTCCGCTTCGGCGACGGAAGAAATGGGAAGACTACGGCAGAGGCGATTCATGATAGAGCAGACAATGGAGTCCTCAATTGTATTGAAAAACCGACCCTAAGGGGTCCCAAATTTGTGCGTAAAACTTTCAAGGGAGGGTACCGCGAAGATCAGACGGATTCGTGAGTTCGGACTTAAAAAGAAGGTCATGGGGATTTAGAACTATGACGGAATTATCAAAAAAAGTAATTTTAAAAAGCCAAGTATCGGGGGCGAGACCCTCCTCTAGGGATTCAAAATTAAATGAGGGTTGGAGAACTTTAGGGGCAAGGGCTTGTATAAAATTCAGCGAAGCTCGACGAGAATCGCGTTCACGAATGGGGAGGAATAATCCTCAAGGGTGAAGGGTGTGCAGTCAAGATTCCCGCCCCGAGCCGGACCCTTGTAGTGCGCGGCAGCTACACTGATGGAAGAAAAAAACGCTATCGGAAGTGACTGTTTCCGGGCCAGGGAATGCAAGACCGTGACAAACTGCGACTTCCATGCGGAAAAAAGATGGAAGGAATTAAGAGATCGGAGCCTACTGTTAGAAGGAGGATGACGGATAGCGGAAATGGCCGCGCGACGACGGAAGCCTCCGAGATATTCTCTTGGAACGTGCAGGGGTCAGAAAGGCTGGATGCTCGATGCCTTAAGAGAGGGAGACTTTAAAGAAGACCGAGGGTGAATCTGTGTTTCGTCGAGCTATTAAAGGGGGGGGTAGGGGATGAGCTGAACGCATGGGTCCGTGAAGGAAAAAGCACCTGCGGGGAGGGAAGCAAACAATATCGTCTCAAAGTGCTTACCGTAATATCAATGGTCGGCTTCGGACAAGGCATAATCTCAAGAATCGGGAGTATTTACGCATACGGACTTCACTAAAAGGGGAGCTAAGGCGATCGGGGCTAGACAGGAAGCGAAAGGGGGGGCGGATACTTGGGGTGAGTAGGGCAGTAAGGGGGAGGAAAAATTTGGACAAATGCGAGAGACAAAGGGGAACAATGTTACGTGGGGTAAACCCGCACAGCTCCAAGGAGAAGTGGGTTGATAGGGCATTAAATGTGGGGTGAACCTAGAAGGAATAAGCGAGAATTGAACTTTCTGGGTCGCCAATGATAGGAGAAAAATAAAAGGAGGCGGTATATGGTGTTACATCGGTCACAGTCGTGCTAAATTATTGGGGAGCCCAGCGTTGACCTCTCTTGGGAAGATTTTGAGATATTTAGCCAATGATATCATACGCAGTATCCTTCAACTGGGAATGACGTGGGACAGGAATTATCCGAGAGGTGTGGCGGAGGGACACAGAAACGTTAGAGGGTTAGGGATTCAAGGACGTCTTAACTACGTTGTCTAAAAAATTTAGGTCTCTTGCGAGGAAGATGGCCACGAACTTTAGCCTTCAGGGAAAAATGCGCGGTGCGTAAGGGCGTCTTTATGACGGGCAAAATTTCAGGAGGGCGGTAAGAGGGGTCGAACCGCGAGGAAAGCGCGCCGATGTTCAATATTCGGGTCTTTGTGGTAAAAATGGGCATGACGAACGGGGGGGGGTAAGGGAACTATGAAGAATGGGGAGGGTGGTAGTAGGAATTTAAAACTAACGACGGCTGGGAAGAAAGAATTGCTGTACGTCCGCGGGCGGGGCATCACTTTGTGAAGCAAGAGTTGCGGTGGGTACGAGGGTCTGCTTAAGGTAAGTGGGAGAGGCAAAAAAAATAAGACGGAACATGGTGGGTCGGGGGAAGAAAGTCAAAATTGTGGTGGGCTGAGTGAATAAGATCAGGGGACGAGATAGGGAAAGCAGCTATCAGTATAATGGACAGAAAAGGCTCCAATCGTCTATAAGAGGGCTCTTTTGATTTTTCAGAGCTTGGAGGGGGGACGAATAACACACCAAAGCAATCGCAGGTACGGGCATTGGGCACAATGGGGATAGCCATTATTGAAGGAAATAAATTCAGAAGGGGGTGCGCGAAGGGGAGGATCAGAAAAAATAGAAGTCACGTTGGGGGAAGGGACGATCTGAGGGGCGGGTATAAAAGGAAGATTCGGCCCAAGAAGGAGCTAAGGGGCCGGGTGTTTGTGAGGTCAGAAAGGAGGACTCTTTGTCCAGGGGCTCTTTAAAGAATTATGAAAATGGCCTCAGGGTGTGTGTTCCGGTCCTTTACTGGTTCAGAGGGAAAATCTCAAGGAAAAGAGATGAGGGGTAATATATAGGTGTACATATGATTTCGCAACGAATTAAGGCAAAGTCAACAGGCAGGTGCAGGGTCAATCTTACAACATAAATGTACGCTAGGCCCACACACTTCAAAGTGCGTTGGACCTATTGTCAACGCCGCTCCCGTCCTAGATCCCGCAAACGGCTGAAAAAAACACCTAGCTAGAAGGTTCTATACGATAGCCCTTGCATGGAGTATAACCATTCATCCAGGTGCAAAACAATCACGTTCCGGCCGCAACTCACGAAACACCACCCAAAAACAATTTTCCATGACTGTAAAGCATGAGTGTGGGGGTGAAGGGGTAGTAGTATGCACAAAATCACAACGACAGGGGCTTCCTCGCGGATGCGAGGGCCCTGCATCACTTAATACAACTGTCACCTGCTCCTCAGAAAGACGATCATTGCATGCCGGCTATACATCCTTGAACAATTCCATGCCTTAAGAAAGAAAAAATTGCTGCCGTCTTCATTTGCTATCTTATATCCAGAAGCGAGGAATATCCCAGATAACTGCCCAGTCCCATTCAAAGAGCGGAGAATTCGGATAAACGTCGTGGAGGGGAAACTCGAGACGCCAGGAACCTCAATAGCCAGCATGGGGGCCTTCTGCTAGACACAGAGAAACAACGAAATTCGTCATGAATGTTATAAAACGATAGGGAAACATCGCGAATGGGATGGCGATGGGAGCATCATCTATCAACGGGCGCTTGGGTTTTCGAGAGAAGACGGAAACGCGAGAAAGAAAAACCAAGGCTCGGGCGTGGCAATCTTCAGAGCCAGCGCAAACCACTAAAGTCACTTTGGGCCGAAGTTAAGCACGGGGGTTGGATCCTTTGCGTGGCGGACGCCAAAGGTTGGAAGCAAGGTAATAAAGCTGCCTGAGACGGCAAAGTGATCAATTCTGCGCAAAAAGGATCTGGGAAAGACAATAGCTGCCAGCCCGAGTTGCTACCCGTTTCTAACAGCTTCAAAAGTGTGCCGAGGCCCAATTAATTCCTCCGTCCGTGATTGATTGACAGAAAGTTGACGAAAATATCGAGGCGCTGTACGGGGAGGGGCGAATCTCATGCACCGGTAAACGAGCACCACTGAGCCGTGGTGAGGTTGGGACCGTACCGTGGCCCCTTGGTCGCCGCGCCATGGGACGGGCAATCCAATAATCTAGCCAGGGAGAAAATTATCTGAGTCTACTTACGAAAAAAAAGATCGCACTTTGAGATGGGAGGTCAATCTTCCAGAGGCGTAAATCTCACTTGTGAAAAGATGCCATTGGGAGGGCAACAGAAGAAGGTTACGTAAAATATCATCGAGATCGATTGTGGGGAATAATGTCCCCTCTCCGAACCGAAATTCGAATGAATGCTTTTCAGAGGAGATAATACAGAGAATCGAAACGACAGAACAAGAAGGCGGGAAGGAATCGCTATCTCAAGGGAAAATAGTAAGAGAGATATATGCAATCTGGAATCACAGAAGTCATGATCGAAAGATCATAGAGGCAGGCCTGGGCTGTTCCTCTCAGAAAAGCGCCATTGCCGATCATAAAGAAGCTCCAGAAACTTCTACCAAGTTGGTGTCCGGAAAGTCGACTGCTTCTTGATACCTTACGTCCATAACTGTCGAAGTTGAGGTGGTCAAAGGACAAACGTTCCCCCTTAACGAGGCGACGAAGACAAGTTTCATTGGAGAGCATTTAGGTCTTCTGAGAAAAAAGCAGTGTCCGTCTTACTCCGAACTGAAAAGTCGCGCTCGGGGAAGCTGAATAACGTGAGGTGTTTTCCTCTGGGAAGCAGGGAGCGCTTTATAAAAAATGGCCCTCGCAATAGTTTCGACCACGAACCGTCTCCAGAGAAACTTTTTGGAAGGGTGAAGCAGACACTATATACAAGTGGTGGTATGCAGAACAAATTTCAAGTGGTTAAGGGCCACCGCCGTCGATGAGAATTCCCAGACCGGATGGAGTCGGGACTCACGAATCATACTCCAAAGAAGACGTTTGTAACAAGGGACGCCTAGGGGCAAAAAAATACCATTTGGGGTCCGGGAAAGAGCTACTCAAAGAAAGTCTCTCATAAGTAAACGTTCGTCCAGGCGCTCCCTAATCGTGGGAAGCGTTACATCGGAATAAAAATGGAAGCAAAAACCGTACAAAACTCCTTAAAAGGAATAAAATGGGGAAATATACAAAGGACCGTAAAAGAATTCCGTGTCGGTAGGCCGGAATTGTCAGGAGCAAAAGCCGTCTTGGGAACTGCGGGGAAGTCGGTGCCAAAGTTCAGTAAGACAGGGGGACCCCACATCTTTTTTCATCGAAGAAAAGGCGAAAGTATTTTCCGAGGGGGCCCTAAGGCAGCGGAGTGGGTCCGCGATGCGGGAGAAAGCTGGCCGCTGCCTGGTGATCAGCATGGTGACGAAAACCGAGACAAGTCGTCACTTGCGAGGGGCGTGAGGGGATGCTGAAGCCATTAACTGGGGGGAGTTCTGATAGAGCAGGGACGACTGGAACGGCAACCGGCTGAACGGTCAACGTAGCCAGGGGATATCGTTTGAGAATCTGTGAAAAACGCTCAAGAGCCGACCAAAAGTTAACTCATGCGGGACGAAAGGACTTAAAGAAACAGCGCTGGGAAGAGCCGGGGAACTTCTCAGGAAGCAGTTGGCCCCTCATCATACGGAGTCGTATAAAACGCCTGCAACGGAGAGAACGGCATGGGAAGGCAAACTCAAGCTGAATGGAAGGATGCCCTTCAGAGACGGTTGGAAAGGCAATCAGCATTTTGAATAATATAGGAAAAATGCTTTTACGGGCGGAGGACCACGGCGGAACGGTGGATTACCACGTCAGGAAAAAGATGATCAATTGAATCAGATCAATACGAGAAGAACGACCTCGGGAGAGGACACATCAGTCCGCGAGCTGGGAGGATAGGGTGCGGAATGCAGGAAACTCTTACGCACAAAGGGAGGGTCTGGTCGACAGGGAATCAGAAGCTCTTCAAAAATTCTTTTGGGGTCCTGATGGATTAATAGTTGGCGAATTGGATTCGACCCAAGAGAATAATAAATGATTATCTGCCAGTGTACTGCATACCAGTGCGGAGTTCAGAGAAGGTTTAACAAGGTTTAAAACTATTAAGTCAGGCCATGTTGGAGGAACAGTGGGGGGCAGCAGGGACAATCACGGGCAAGTGAAAAGCAAGCGAATGAAACTTTGACGCATTGAAAGACCGAGGGGGGAGTAGAACTGGGTTATCCCTAACTCGAAAAGAGGTGATCCTGAGTAAGGGGTACGGTGGCGTGATTTGGTCCCAGATTCCCGCCAATGAGAGCCCTTGCTGATCGTGAGGGAATCCAAAAGGAAAGGGAACGCGATCTTGGACGAGAAGAAGTCACGCGTTGAGATAAGTTCGTGGGATCTGCTTCACCTCACTCCGTGGAATGCCCAGTTCGCTGGGGGAACCAGATTGTAAGAGGGGATATTTATAATGAAAGCTAAAGGAAAACTTTCCGGCTCACATTGAGGGGGAGAGGAGGAAACCTTTCCGCGATAAATGGAACATACACCATAGGGCCTGGGGGCACCAGCGATGAGGGGGAATTCTTCCTGAAAATGCATTAGAGATCACAGCCTTTGTTAGGAAGAAATAGCAGACGGGCCCTTCCTTCAGAACTCTTCAACAGATGGGAAAAGGAATCGGCAACAAAACAACTTATGATGGGAAAAAAAAGAGCAAAGAATTTATGGGTGAGTGGGCAGGGCGCTGAAAGGGCCCGACGTGAGTTCTTCCCCCAAAAAAAGCCTGGTGATCTCGAAGACCTTAAAGAAAGAACAAATGAGATGCCGCTGTGCCAGCGGATGGGGTCGATGAACGGATTGTGGGGCATGTTCGGCAGATACGAATTTGCCGCCGTACCGGAGGCAAACCGATGCTGGATAGAACATACCTCATCCAAGAAGTCGAGGGAGAAGTCTGGCATTCGGAGTAAAAACTAGAGACGCGTGACGTTCGTTATAAAAAAAGAGTAGGCAGGTTCATCAAGGACGATTTTCTTCCCGAGCTCGGCCAACTCATGGGGAGGATCGGGGTGCAGCATAGAGGGAAAAGGAGAAGTAGATAGACTTAATCATATATCATCTCGTCTCCCGAAAAAAGATCCGCTGGTTTGGTGAGCATCCGCGGAATTGAAAACTCGGGGGGCGTCAGTCCGAGGGTGGAATAGCGCAGGGGAGAAAGAGTCGCCTTAGTAATAAGTCTCTTGAAGAACCGGGCCCTTCGAATTCAAAGCAAGGGAAAGGGGACAATAAAGGCAGAAAAAAATAGACTGGGGGGGGGGACTGCCGCACACTTAAGTAATGGGTAGGAGATTGTTTATCTCATCCAATCAGATATCGCACAACGAGTTAAGACAGTCAAAAACTTTGCTAGCTCGGTTCCCGGTCGAAAAATTAGGGAGGAAGGAGAGTTTCCACTTAACGCAATAAGGCGAGCGCGGGCGAATGAAAATGCGACGGGAGATTCTTGATTGGGAGACCTTTCGGAAGATGCATTACAATGGGGCAAGACCCGAGTGACGCCTGGCGAAGGAAACCTGGGGAAAGTTATGGACTCAAAATGAAAAGGAGAGGGGATTAAATACGCCGACTTCTTAGAAAAGCCGCGATGTGGAGTCATACCAGCGCCAGTTTCTTGGGTTCTTGTGCAGGGCCGGGGTGGGAAGTATACCGTTCTGGAGCGTTTTCAATGGGGGGATTTGTTCTTTAAAGTGGGAAGAATGAAAAAGAGGAATGTTCCCAATGCGAGGGAACTGAAGCAGGGGGAGAAGGCCCGGCCGGACTAAGATTTTTGGGTTCCAAGAAAACTCTTTTTGGAAGGCGAAGGGGGTTTACATAAGTAGTAGAATCACTCGTCCCGCTCGTTGAAAGGGAGCTAAGGTGGAAGGTCTTGACCAAAGGCGCGGGGCAAAAAAGAAAAGTAGTGCTCGCGTTCTAGCTTGAATCGGGAGGGACCAAAGCGCAAATCTGGGAAGAAGTCGAGGGTGAAGGATCAGTGTGTCTAATCCGGGAAAATAGGGCAGTGAGCCAGCGCTTTAATCGTTCAACCGACGACACTTTTTCGCGCCTTAGGACCGGAACTTTACACGGGGCCGTCGACGTGCGAATGCAAAAACGAAGAGGGGGGGGTCGCATTGCGAGGGAGAAGACGGGGTTCCTCACCAGAAGTTCCTCATTACTTAATGAAAGGAAATGACGGGGAAAATCCGTCCGACACCCCCTCACCAGGAAGTTTTATGGCCAGTCTTGAAGGAGTTCCTCGTTAGTAAGGGGGGGGTTCGTTCCTTGGCTTACCAGGAAAGGGGGAATATAGAAAGGTAACCCTTTGCGGAGCCAAGGACCCGCTTAACGGGTGCAATCCAACGGGACGAGAGACAAGAAGCAAGAGCGATTTCTTACGCATGGTCTTCAATCATGGGGGAGTTTGACAAACTAGTCCCATTTCAGGGCGTTCAGGAGTGGGGGCCAATACATTCGTGAGGGGCAACGAACTAGGACGACGATGAACAAGCTGGAAATTCACAGGGCGTTGGGGCTGCCCTGAAGACATGGGAGTCAGACAAATCTGAGTTCTGTCAAAAAAGTGGTTGATACGGCGTGGGAGAAGTGGAAAGGGCCATGTTCATGGGTAAGTCTGACAGCTTTCAACTCAAAAGAGCAAGTCAGGGTACAAAAAGGTCGGTCCATCCTCAAGGTGAGGGGTGAAGGCGTCAGCTTTCCCCCACGATCGGCGAAAACATCGGCTGAAGCCGAACGGCGGGACCGCGAAGCCAATCAAGCGTCAAGACGCGGTGAAAAACGTGGAACAGGGGGGGGGGCACTAACGGGTAATTAATTCAAAAGGCGTCTTTACCGAAATCAAAGGCAGAAATCTTAGATGGATGGCCTACTAGAAGGTCTGGAGATGCGGGAGACCGGAGATCGCGTCACCGTTGGGTACTTGACGAGCGAAAGAAAATTGAAGTCGGGACGATGCAACGACTATTGAAGGCAATTAAGGGGGGGGGACTGGCGGCCTTACTATATGAGGGGGGCGTATCGATTTTCCTTAAAGCTCGAGAGCTTACGAATGGGGGTCTGGTCGCTGATGAACCTTTATGGATGCTCGAGCAACTCATGAGGGATGGGGGGGAAGTTTCGGGTGCCCTTATCAGGCCCCAAATCGAATTCGAAAGTCGAACGTGACCGGCCGGGCGGCTGTGCCGGGGGAATGCAAAAAGACTAAACCCGTGGACGGAAATTATTTACCAATAGACGATGGGGAAAAAACAGGAAGCCTAGGGCGAGATTGTGAGTCATTCGAGAATGGGGCGAATTGGGTTGAGTAGGGCTTGGAGTTGCTTCAAATCACGAGTCTCGACAAGGCACAATGTTACGTGGTAAAGAGCTCTGTAACCTCATGGTGGGAAGACCGAAAGGTGGTAGTCAGAAACATACGCCCGAGTCAGGGTTACTTCGATTGTCCCAAGGACAATGATTAATCGGAAGGGAAGGTGGAATTCTGGACAGGAGAGGAACAGGAAAAAGACGGATTTATGAGCCCCGTGTTAGCCTCGCGATGGCGAGGGAGAGTGATGATCGACCAAAAGCGTTCCGCACGGAGGTGAAGGAAAAGGGGAAAGTATTTAGACGAAAGAAAAGATTCGAGCGTACAAAACCCTTCGGAGGATCGCCCAAAAAATTACGTTGCGAGGGAGAAGGAATTTCCACTGAAAACTAAAGTCCAGGAGAGCAGAGGGGTTAATTCCTGGGGCTGGAAAAAAAGCGAGTTCCGAGAGCCTGGATGTGACTTTACACAAAGCCCATCGGAAAAGGGGCGATGGTTCAAGGAGGGCTTTTGTTAAAAAATGCCTGACTAGCGTGGGTTCTACGTGGACAAGGAAGAAAGGAAAGATGGGGGTCGTATTAATGGGGTCGGAGGAGAGACGTTCCCGCCCAACACAGCTGTTCAAAGGAAGGTCTGAAAGGCCGCCGACATGGGCCTGGTGAAGCAAAGGAATAGCGGGTATTCAGGTGCTTGCATGAGGGGGGATGGAAAAAAGTACTACAAACATGGGTGTGGGGGGAGGTGAAGAAGGCAAAAGCTACGGTTCTCGGGTGTATCAAGCGGCAGGCAATGATCCGTCTGTTCAGATATCATCAAGTGTGATAAGGAGAAAGGGGGAATAAGGAAAAGTCGAAGCTGGGAAAGCTTCCGGGGGGAGCGAAGTTGTAGGTTTAGAGGCGAACCGAGATCGCGACGTACTACATAAGATCGCGGGAACGGTCATGCCTGGATGGTCGCTTCGGAGTCCTTACCCGTAGGTGAGCCGAACGGACTTTGGGAAAATAAGTGCGATCTGCCGCTGGACAAGTGGCGGATCGAGCATTCCGGGGGAAGGAAAGTTGTTGACGAAAGGAAGGAGTGGGCAGGGGAGGGGTCTATCAGAGAAGGGGCGAGGGCGTTTTCTGGCCAAGCATCGCGGGGGGGCAAGCAAGTGGCGGTTTTTTTCGGAGAAAGGGGAGGACTGATGGGCTGAGAACGAATAATTCACTGATTCTCCTTGTGGAAAGGTTCCTTTCGGTAAGATGACGAAATCATATGGAAAAAGAGGCAAAAAACGGGAGTAGGGGAGGAAAATAGAGGGGTGTAAAGGATGTTGCGAAGTAATGACCGGTCAAATTCCAAAAGGGAGATTCCAGTTTCAGGAGAGTGTGAGCATACCGCAAACGCCCTCCTCCGGGAACACACAAGGGAGCCAAGTGGGAAAATTGTGGTGCGTGGGGCAGGCAAAATCCGCAGCAATCTATCCCCCGACGCTACTGTTCGCTAGCCAAATGGGCTACGACGGAGATTCTGAGTGCATAGAAACCCGTCCGAGACCAGTATAGATCTTATTTCACCCAGCAGTGCGGAATACGCCGGCTACGCACAACTGGGGCCAGGCAAATGCACAGGCGGCATGGGGATTTAGTGGTCCGAAATGCGAATCAGCAAACGCCCACAGGAAGAGGAATCGAATTGTACAAGGCAAAAAAATGATAAAGGGAGCAGGCGTATAGGTGAACACTGCTACTCGAGCCGTAGAATGAAGTCTATAAAAAACTCCTCAGCCCAATAAAGGAGAAGGATCGCAAAAAAAAAACACCCCCAGAAAAACCATGTTTTGCTGCTTCATTGGCTAGAAAAAGAATTCGAAAAGCCTCTGGAAATAACTCGGTCTTATTGGCAACAGTACCATTACGAGGAGACCGTCAGAAATGATTCGCAGGTTTTGGGGGGTACGTAGGAAACTCCAAAAGCTACAGCACATCATTACTGGAGGAAATGTTGCGTAGAACTTTCGTACAGGCATTGGGGAACAAACGCATTTGAAAACGGGCTATTCATGGCGGCGGCTGAGAAAAGGGCCGACAAGCAAGAGCGGTTAACTTCCGTTGGGTGGGGAAAGGACGCAAGACGCCGGTGAGAAAAAAAACGAGATTCAAAGGACTGGGCGTGCAAAGAGGCTCCCACACACTTATTGTCGCCAAAAGGGATCACTTTTGGCTGACAAAGTAAGAACGGGGTGTGATCTCCTCCCGTGTGACAGGGGGGGACGCCGGACCAACCATCAAATGAGAATGGTTCCTTCCTACGGTCACGCGGGCCGGAGACGGGGCGAAGAACGATCAGTCGGCGCCTTCAGCTACCCAGCCAGCGGAGAACCGCGGGGGAGAAAGTTGTCAGAGAGAGAGTGTGCAAGGGAACAACAAAAGATTCCGAATCAGCCCTCTTGCTTTAGGTTAAGCATCAGATTGTGACCAGCGAATGTAATTCCGCCGCGCCTGGGAGGGAGAAATCCAAACCACTTCATGCCCCGACGAGCAAAAAAAAGGCTCCTTGGCGAGAGGCGGTTGACTGCACCTTGGAAAGCAGCCGGCAACATGTTGAGGACCAATGAAACGCAAGGACCTACGAACCCCAAATTCAAAAGGGAGCGGAAGTCTCCTGAACATAGGACCTGTCCTGAAAGTCCTGATATGCTTCATTCGGAGCCGGGAGGAAATAATTAGCCGAATCACCTGAGGGGAAGAGGGAAGTTCGATAGCAAGCGATAATCAGGAGTAAACCAGCTCCGGGACACCCGGGGAAATCCGCATGCGTTGCGACTCGGGCCTCAAACAGGAATCGAGAAGAGACATAACAGAGGGGGGAATTCACGGCGTCGAAGCGGACATTTAATCACGGCTGCGATATAGGCATCGGGAAGCACAGAAAGGGCCATGACTTAGAGTCCTCAATCGCTCGTCGCTGGGTCGTCCTGAGAGCGGACCGGGGGATCGTAGCGAGTCAAAGGCCCAATAGCTACGAACGGATAGCCAAATTGAGGAAATCGCTGGGAAAGCTGGGAGACGTTCAAAGGAATGGAGTAAAGGGGGGACGCTCTTTTAACAAAAAGAAAACGCGTCGAAAGACCCGTGTCTTGGTTTGGGTTCGCGAAACCAATTTCGCTGAAGCCTAACTGGGTGCTAAGGTAGAGGAGGGAGGACCGGGGAAGGCACCTGTTAGAGGGATTCCTCTTGGTGGTTGAGGTTGCTCAGGAGGGAGGGAAAACAATGATGACTTTATCAATAGCCCATAGGGATCCAACTCCCTTCTCCAATTATCCAGGTGGAGGAAAGGAGAGGTAGATTGTCAGACACTACCATGGTCTTAGGGGAGAGCACTCTTTGGGTGAGGGAATTCCAGCCAGAATCGAATAGTTGACTTCACCAAAGGGTCTTTACGTTCGTGAACGAAATAATCCCGGAACGTGTCCATTTCGAGGGACCCTCCAGGAACGTTTACCCGTAAGTGGGACACGGGGTCTGAAACTGAGGGGAGAATAGAAAACGGAGGGGGGAGCAGACACGATCCTTAAGAGGATCTTGCTCAAAACACCTTGGCGTTCCAGGAGAGCAAAGAGGCAAAGGAGGTGAAATTGGCGAAGCAAAGCTTTCAAAGAGGGGATATTCGAAAAGAGGGGGAAAAAAGGAAGAACAGAGGTAGCTCAGGTGGGAATTCAGTCAAGAACGGGTTGGCAAATAAAACTTCAGTAGAAAGCTTGCCTCCGTCAGTACTGTGCCGAGGGATGAAGGAGGAAGTCGTCATAAAATTGACAAGGAAGCGTTCAAAGCCAAGGTACCCAAATCTGGTTTTGGGATAATAATCGTCGCCTCGTTAATTTTTACCGAGAGGAAAACTCAGGGGGGAAGGTAAACTTTGGAGAGGTGAACGATAAAATTCCAGAAAGGGCACAAAGGGGGGGGAAAGGTGAGACACAATCCCAGCAGGACGGGGGAGACCTCCAGATTTGCAAAATCTTTTCATTAAACTGAACTTGAGGATGCCTCACAAGGGAAGACCACTAAATTTCTGGAGGTCCGCTGGGAATCACAAGGGTAAGACTTCACGCTAAAAGGTCAACGTAGCCTCGACGTATTCTCGTATCGGGACTGGGGCCAACTCCCCAGAAGAAAAAGAGTCTTGAAAACCCTTACTAATTAAAAAAAGCTCTTCATAGGGCAAATCCAAGGGTTAACATTCGACGCGGTAGGCAATGACCCGAACAGCACAATCCGAGCGGAGAAACGAAACTCCTCGGTTCCCCCGGCATGAATAAACCACGCCCAATGCTAAATGAAAAATGCTTCTCGGCGAATACGAAGTTTAAGGGAAAAAAGGAGCTAATCCCGATGGCATAAGGCGGCAAACGGCGAAGTAAAGCTTCGTCCAGGCTACTAGGAAGGGTCTGGCTCTTCATGAAGGGGGAGTAAAGGAAAAGCGTATGCGTCGAAGGCGCGCGCAAAGACATCATGAGTGAAGGAAGTAGGTGCCGGGAGTGAGTAAACTCTTACCTCAATAGGAAAATGGTGCTACCAGGGGAACGGGAAGACTCGGTACAAAATTCTTTATTTTTGGGAAGGGGATTGGATTAATCGGAGATAAAGACGATTCGAAAAAAATAGAAGAATAAATTAGTCTGTTCCGTGTGAAGGAAGTCCTCCCCATCTCGGATGAGGGGCGGGGGGGTTTAAGTGGTCAATTGGACAGCGCGTTGCCTCTCAGGCTACTGGGAAAGCGAAGAGAGGGGAACAGCAGATAGAGGCCGGATGTAAAGAGCTATGAACCCCGGAAAAGCATTGTCGCAGTACCGAGGGGGGTCAACGGGGGAACCCAAATAAAGGTTTGTGACAAAGGAGAGGGGGGTCTCGTCCAAGAAAAATGATCAGCGATTAAGTCGTCGATCGCGGTTAAGCTGCTGGAAAGCCCATGGGGGGAACTGATCGGGAGGAGTAAGGTGGGGGGGGGGAAACTCCTCTATCGGTGCCGATCGAAAGTCAAGCTGTTCAGACTCGGAAACCCTCAGTCCGTCTGCCCGCTTGGAGGATTCGCTGCCAGAGTTTGGACGCAATAGGGGATACCGGAAAAAAGGCCAGTCGAAGAGGGGAGAGGAAGAAACGAAAAAGTGGACCATACAAGAAGGGGTAGCCGATCCCAAAAGGCTTGCATCTTTGTCTTAAGGTGAAAATGTAGGCAAACGAGAGCCAACATCCTTTGTTATATAGGGAACAAAGAAGGGGAAATCTTCGAGGCAAGAGGAAAGAAAAACTAAAGGGATCACCTCAGAAACAACCACTTTTATTAGTAAGAGAGGGGAAATTTATTTTTTCTTGGGGAAAGAAGTGCATAAAGTCCCGTCGGGGTTTATTTCGCCCTTCCGCATATACCAGTGTGGACGTCGAAGCTCATCAGAAATTAGATGCCGAGGTTCCAAAACATAGGGGGGTAGACGGCACTAAGGGATAAACTGGGACCGGGGGGTTAAGTTTTTCGATTACAGTGGGGGGGGAAGGTAACTAAGGAGTGTCTGGTAAGACAAGCCAACTCTAGAATCGAAAAGCTTCATGGGCGAGTATGGTGACGCAGAGGTACACTATAGGAAGAAGTGACTTGTCTGTCGGAAAGGGGAAGTCACAATATTTCCCGCGGTTGGTGAAACATAAGGACGGGGGAATTCTCCCGATCCAGTTTCCATGTTCTATCTGCAGCAGGGGACCAAGAACCTTCGGCGGAGAATGGAAGGGCAGAGACGGAAAATGGCCAACATCAGACGGCTCAAACATTCTGTTTGGGCGCATCGGAACACAGCTGCCTGGGAGGCGTAGTCCCGAGGGGTTCATAGAGCGTTCCAATAAAACCTTTAAAGGAAGGGTGAAACGAGGAAGTCTGGCAGAAAACAGAAAATGGGCTGCGTCACAAGGGGTAAAAAAAGAATAACCTCCTATAGAGCTGGGTTTAAAACTTAACACGAGACCACTAAGCATTTATATGAGGAGATTGGGGCGATAAATCATCGAGAAATATTCATCCATCAACAGTAAAAGCAACTAAATTGGGGGGAAGGAGACCCAAAGGGTCACCAGATTGACCGTCGGGAATCGTCTAGGAGTCCAAAGAATTAGCCTCGGAGCGCGGGGCGAAGATGCTACAAACCGCGGAAGAAGTTAGAAAGGGGATTCCCTTCGAGAAAGGAAGATCGAATGGAATACCCCAGGGGGGGACAAGCCGTCAACTCTACTGGGTTACGCTTATTATGAGAAGGAAAAGATAGTGCGCGGAAAGGACGGTCCCTCACCGAGGGAAAGAAATTCCGATAAGCCGGCAGAAACATATGCTACCAGCCCTGGGCAAGGGGGTTAGTTTATCATGGGCCTCAGTACCTTCGGTACGGGGGTTCATCGCTCAAGGAGTGTGGAGAAAAAGTGGGGTGGATTCTCAGTAGGAAAAGGTTCAACAATTAACGAGAGCTTTGTGCTGAAGGTAGCGTCGACCCAAAGTATTTGCATGGGGTAGGATCGGGGGCGTGACATAATTCCTCAAACGGAAGAGAGAGAGGAGAAAGGTTACCGGAAAAAAAGGGGAACGGATTAAAATTCGGACTGGGGGGGGAGAGCGGCAAAAGAAGAGGAGAAGGTGCTAGGAGGAATAAGAACACATGAATAGAGTCAATCGAATCTGTATTGAAAAGAAGCTTGGGGGGGGAGGCAACTCTTGAGAAAACGGCATCGTGTCATGTGTTGCCAAATCGATTTATCGTCAATAGCAAATCAGGAAAAGGTTGGACAAAGAGCCTTCGTGCGATGTAGTAAGGTTAGATCAGTTAGATTCAAAAACTATCATAAAGGGGCGGAGCGGGGGGGCAACCGACGGACGCAGTTCGATCACCATCCTGCTGGTCCGTCGCCGACGAACGTGCCAGGGGTTTTGTATTTCCAAGGAAAGGAATCGAAAAGAGGTCCTCGGTCTATATAGAGTGGGAGCGGACTTGTTGTCTACAAGGGGACATCCAGGTTAAGAAAAAAAGAAAAATTCGCTCACGGGGAAGGGAAAAGCCGCTTCGCCTCGTTCAAGCAGCCTTGGAACGGAACAAGTTAGCAACTGATGAGAGGGAAGACGAGGTGTCTTAAAATAAGAATGTAGGGTGCAGAGGGGTGCGGACGTAAAACGCAGAGGGGCCGCTAAAGATCAAGTAAGGGGAAACGTTATTTAAAAAAGTAAGAATGGAGGGTTGACAGTACTGGAATGCAAGAAGGGGATTGGGAAGCCTCAAAGATTGGGGGGCTTTGGGACTGCGACCAATGGGGTATATGTAGGAAAAAAATATGCCCCTCATAGCGAAAAAAAAAGTTGGGAGATTTGGTGCCTTGTAGAACGAGGGGGGAGAGGGCCATTTCTATAAGGCCTTCAGGGATCTCAAGGTTCAAACAAATGGGGTCAATCCTCAAGGGTGAGGTGGCATTCAGCTTCCCGAGAAGTACCTTGGGCCAAAAAAGTGGCAGAAGAAGGGCTTAGGGGGGTCGCGCCTCAACTCAGAAAGGGACATTGGGAAAAGTCGTTTTTCAGACTAAGAAAAGAAAAATAAGAAGGATGCGCAGGCGAGCTGGACTATTATCACGAAAGAGGAAAGGGGCGGTGCCTACTTGTAGAGTTCGTTCAGCCTAGCGCGGCATTGCAGAGGGGACCGCGGAGAAAACTCAGAGGCGTATGCTTTGAATGAGAGGGAAGAAGGAAGGCGGTTGAGGAGAGGGGGGGGAGAGAAGTTCTCATGTGGAAGCACGGTAGGCGGTTGGAAAGAAGATTGTTCTGCGCTCGATTCCATTGGTGGAGGGATGGACGGCAAAGCATGCGGATTTCAAACGAATTGCGGGAACGATTCGGAAGTAATCAACAAACGATTCTTCGGGGATCCGAATGGGGAGAGTTCCGCAATCAGGCGCAAGGAAGAGAGAAGTGGGATGCACTCAGTTATTGACGGAAAAAAGGCGCCTAAGGTCGAGGATGCGTCGAAGACGACTAAGGAAAAGCTTGTGTGAGAGTAGGTGTATGTGTGATGGTAGCACCTCTGAGCAGAGAAGGGGCACAATGGTGGAGGGGGAACGAACAGGGAGACAAGGCGCGTTTTGAAAACGTGGGCATGAAAGTGTGGTCCACAGGAATGTCAACGCGGCGGATATGCGTGAGGAAAATGGGCAGCCTGGCGAAGAAATCAATCACTGAGTGCCTTCCATTGCTTTTGAGGGCCCACTTCGGATGTCATTGAGTCACTGTACCCGCCGTTATCTCTCGCTGGGGCAGAAAAAAGAGGGTGCTAGAGAATGCTGAGGAAAGAATAGGAACTTCCTCCTGTCAGAACTGATTACGTGAAGGAGGTAAATTTGGGTGGGGAGAAGGAACCCACGAAGGGAGTAAAAACAACGGCAGGTCAACAAGGACTTAAGGGGTTTAAGGAATGGCAATGGGTCTCTGGAGATGAAGAATTGTCCGACTTACCGGAACGTGGAAGAGAGAAGGTTGGTCGAATGCTTATGCGGGCTAAAAAAGCGGAAAAAATCTATACTGATGGATGACGCACATCTATCATCAAAGTCTGTGGGGAGGCGCGTGTCACGTTGTAAAAAATACTTACAGTGGTTCAAGTGACTTAGGAGAATACCATGAGGGATGTGGAAGTGGAGAGAGGTTGTATAGAGAAGTTACCCTGCCCACGACGGAGTACGAACTAATTATGACTTCCGAGCGGGGGCATGTGGCAGGGTGTTGTGTAACTAATTGGCGCAGGTGGATTCGGGATGTCGGGGGGGAGAGGAGGGGGGGGGGCAATGGACAGGTACATCTTAGGTGTAGGATAGGAACAGCTGAGATTGTGGAGCGGATTGAGGGGAGGCAATAAAAAGGATCCTTCTTTTAGAGGGAGATAACTGTGGTTCGTATCGAGACCGGAAGGGCAAGAGACGCAGCGAGGAATCGAGGGGGGGATTGCGGGGGGAGGGGGGGGGACAAAGTTTGTCATCAACTAATCACCGACAAGTCAATCCTCTCTGGGCATTCCAAGGGAAAAAGTTGATAGGGACCTAGGATGTTGAAGGAAAAGGCATTGGCAAAGAAGCGGACTTGCCATCGTATCTGAGGGAACATCGTCACGATAAAGAGGCGGACAGGTGGTTAAATCTGAACTCGCGGACGGGCTGACTGGGATGCTCACTGGGACGGGAGAGGTGGTCAGGTTAAAAAAAAAGGTCCGTTGTGTTTTGGGAGGAGAAAGAAAATAGCGGGGCCAGGGTCTTTACGAATTATTACTCGGAAATGTTTTCATTTTTCCTGTCAGGAGATGCAGCGAAAAGCTAAAAAAAAAAAAAAAAAAAAAAAAAAAAAAAA
>Ga0179593_1687630_pt1 | contig 26789 bp, 29 predicted proteins | sample CZODoug2_1_08_16_FD_185931 | JGI IMG/M metagenome (GOLD analysis project Ga0179593, IMG submission 185931) | Vadose zone soil fungal communities from Angelo Coast Range Reserve, California, USA - CZODoug2_1_08_16fungal (PacBio error correction) | ecosystem: Environmental > Terrestrial > Soil >...
GAATCCCGTGCCACTAAGCTCTTGAACTCTAACGCAGAGGTCGTTGTCCTGGGAAAGGAAAAAGGACGCCGGAAAAAAGGGAACTCTGCATTTTTATATCCTCTGTGTAGAAGAACGTCTTTGAAAGGGAAAGGGGGGACACCGGCTGATCGTCGGCTCAGGGTTGAAAGGAAAAGTCATTTGAGACCGCTCATCAAGGACAGTCGCAACAAGGAAGAGGGAAAAAGGCGGAATCTAAACTAAGAAAAGAAGAAAAAAAAAGAAAAAGAAAAAATAAAAAAAAAAAAAAAAAAATGGGTGGAGGGGAGGGGGGGGGAAGGGATGATAGGGGGGTAAAGGGGAGGGGGGGTGGGAGGGCAGGTAAGATGGCAACGCCTTGTTAGCTCCGCCGAGGAGGGGTTGTTGCATCTTGTCCCAAGAAAAGACTTTCTGCCGTGAGAAAAGGAATCTCCAAGGGGGATCGGAAAGGTGTAAAACACATCATAACCCCCTCGCTTGAAAGAAGACCAAGAGCCCTCTCTCACTCGCCGTGACCGTTAAAGATGGTCTTCTTGGTGGGGTCTAAAAAGATTTCACTCTCATCGACAAGTGGCTGGAGAAACCCTCTGGTTCGAGGGACTGGAAGAAAGGGGGAGAAACCGTCTAGAACCACCCAGCGGAACGAGGCCGTATCGGCGTTGCCAAAGGTCGGCGCTCCTCAAGTCCAAAAGCTTCTTGAAAGAGACAGCGCTGGGTTATGGAAAGAGGGTAGCCCAGAAGATCATTTCTAAAGGCCAAGAGCGCGCTCTTCTCTGCCACTCTGGAGAAAGGAGAGGGTCAGCTGAGAAGAGCGTTCTGAGAAGGGGCCTTTAAAGTTTCTGTCTCTTTTGAGAGAGCGCCCGTCTACGGGCCATTTGCCTGCACTTCGGGGGAGGGGAAAAAAAAGGTGATCATCGGGAAGACTCCTCTTATGCTAGCTGTCCAAAAGGAAAGGGAAGACGCGGCGGGGTTATGGGCGGATCTTTGGAAAACGTTTAACGCGAGCACATGAGGGAAAGGAGGGGGAGGGGCCAGGGGGAGAGATCCTATGACAAGGGAAAAAAAAGCTCTGTGCAGTGTAAGGACACCGAAAAGAGAAGCGGAAAGGCTATCTGGCGGGGGAATCACATCCGAAGATATTCAGGAAAAAAGGAAAGTTTTGCATTCGCTTCGCTACAAAAAAAAAAGGCTGGCGGAGGGAGCATGACTGGAGAAGGAGAGGGGGTTTTATTCGAAATAAGGTTCTTTCTTCTGCCCAGAAGAAGGAGAAAGAGCGTGACTCGCAGAAGAAGAAAAAACCCCGATCGTATGCGGCGGAGAGGATAGAGGAGAAGGGGGGGTTCGGGATAAAAGAAAACATCCGAAGAAAAAAGATATATTGAAGGGAACCCAAGAGCTCCCAGAATTGGGGCCGGAAAGAAGCGAGAGGGGGGATTCGAAAGGGATCCATCTCCTTGCGAGCAGCTCGAGCTCATAAAGGAAAAAAACCACGTAAACAAACGTTTTCCAAAGAAAGAAGACTCTCAATGTGACGCCTCCGCCAGCCCATTGGGGAAAAGGAGTGAAATGAGAAATGCCCAACTGTTCAAAGGAACACAGCTGCAGAAAGGAGAAAGAAATGAAAAATCATTCTGGGAAAGAAAAAAAAAAGCATCACAGCAAAGAAGTCTCTTCTTTTCGTACACCCTGGCAAGAGGGGGGAGAACAAAGGCGTTCTGATCCGCGTTTCCCTGAAAGAGAAAGAAATCATGGTCTTAAGAAAAGAAGAGAATCACCAAAGAAAGAAGAAATGAAGAAACGAAAGTTCCTGCTAGCGCGTACCCTCTATCCTAAAAAGAAGGATCAACACATAAAGGAAAAAAGAGACATGTCAATGCAGAGGAAAGGCGTCGCGCTTCAAGCGGGAAGGGGGAAAGCTCAGAAAATCCCAAAGTTCAGTATCCATCCCGCAGGATAAGGCAGCTGGCGCGCGTGAAGAAAACAAGAGTGGCTATAAAAAAAAAAAAGCTAGGGACGGGAAGAGGGGCCTCATCGGTCTCTGTAGGAAATAAAGAGCGTCGCAGAGAATGAGGGGGGAAGGTTCTGCTCGACGAAAAAGAAAACTCCTCTAACTCGAGAGGAGCCTGGGTGGTTTATTACCATCTCAAAGATCAACGTCCGGAGAGGGGAACTTCCAGAGGAAAAGGGCGCAGTCACTTTCGCTGGGGGAAAAAAAACGTCTTTTGCAAAAAAAAAAAAACATCGAGCACGACAAGAGAGCACGAACGGATCCCTCAGGAAGGGGGGCTTTCTGAAGCGAGGTCAGACCTCGCCAACATGGGCGAACCTTTAAGAGGAAAAAGGGGTCTTCAAGAAAAGGAAGTCAGAGTTCGGAAAAAAAAAACGACCACACCAGCAAACCCGAGGGAAAGTGGATGAGGAAGAAGCCGATCTTTCTACCAAAAAAACGGGGGGGAGCGACCAAGACTTCGAAACCACAAGGAGAGGGGGCTCAGGAGTTCACAAAAAAAAAGAAGGTCGCGATGCGTTCCAAAGGGAGGAAAGCCTGTAACGAAGTGAAAAAAACAAAGGCGCTGGACGGGAAAAAATAACCGTTAAAGGGACACGGGGAGGAGCGGTTAAAGGAAGGGGGGGGGGGGGGGGTGGGGGGGGGGGGTGGAAGGGGGGGGGACGGACCCAAGGAGGGGGGGGGGGTCGGAGGAGAGCACTGTCTAAAATGTTTTGACTCTTCTCTTGAAAGAAAAGGGCAAAACGCGAAAAAAGACTAGAAAAGGGCCAACGGGCTCGGCAATCAGAAGAAGACTCCCCGGAGGGGAAACGACCTCTCTTGAAAGATTTACGGAGCTTGACTAAAACTCAAAAAGAAGGAAAGGAGCAGTAAAGCTGGTGGAGGGAAAGCTCCTTTCGTTTGAGGGGAAAAGCCGCCTCTACAAGGGAGGGGGCCGAGAGAGATCTTTCTCACAGAAGGGAAATACATGGGTCAGGAAGCTCTCTCACCAACGGGGGGAAAAGAGAGGAAAAGAACACTTCGTACGTGCGTTTGTAGGGAAAAAGTGGAGATTCAAAATGCGGACGCATCCGTTCGAAAAGAGGGAGAGAAGGGGAGAAGTCGAAACGCAGGACTTGTAAATCTGTCGGGGGGGGATGGAAACTCAAAAATCGCAGGGGAAGCAGGTTTCGGAACCATCGAAGGGGAAATCGTCTCTCACTGAAAGAACAAAGCGACTGGACTTGGCAAAAGGGGGAGTGCCAGTTGGCCTTAAAGAGAAAAAGTGCTCCAGGAAAGGGGGAAGACACGATACTAGAACTCTGGAAAAAACTGAAAAAAACTCCGCCAAAGAGGAGGGACTTACCTTTACGCCCTCCGAGGAAAGGGGGGAGGAAGAAAAGATAATTGACGGAAAGGTCGTCTACCTGGAAGGGGGGAGCACTTCATGAGAAGAAAGAGACAAAGCGTCGTTGAGGGGTGACGAAGAAAACGTCAAGTCTAACTCCGAAAGGAGTGTCGTCGAAAAAAAAGAAAAGGCAGCTTTTCCACGACCTAGAAAGAAAAAAAGGGGAAAGTGGGAAAAAGCCGAACACCTGTTGTAGGGAAAGGGAAAGAAGAACTTTGCCCCCGCCTTCACAAGGATCCGAAGAGGCGTCTCGTGGGTCGGCCATTGGGGGAAAAAGTATGGGGCAAAAAAAGGTGAAAAAAAAATCTGCCGTCGAGGAGGAGCAGGAAAAAAGAAGGGGCGTCCTTCGAGTGGCGGAAAAAGAAGGAAGCTGAAAGGCAAGTAGGGAGTAAAGGGCGCGCATCTCGGGAAGTTCCCGGGTACAAAGGAAAAAAATAGGTAGCCATGCCTCAAAAGATGGACAAGGAGAGACATCCGAGATGGGTAGAGGTATTTCTGGCTGCCGCGGATAAGTCCTCGCATGGGGGGAACGGGCTTATCTTCCCTTGAAAAAGTTCTGGATAGAGGGGGGGGGAGACCGTAATGGCTTGCGGGAAAGGAGTCTAATCGGTGGAAAAGAAAATGCCTCAAACGTTCGGGGGGAAAAATCGTCCATCAAAAGGTCGAGAAGTAAAATGAGGGAATGTGAATGGCAGAATAGGGGGTGAGATCGTCCGCGGCCGTGAAAGCAGAAAGGGGGAATGCCTGAGGAGAAAAATGCGGTCATGCCAAAAAAAGCAGGGAAGGGGAAGAAGGATCTACTATCCTGCTGTAAAGAAGAATCCTATAGATGGTTGAGAATGCGACGCCCCAGGATCGAAAAAAAGACTGGATTGAGGGGGGGAGTCGAAGGGGAATGTCTTGGCTTTAAGAGAGGGGGGCAAGGGGCGTCTTCTCTTCTCAGGTGGGGGGAAGGGGGGGGAGGTCGGGCTTCGTCCAAGAAAAGGGAAACCTCTCTGAACAGACTGCATCTCGGAACAGAGGGAGAGGCGGAAGAGAAGCCCATCCGTCCATCTCTCAAACAGAAAAGATATATGGCCTTCTGTGCTTCTCTTCGTCCCGAAGCGCAGAAGAGGGAAGACAGAGGGAAAAGTTATCCAAAGAAAGAGGGAGGGGGAAGAAAAGGAGGCATCTCGGATCTCTTGCCTAAAGGGGGGTCGCCTCTAATCAACAAAAACTTCCCTGAGAAATCCGCCCGATTATGAACTCCTCCGCCAAGGGAAGTAACTGTAACGGTAAAAAGGTCGCAAGGGGAAGAAAGATCTTCATAAGGTCGATTATCAAAATCTCTCGGATAAAGAACGGACAGAGGAGGGTCATCGGCTTTTCGTACAAGGGACCCAGAAGGGGACTAAAAAAGCCTAAATGAGCCATTAGGATCCGCGTTCACTTCCGAGGACTGCCGTCCATTTCCATCAAGCGCCGCGAGCATTGTGAACGAACGGATAATCAAAGAGGAGGGGCCCAAACTTCCCCCCCGACAGTTGGAAGCAATGCTTTCTCATCACCCGGAGGGAACTTCAAGCAGCCAAAATGGAGGTACGCCCAAAGCGTCCAAGAAAGGTACCTAAACTCGCGTCATCTCACGCCGAAGCACAGCAATACTATATTCTCCAAGTAGTTTGGAACTATGTCCGAGTGAAAAAAAACTGTGCTCGCTGAGGGGGGAGGATCAATTAGTAAAAGGCCATCAGAAGAAAGTGTGACTTGGGGGAGCGAACGCCGCGAAAGAAGTCGCTCCGCAGCTTTGTTGAAAGACTCAGGGCAAAGAGGGACGCCCTCGAGAGGAAAAGGAGGAACTTCACGCATCACCTAAAAAGACTGGAACGTGGAAGGGGGGGGGAAAAGGGCCGACCCAGGACGTGCAGGAAGATCCTGTAGAGTGGGTATTGGGGAGTTTCGTGCAGCTGCTGGTCCAGGGTTACACTCTCTACAACGGGGAATCGGCTTCCAAGGGCAAGTCACGGCCACGGAGGCGTGACAAGCTGCCCACCGGTACCGTTTGGGGGGGAAATACAAGTTCCGCCTAAAGACTGCAACCCCAAACCGTGACCAACGTTTTATACTTACGCAAAAAACTAAGCTGGAAGTCTCGGGGCCACGTTCCAAACAAAAGGTAGAAGTGGTCAATTAAAAGCCTGGTCAACGAAGTGAAAGACGTATCAAAGGAACGCAGGCTTTTTACCGTAAGGGGGACCAAAGAAGCGGGACCAAGAGATCATTGAAAGGTACAGGTGAAAGTATCGTGAGAAAAGAGAATGAGGACTTCTCACTTTGAAAAAGAAACACCTTTTGGGGAGAAGCGACCATGCCATTCCCGAAGAGAACGGGCGCTGGGATGAGAAAAGAATACTCCAAGGCGCAGGGAGTGGAATCACGGCAGAAAAAAGGAGCCCCGCACGAGAGTTGCGCAGGCATGTCTTAAAACGCAAAACGCAACTCCCTTCAGGGGCTCACCAGAAGCTCCTTTCTTTTTGCGGACGATGGAGCCTCGACATCGTCTCACCGAGTTCGAATCGCGCGAAAAAAAAAAAACTCACGCATAAACGAATGCTTAAAAAAAACAACGGATAATCCCCAGGTCACCACTCAGTAGGGGGCGTGTCCGTGTTCTAAAGAAAGCTTGCTTTTAGCGATGGTAGAGAGCAATCGACAACGACAGTTAGGAAAAGATAAGGCTTGAAAAAGGGAAGGAAGGGGAATAACATTCCCGTCCAGCGATCTTCGCGGGCAGGAACGCGAGGGGCTTCACGACCAACGCCTTGTAGGGTAAGGAGAGAAGACGTTCAATCTCGTCGGTTGAGAGAACGGGAACTTTCCCGGGTGTCCGGTCAAAAAGGAAAAGTGCGCCCGTACGATTAACGTCATATAAAGCAGCTTGGCCCGGCCAAGGCGCGCCGAGCATCTCGGGTAATTTACCGTGGTAAAAATCGGCACGCGTCGAGAAGGATGACTCAGAAACTTCGTGGAAAGCCGTTCTAATTTAACTACTCGTAGACCGGAAAACGGGAAGTACTCCACTTCATGTAGTGGTACTCGGAAAGGAAGAAACCGCTAACACGTGCCGGTGAGGGTCGAAAGCTCTGCGGGAAACAGATGCACAAGCGTGTCGGGGGCATAGACGGGGACCAGAAGTCGGCTGGCGAAAAGAGTTCAGAGAAAACCACTTTTAAGACGAAAGGGGGGTCGATCTGATCTATTGTTGAGCATGGTGGGGGGGGGTGGTTGTGGGAGGGGGGGGTGGTGGGCAATTGGGAAAGGAACTCTTCAAGAGAACCGAATCACGAGTGCAAAGGGAGCCGTGGACCTGAAGTGCTCTCTTGGTCGGATAACTGATCCAAGGGGTCACAAAAGTTCTCCCACCCGCGGGGCCGGGGGAAAGGCGCCGATCACCTGGCTGATGAAAGGGTCTGGTCTAACCTAAAAGGGCACGCGATGCCTTATCGGCGTGGTGCAGCCTAAGAAGAGATCGTTGAAAAAAAAACTCTTTGAGAACGCCACCCTGGCCTGGTAAGGGCACGATCAGGGCGACTCAAATAGCGCATCTCGCCTCGGAAAGTAGGCGGCGAAGAGGAGAGAGGGGCGTCTGTCTGATAAAGAAAAGGTTAGAAATTTTCAACTTTGGCTACTACAGCCGTAAGTGCCTGCTTGAATCGCGCCGAACCAGCATTTCAGCGGGTTTAAAAGAGAGCTCTATATGCCATCGCCGCTGGGAGGAGGTCCCGGTCGATAGTCACAATAGCAATGGCCGTCAGATTGGGTCGCGCCAAAGAGAGGAAAAAAAAGGCGTGCTGCAGCGGAACGCGGCTCAGGGAGGGTGATCAGCAAAAAGCTCTTTCAGCCGCTTTCCTTGCTGAGGATTTTGAGGACCTCGAAAAAGAAAAGCTCCTTCTGGTGACTGGGAAAAGGGGGGGAGGGGGAGCTTAAGCTACGCCGTTCAGGCAAGGAAAATCATCGGCGAGAGGGTTGAGAGGAGATCAAGGTGGGTGGGGTGGGTTTGGGTTTTTTACGGGTACGGGCTGAAAAAAAGAGCTACGAGTGCTTCGCACGTTGGCTACAGGGTCGAATCCCCCAGAGAAAGAGGGAGCTGGGAGCTTCGGCCCAACGGGGAGGAAGAAAAAAAACACCTTATTAGGAGAAAAGAGGGAAAGGGCGGGGCTTCTCTCTAGAAACTCTTGGGACGAAGCTCAGGCGACGCAGGGTCGGCGGAACACGGTAGGCCAAAAGTCATTGCACTCAGAATAGGGGGGGGGATAAGAAAAAAACTAGAATCCACAACCTTATCCTAGAATAGACGCCCGATGATGAACGAAGAAGCCTTCACGGCTTAGCTGAAGCGAAGGAAAAAAGGACCAGTCACCATCAGGCGCTCGTAACGATTGGGCATAGGAAGAAAGATCATCCCCGCCATCAATCAGCACTTAAGGTAATCATCGGCTTGTCGGGTTTTCTGATAAAAGGGTTCAGCTTCTCGAAACAGAATTCAGACCCAAAGAAGGGTGCTACGTCGTTAAATCTTCAGTCCATGGCCCAGGGAAGTGACTTCTCGGAAAGACCAAGAAAGAGCGATGGCCCTCTCGATCGAAAAGATTAACCTCCCCAAAAAGGGCGCATCACCGCTTCGACGGAGCGAGCTTCAAGGCAGCAAGGAAGCAAAATTTCGTCAAGGAAGGAACCAGCCGCACAGGAGGGGCAGAAGGCCATCCCGCATACGAGGGCTAAAAAGGGGAGAAGAGCGCGCTTCAACTCGTCGGGGAGGCAGAACCGCATTGGTGGCAGTGAGGAGATTAACATTCGTTCCTATTGGACTGGGATTCGCGCCCGCTCGAAAGAAAGCATCGCGGCCGCCTCGGGGCCCCTCAGTCGGAAGATCCGCCCATTGATGAGTACGCCCTATCGACCTGCACGCGCGCTTTACCCCAGACGAGAGGGTCGACAAAAGAGCGAGCAACGCCAGGTACACTGCTAGACCTCCTTAGCTCTGTGAAGCGTTCATCCGGAGAAAAAGCACAGAGGGGCAGGCAGCAGACCACGTGTCTATCGGCGGAAGGGCTCACTTCAAGAAAGGGGGACAATCTTGTCCCACAGAAAGAGGAGGCTGTCCCCGAAACTTAATATTGGAGTATGTGAAAAGAAAAGATCCTAAAGAAGAATCTTAGACCCCAAGAAAGAAACTGTTTTTATAATCGACGAACGACGATTCAGATATACGACGTCCACAAAATTTCTGACGATCAGCCTGTAGGTTTCTAAAAGAATGGGAAGGAAGGACTATCCTACTGCCCAATCGGCCTCGGGAGTCTTGAGGGAGGTAAATGACCACGACGAGCTGGGGGCGCGCGTTCAAGGAAAGTGGCACGTTCCGGGATATTATTCAGGGTAAGGTGAGAGTTTGACTCAGAACTTGGCAAACCGGAAAAAGGCCCATTTATCACACCGACGAGATAGGGCGCCTCTGGCGTCAGAAAGAAGAAAAACAATCCTTCGAACCTCGACCTGCCAAGTTTCTCTGGAACGGAAGGACGGGGAACAAACGCAAACGGACATGGACGAATTCGGCCGGCCTTTTCTAAAAAGAAAAAGTTTGTCGAAAAGGGGCGCCTCGACAAGTACTCAAAGCCGCATCTCTGCTTTCGCACACTACAAACAAACGCTCGAATGGGGGATCAACAACAACAAAGAGGGGAAAAAAGATATAGATCCCAAGGGGGATCTGTGGAGCTATATTCGGAGCGGCTGGTTATCCGAACCGTTTCGGACAACGACAGGTAAAGAGTAAAGGCGAACGCAAGGGGGACAGCTGGGCGGGTGAACGTTAAACATTCAACGTACCCAGGCTAGGCTACGCTCTTTTCGCGTCACGACAGGGAGTCTTCTCGCTCGAAACGTGAGCCCGAGATCCCTCGCTGACTTGAGGGTCGCTCAGAAGCGTCTTGTTTGGCCCAGACGTCACGAAGTGCTCAGGGGGCACCAATTGCTACAAAAACCTGACCCTCGGAACACTGCCAATACGTACTCAGGGAACGAGCAGAGTCGTCGTCCTTTACCTGTAAAAGAGAACTGTCCCGCGGAGTAGATACGCCGTGGTCAGTATCAGAAAGATCCGCCCCTGCTTGCGATTCTCTTCCTACCGGCGGGTGGCCCGTGGGGGGCTCAGTCTCTGAAATAAAGACGGTGCGTCGAAGTCGAAAAAAGACCCCGTGCACGTTCGGGGACAAGCTCGGCGGACTCGAAACATCACCGACAAACCGACAAGGGTGAGCCGCCGCGGAAAAAAAAAACTACCGCTGCAGTGACGGGCTTTCCGGAGATCGTCCACGGGGTCGAGCGGGGGACCATGGTTGTCGATGTTGCCCATAGGAAGCCGCAGCAAAAAAGTTCCAAGAGCCCAGATAGCCGCATAATCGCCGTTACCGAAGGGTGCTGGTTCGGCCCTTGGGGGCGAAAACTAACGTTAACGAAACACGTGTGCTGCGGAAAAAGGGCCCTTCTAGTTCGTAGGGGAAGGGAACACCTGTCGGAGGACCCGGAAGTGGCTGGTCATCAACCAAAGAAGACGAAGCTAGAAGGCTTTCGAAAGCGCGAAGAAATCAAGTCAAAGAAGGGGCCCGGAATGGAAGGAGAGCGGGATCCGCCCACCCATAGGGGGGAGCCTGCCCAGAGAACGAAGGGAGAGGCCCTCGGGAACAAGAACCTCGGAGGCATGCCCTCCTCTTTCATCTGCGCGCTAAAGAGGCGTGCGGCGGTCTTGAAGGACTAAATTTTTTCTGGGAATATAGCCGTAAGGCTTCGGGGGAAAAAAAATGGCGGTATGCAAGAAAGCATTGTATCCGAAGGAGCTCCATCTAGAGGAAGAGACGCTGGAGGCTAATAGGGACAATGCCTCGCCGGTCTCGGTGAGAAAGATCTTTGGGGAAAATAGGCCTGAAGCGAGCACCGAAACTTTCTGCAAGCTTAAGAAGATCGAGCCGATGAGCACCGGGGCCATTTTAAAGAGGATCTCAAAAAGCATGATTAGGGAAAAAATGAATCATCTCTACGCCCTGTATGAAGCTGTTTAAATGGGCTAACGAGTTGGGACATGCGCGGAAAAGTAGAAGTGCCGCCCCCAGTGGAGGCGTTCATCAATCGGAGGGCGGCGGGATCTGATGGTGATTCTAGCTACAACGGGGTGAGGCGTCGGGGGGAGAAACTTATCTGGACTTCGCGCTGAGGGGGGGGGAAAGGGCGAAGACCCCTATTCTGGAGGATCTAGGACCAAGCGGGGGAGGGGGGTAGAGAGAAGCCCAAAGCTCAAAAAAGAGGAGGAGTAAAAAAAGGGGCTTCTCTTTCGATACGAACCCCGATTGGGAAGAACTTAACTCTCTGGTCTTCGGGAGAAAAAAGAAGCGCGCCTGTCCAGAACTAAAGAAGAGAGAGGGCGCAAGAAAAAAAAATTTTTGTCGCAAAAAACCGGGTCCGAGCCGACAAAATCGCGTGCCAAGGATGAACGAAGGGCTTCCTGCACGCGTATCTTGGGGATGGAAAAACTGTTCTCCGAGTAACAGCCGGCAAGGCCTGGAAGACAGATCCGATCCCTCATCAGCAAGGAGGGGGATAGTAGCATCTTACAATGGCAAAGAAGTGTTCTGATCAACCGTGGTCCTCTTTCCGAACGCCAGAATGCTGATGCGAGCACCGAGACGATATCTCACAGAACTTGTCCACGATCCTGGCTAGCATTGTTATACCGACGGGATAGAAAAAGCTTCGAGAAGAAATCTATTAGCACTGGCATAAATCAAAAAAACGTGCAGAAAAAGTCACGTCGAAAAAAAGCAATCCTTACTGTCTGATTCGAGAGAAAGAACAGTTCGTCAATCGCGATCATCCCGCCGCACAGGGGAAAGATAAAACGGGCAGCACTGCCAGCAAAAAATACGAGAGCTCCGGGGAGAGAGCGCGAAATGCTCTTGTCTCTCGGAGGGATAACACGAATGTTTGGAGGTATTCGATGCCATTCAAGGAAAGGAGCTTCTTGGCGACGTGCTTTATCCCGAAAGAGACTCGCCGTTGATGACCAGACCCGGCATCCGCCAGGTGCTCGGAAAGAGGGGGACGAAAAGGGGTGGAGAAAGAAGGACGCTTCGGGAAAACCCCCATACGGGGAAGAGAAAAGGGTCTACCCAGCTAGCACAGGAAGGGCCACGGAGAATATCCTTTCTATCTGGAAGGAGTTCGTGAAGCCGGGGCAAATTGATCCTTGATGGAAAAGAAGGGAACTCTCTCCCCCGTGAAGGCGTCAAACCCAAGGAAGTCGTGGGTCTTGGACAAGCTAAAACGCTGCGGGGAAAAAAAAAGGAGAAGAAACTTGTCAGGGGAGAGTTTGAGGACCCATACCTTCAACGAAAGGGGGAACAACGTGTTTCTAAAAGGAGGGTCTCGACCTGAAGTGAGCTTTACTTCAAAAAAGGAAAGGTCACGTTCACCAGGGTCGAAAAGCCTTGGAAAAAATGCCCACCGAGTATACGGAAAAACGGGGAGGGCGCGGAGAACAGTTAAATGAACCACGAGGAGAGCGCGTTTCCTGGGAAGAGGGCCGGGCACGTGAATCTTTAGATCAATTAATCTACTGTGAAGTTGACGCCAGGCACTCTAAACGCGCCCAGGCCCAGTGGAACGGAAGGGTCAACCGACGTCGCGGGGGTCAAGACGTAGCTAAGGTGCTCTGTTCGTGAGAGAAAAAATCGCGTTCCTGGCAAGTGGACGGGCAATGTTCTTGAACGAAAAAGGGGGAGCTGACAGGTCAACGCCGGGAAAGGGAAAACTTCCGGAAAAGTTTTTCTACCCCGTTACCGAAAGAGGGACAGCGTAAAAACCTCTCGCTTTTCGAACGAAAATAAACGACAACTCACGCGACGAAGGGGGAGCTCTCCAAAAAGAGGAGGTAGGAAAAACGTAGCGTGCGTTGTAGTGTGAGAAAGAAGGAGGGAAAAGCGCGCGGAAAACGGTCGACAACGAAGTAGCGGGAAGAAGGCGAACGCGAATTTAAAAGGAGAGTTTTCGTTCAGAACGGCCAAAGACTGGGCAGGAAAGAGGTGCGAATCTACCCAGCTAGAAGTCCTCTCACGTCGCTAAAAAGAGAGCCGGCAAAGGGTGGAAAAAAGAGCTGGAGGCGCGGTTTGCATGGCCGAAACTCGTCAAAAGTGCAAAAAGGACGATCTTTGCTCTCAAGAAACGAAACTGCCAAGAGAGAAAAGGTACCTTTACCTTACAAATCGGGAAAGGGACCAAAAGGAGGTTTAGAGAGGGGAGGAACTTCGGTTGACCATGCCGAATTGAACGAAGGTTGACCGGGGGTGGACCTTAAGGAAAAAGAACCTAGCATCTTCTTTTCGGGGAAAAGGGGGTAGCGAAAAAGTAGAATCTCGGCGTAATTCGAACTCCTCAAGATGCAAGGGAGTCGACTAAACTGACGAAATAGGGGCATTGTCCAAGAAAGAAAGGCTTCCGTTAGCCCAGGACAGAAGAGAAAAGGGTCTAGAGGAAGCGATTTTTACATCAGAGAATGTGAACCGGCTTCAGAAAAGGGATCTCAGTAGGGCATCCGGCATGCTGCCCGAGGGCTGGGTCCGGCCCTTTGTGAAAAAAAGACTTCCCGGAATGCAAGGAATGTGCGTTGAAGGGGAAGTCTTTCTCCGAGGCCGAGGACGCGGTCCGAGCTGTCATCAACACAGCGAGGGGACGCGGGGGGGCGCGAGAGTCTCGGCCTCAAGTCAAGAGCTAAAGGCATGGCATAGAAAATAGCGCTTTGAGAACGCCTCCCCGAGCACGAGCAGGCAAAAAAAAAGAGAAGCAGCGCTCTCCGCCCCAAGATGCTTCTCCAGCGGGCAGATGCTCTATATAAGATCTCTTCCCTTGACGAATTAAAGGAAAGAGCGGTTGATAAAAAAGAGGGCTTGAAGCGCGCGCCCCTCAGAGGAGCGCAAGCCTTGCTAATGTTGGGGGAGCGCTGGGGAAAGAGATATGGCCAATCGCCGAGGAAAGGGTAAGGGAGAAGAAGACACAATCCTAGAAGGTCTTTTGTTCTGCATCGAAGAGAGAGCAACAGAGGCCATCATTCAGGGGGGACAGCAGACGTCAGGAGGGGAGCGACACTGGGATCATCCAACATCTCTTCAAAAGAAGGAGAAGACGAGGCTATATAAAGAAAAAGGCGGGATCCGATAGATGATCATCTCGACGCCCCGAAAACGCAGGGAGCGAACAGTTTGGCAGGAGGAGGGGCCGGCCCCCATTGTGCGTCTGATTGAATAGGGAAAGAGGGGGAGGAGGGGCTCTTAAAGAAGTCTAGCGACACATTTTTTACGGAGAGGCCAAGAAAAAAAAAACGCAAAGAAAAAAGCGTTGGACGGGGTCGAAGACCCCGATCGGGGGAAGGGGAGCTCTTGGTATCGAATAGAATCCCAAGAAGAAAAGGGAGTAGAGACAAGAATATAGATGGCCGAAAGAAAGTCGATACAAAAGAATCACGCTTGGGAAACCGGAAATGCATAGGTAAAGGGGAGCTTCCATGCTCCTTTCGAGAGAAAGAAAGCGATTGGCCCGAGCCAGAAGAATCAACAACCCCTGATCCTAGCCAAAGGAAGAACCTATGATGGAAAGCGAAAAAAGAAAAGTGCTTCGGGCTGAAGGGCCCAACTGTTCTCCAGGAAAATTCCTTGGGGAGGGAAAGGATAAAAAAAATCTCTAGGGAAAAAGGACGAAAGAAAGTAATCGGCGTGTCTTACACAGTGGAAAAGGCAAAAGGTAAAAAAAGGACCGCTTCAAAGGAAGACATGTTGTCTCCTCTGGCCTCGAAGCAAAGGCCGGCATTGCCATCAAAGAAACAACACAAAGGGCGAGCATTTTGCCTGTCTCGACGGACAAAAAAGGAGGAGATGGCCCTCTCAGCAGGCTTCCTTCCCAGGGACAGGAAAAGGGGAAGCATAAAAAGAGGAAAGGAAACTTCAAAAAGCCTTACGAGGAAAAATTTCGTCAAGGGCAGATCTCCCCAGACGCGCATCTGTCCCGCAAAAACCCGAATACATAGCTAAAGCGAGGACTCAGGCGAGGAGCACCGAGAAGGGCCATTGCTACCCGCATGGTGGGAAAAGAGAGAGTCTATGGCACAAAGCCACGAGCTTTCTTTTGACAGAGAGCCGAGATGCAAAAAAGAAAGGAACCGCCAGGAAATCGTCGACCGGAAGGGGGTGATTACTCGCCACAAAGGGAACTCAAGTGCCATCGAAAAGCCTCGAACGGCCCAGAGGGGGGGAGAAAGTAACGAGCACTTTTCGGAGGGGGAAGGGAAAAAACCCTACGAAACGTCTTTTTCGAAAAAAAAGGGAAGAAAATCCCCCTGTCAGGGAGAAAGAGGACCGGTGCAAATTGGTAATCGTTCGTTAAAAAGGAAGGCAAAGTGAAAAAGTTGCAGAAGGGGGGGCTCACTCTCGAAAGGGGAGGAATCTGCTGTAGACGGCACTCCCTTCCGTCATATGTAAAGGAATCTTGACTCACAAAAGCTCCCAAGGGGAAGTCGACTACAAGAGAGGGTTTCTCCTTCCTCCGAGAGAGAAAAACCAAGATTTCCTGACCAAGGGGGTAATTCGAAGGAAGAAAAAGACTCACAAGGGATCTACTGAAGAAACAATATGTGTCTACGATCAGCCGGGGGAAAGGAGGGAAACGAAGAAAAAAAAAAAGAACCTGCTCCCCACCGAAGAAAGAAAGGCCGCGGGGGAAAGATCAATTTACAAGGTAAAAGGAAGATTTCTTCGCGCGTTGAGAGAGCGGGGTCGTAAAAGAAGAGGGATCGTAGAAGGGGGGGGAAAGGGAGGATGGGAATTTGGAACTCTGCTCGTGGTTGGCACACCTCGCCAGGAGGAAAGAGAGATCAAAACGAAAAAAAAAGGATGCTGGAAAAAAAAGAGGAGGGGGGAAGTTTCGCTGTCGTGAAGAATCGCTTTTCCGGCAAAAAAAAAAGGTTGCGCTGGACGGGCGAGGGGAGAAAAAAGCAACCGAATGGGAGTCGGGGGCGCCTTGAAAAAACTTGCGTTTTCGACCCGTAAGAGGCGACGTCTCCAACCAACCGCGCTTTTGAATTGTCGCACACGACACTCACGCTAGAGGGAGTTTTTCTCAAAACAACACGGATGAAGGGGAGTCCTCCACTCGTATCGGCTTTTCAAAAAAAGGAGAATTTCAGAACAAAGCCAAGTCGGATGCGCAGACCGGTTCGACTACAAAAAAGGGGAAAGGAGAACGGAGAAGGAGAATGGGTTGTTTCGTTTATCCATCTCAACTCTTCGCGGAAGAGAAAGGTTAGTCCGGAACGCCTTGTAGTCTGAGGAAGGACACGGAGCTACGAAACAGAAGCGTCGGTTGAAGTAACTTTCCTGGTCGAAAAAAAGGTGGCCGTTCAAGGAAGGGCTCCAGTCCTAAAGGAAAGATAAATATACTAGAAAGAGGTGCCAAAGGCCAGAGAAAGCCATCTCTTCTTTTGTCCGACGGTAAAAAGGCGAAAAATCCAGCGGCATTTAGATACGAGGGAGGAGAGCGTCCAAGCAGAAAAAGGGGAGTCAGGAATCGACCCGGCTGAAAGGGACCTTGTAATTAGGCGGGAAGTAGAAAAAAAGAAAGGGAGCGCACCGAAGGTAGAACCCGTGGAATAGGAAAAAACGTTCACGAAAAGGTCATCTGAAGAAAAACTCCTCCGGAAGAAATAAACTTGTACTCGCCTCGAGGGGAAAGCTTGGGTCAAGAAAACTACCTCTGCCGTGAAAGGGGGCCGTGACCATTGGAGGAAAAGGGGTCGAGAGGAAGGGACGTCTTTTGCCCATGGAATCCATTGGGAAACAAGAAATGAACGACCTCTTCCAGGAGCAATCAAGGAGGTCATCCGGGTCCGGGGTGAAAGTGTGCGTGGAAAGAGTGTCTAAACATACTCTCCCTGGGGGGTCCGCGTCAAGCGAAAGAAACTCTGCCGTCTAGGTCGTCGAGAAGGAAAATGGAGGATGCAAGGCTTCCGGCAAAAGGGGAAGCACAAGCTGGGAAGGCGATGCCTGGAAGAGATCTGCGCTGCCGCAAATTCAAAGAAGGGGACAGAATGGCATCGAAAAAAAGTCACGCCACCCATCGTGGATGATAACCGGAGCAACGAGCAGAAACGGGGCGCTCGAAAAACTCTTTTAGCTCTAGTTAGGGAAGGATCTATATCCTCGAGAGGGAGGGTCAGGAAATGAGGGCGCTTTGCTATCAGAAGGCGTGCTGAGGGAAATAGCGCGCAAAAAGAGTGCGCAAAATTGTCCTGCACGGGAGAATTGCTTATCGATCTATAGGAAGGGGAGAGAGGGGGGAAGGTCTAGAAGGGGAGGGAGAGGTGAGCAATGGCGCGGCAGAGATTTGTGGATCTATCGGCAAAAGTGACATAGCGAGGGCATCATTCTGGAGGGAAAAAACCTCTTACACTGGGTGCTGCAAGAAAAAAAGGGGATCTACAAGGGCTAATCCGCTTTCCGTGCTGAGTGGCTGGCGGGAAAAAATGTTGAGAATCTCGACAAACCAAGAGGGGGGTCGAGCCGCTCAGGAATGCGAACGTTGGTGCAGGAGAGGGAAAGGAAAAGGAAGAGGCTTATTCTTTTCATCATGAGTGATTCGGCTCGATCAGTGTTAAAGTTGGTAGGTAGGGAGTCTGGCAAGGAAAAGGATAATGGACTTCGCGCTGAGAGGGGAAGGGGGGGGGGGTGGGGAAACACGGAAAAAGAAGCGTATGTCTTAGCTCCCCAGCGGTAATATAAGCCCAAAGCTCAAAGCTAAGCCACAAACGGATGATTAGGAAAAGAAAAGAAGAGGGGCTTTCTCTTACGTCTACACTCTTCAAAGCTCAAAAAAAAAAGAAAAGAGCCGCGACGGAAGGGGGTCTTCTACTCTTGCGGAGCCAAAAGCAGCAAAAGAACTACGGGCGGAAGAATCTCGAGCCGAAAAGGGAAAAAGAAAAAGGAACATTGTAGGGCCTAGAAATAAAAAAAAAGTCTCGCCCTCTATTATTCACCCAAAAAAAAGTGGGAGGACGGCTGAGCTGAAAAAAAAAGAAATTCACCCAGTCCTTGCGCTCACAGTGGCGGGGAGCCTGGGGCTTGCTAGAGGAAGAAGAGAGCCCGAGCATCATGCACTTAAAGAGGAGGGAATGAGGGGAAGAACTGCAAGAAAGCTTTTTGATGAAAGGGAAGCGTCTCGAGCCGAAACCGACAGCCGAAGGAGGCCCCTCATGTGATAAAAAAATCTCGCTCAAGATCTGTCAGTCCATGGGAAAGAGACTGGCTAGCCTTTTACTGAGTAACGGGAACCTCTAGCAAATAAAGGAGATCGTCTGCTATTAGCACTGCAGAAAAAAGAAGGGAGGCAATGCTTGCGCATCATCCGAGATAAGGGGTACGCAAAAAGGAAAGGCTGAGTAGGCCCAATCGAGAAGAAGAGAATTATCATTCCCGTCCTCAGAAAAAAGAGACGGGAGATGCCGCGAAAAAAAAAAAAAGAAGGAGGCTCGCAATAGTTGGGCGAGAAAAAAAAAGAGGGCAGCAGAACCTGCTCAGAGCTCCCTCAATGGAAGACTCTCCTATTTCCATTCTGGGAGGAAGGGGGGAGTGCGCGAAAGGCCGCTACGCAATCGCGCCGAAAAGTGAGGACAAGAAGCGACGGTAGGAGGAGTGTGGCAGAGGGTGAGAGGGGAGGTGGACGCTGCAGAAAAAGGGGGGACATAGTTTGCGACCTTCACGCAGCACTTGGACAAAGAACCAAAAGAACTTCAGGGTCAAAAGAGCACGCCCTCCGTTCACGGGGATCGAATACAGTGAGAGAGAGCGGTAGGTGAGCGGGGGGTTCAAGTATAAGATGAAAGGGCGACGCTCTACCCAGGAGGGGAGGAAAAAGTGTCTCACAAAAATCAAGGTCGTGGACAAAAAAAGACCGCGAAGGGAGAACCGTTGGTGTGAAGACCACGGCTGTTCATAGGGGAAGGGGCCGAGGGCTTCTACCCCAAACCGTCAAAAAAAAATGGGGAAAAAATCGGGGAAAAAAACCGACGGCTCTCGGTAAAGATAGCTCAAAACAAGAGGTCTGACAGAAAGAGGGAGAACTCCTTGTTCAATCTCAGGAAAAAAGCTATCTAAAAAAAGGGAGCTTCTTCCCGTGACAGAAAGACCCAGAAGGTGCGGTGCGGAGGGGAGAAAAGGTGTCCCTTTTCACTTTCCTCGAGGGAAGGGGAAGGGAGCGTAACTAAGGAGAATCTTGATGCGGCCACCGAGCACGCAGGGTTCGACGGCAAAATCAAAAGGGAAAGGGAAGATCTCTTTTCTTGAAAAAGGGAAGAGGAGGGAAGAAAGACTCCAATGAATCCGGCGAAGAGGAATTCCCAAGGGGAGGGGGAACTGGGCTGAGGATTGAAAAGCTAAACGCAGAAAGGGGAGGCGTCTCCTTTCCGACCGCGCTCAGGAAAGGGGTAGTGTGGCGCCAAGCGTTCACCGCAAAAAGGAGTTGGAAAAAAATCTCGAGGAGGGGAAAAAAAAAAAGACAAATTGAAAACTGGGGATCAGAGGATTATTACAATCTAGAGTAAAAAGCACATGTCTAGTCCCTCGAAAAGCTGTTTCTAAAAAGCGAGGAAGGGTCTATTTAGGAAAGAAAGGCTAAATTAGGGATTCGGAAAGTCGAAAGGGGGAAAGAAAAAAGGTTGTTCGTTTTTCGTTCAAGAACAAAAAAAGAGACTCTTGAAAACGAGTTCGCCGGATTAAAAAAGAGGGCAAGCGCGGGGAGTGGGGAAAAGAAAAGCGGATAACGAGCAAAGGAAAAGACTTCGGTTGATCGCGAAAAAGGGGGGAAGGTGCGGAGGGGGGGGGGGAAAGTCACTAGCATCTTAAAAAGGGGAGAAAAACATTCTTGAAGAATACCAACCTCGGGCACGTGGAAAAGAAAGGGAAAACGCTCTCCTCCATCTCGAAAAGGGAAAGGAAATGCGACAAGACGCGCGCATTTGTAGGGGAAGTAGCGAAAGGAACGGTTGAAGCGTTCAGGAGGAATCTTCGACCTTCTAGTGGAAAAGAAAGGAGAGTCGAGACTCTGGAAAAAGGCTTCGAAGTAGAGCACGTTGGTCGGGTAGAAGGAGGGGGGGAGAGATCCGCAAAAAAAGAGGGGAAGATCTCAAGATGCAAAGGCGTGAGGAGGAAAGAAAGCGTTCTGTTGGAAAAAAGAGTTCCTTGACGAGGCCGTGAGCCAAGTGGAAGCCGAAGGAAAAGGGGGACGGGCGTGCAGGAAAGTTTTATATTGACATCAGGATCAAAGGGGAAAAAGCGCTCACTAACTCTTCGCAACGGAAGAACAGGGGGGAAGCCTTTCCTGAAGGAGGGGGTTGCTCGCTGGGTAAAAAACGTGGTGGGAGAAAAAAAGAACGGGAAGGTCACGCGCAGCTGAAATAGAAAAACTCTTTCCGTCGAGGGAAGGGAGAAGGGGAAACTGGCGGATCAAAGAAAAAGTTCATCAACCACAGCTTGCAGGAAGGAAAGGCGTTGAAGAGAGGGCTATAGCGCTCCGTCAAGGAAAAAAAGTAATTGTCATCGAAAGAGAAAGGAACCAAAAGGCCATGGCTCCCGCGAAAAACGAGAAGGGGGCGGAACTAAAACGAACTGGAGCTCAAAATGGAAGGCTGGCTTCCGTCTGCAAGGAGTAGGAGTAAACGGGTCTTTGCGGAAAAAGGGCCCCTTGACTCAAATTTTATGGCAAGGGAATAGAAGTAATTCTGGAGAGAAAGGACGCGCACTTCACAGGGTTATTCTCAAGAAGAAGGGGTAACGCTTCCAGTTGGAGAGAGGGGAAGTCGACGTTCACCAGGTCGTACTGAAAAAGCAAAGGAGGAGGTGATTGCAAGGGAAAGGGCGGATTCTATCTTCGAGGCAAGGGAAAACATTATTAGCATCGGAAAGAGACATTGCTGAACTCGCTAGGGGAAAGGGTTATAAAGGGCCTGGCAAGGGGATTATCTACTATAAGATAAAAAAAATGCTTTGCCTTTATCCGGGAAAGAGAGGAGAAGGCCCCAGGACGAACGTCTGTCCTGCTGGGGGGGAAGTTGGTCATAGGACTCAAATGAGACCGCAATCAAAATGGGAATCATCATCTTTCTGAGGGGATAGGAGCAGTGGGGGGGTTTCTTAGGCGAGTTTTGACTGAGTGCTCCTTGCCAAAAAAGATCTCACTTATTCTTGATAAGGAATGGGGGGAAGGGGGTGGGAAAAAGCGAGCGTCGCTGAGAGAAGCTTTAGGCTCGGGGGAAGGAAGAAAGGCCATCTCTCAAAAAAAAACAACGGATGAGGAAGAGAGGGTACGGGCTTCTTCCTTCAAAAAAGATAGAGCCCATAAATGAAAGTCCTACTCAAAGGGACGATCTGGGGGTGACCGTATCCAGAGAAGAAAATCCTTTCTTATGCAGCTCGAAGAAGAAGACCGACCCGAATTTTGTCGCCTAGAATAAGAGGGTGCCAGATCAAAAAAAGAGAAACAGACAATGGATGAATCACAAAAAACATCCCATTGGTTGCAAAAAAGGGAGAAGATTGAAAAGCAGAAAAAAAAGCAAAGTCCGCGTCATCAGGCGCTCGAAGGAAATCCTGGTGGACAAAAGGAAGATCTGATCCCCGGAAGAATACCGGAGGGAGGTGATCTCGGCTGAAACGGGGGCAGAGCTGTTGGCTGATCAAAAGGGGGGAATGGGCTCAGACGTTCCTCTTCCATATGCCCTTCAAAAAAAAAAAGGAGCGCTGCGTAGCAAAGGAATGCCGGCGAGGGGGCACGAAGTCTATGCATTGGAGGGAGAAAAATACTCTCTATTCAAAGAAGGCCCTCGAGAGACGTTTCATCTCTTCGAAGAAGGGAATGCAAGGAGGAAACACGAAAGTCTTCAGAAGAAAAAGGGGATTCAATCAGCAAGCCTTAAGGGAGGGAAGCCAAAACAAGAAATTTCGTCAAGGGAAAACCGCCGAGAAGAAAGGATCCCCGCTAAAGGTATCGCGGCCTGTCAGAAAAGGAAGTCTCTCAGATTTGAGAAAACGGAGACTGTGAAGGAAGAGACCTGCTCGTTCTCGAAAGGGATAACTAGGGGAGATACATTCGGGAGTAAAAAAATTGTCTCGGGAGGGGGAAGGGATGCGCGCAAGAAGACTCCGTCCTAAAAACTGCTAGAAAAAGGGGAGATGGGAACGGGAGCTGTGGTTGAGGAAAAAAAAAGAGATACTCCTTACTCCTCAAGGAGGAGAAGGAAGCATCAGGGGAAAGGACTCTTCACCTCAGCACTAAAAAAGCGTGAGACAAAGGTTTTGAATGGCAAGAGAAGTACCCGGCATCACTCAAAAAAAAGGGAAAAGACTGCCTGATTCCTCCTTTATAGCGTGGGGGAAAAGGAAGGGCAGGCTCGGGGGGAAAGAAGGAAAAAACGACAACATGGGCGGAAACGCTCAGAATGAAAATGGGATCACGGCAAAGCAGAAGAATGGTTGAGAAGGCCCACTCGACCTGCGGGAGAAGAAAAAGGGGGTCTACTATCACTAGGAAAAGGATGGGGGGATTTTAGAGAGAGAGGGAATTCACAAAAAGGGGACGTGTTCGAAAAATTCAAGTCTGGGGGACGCATCCTACGAGGAGAAAAGTCATCTTTTCCACATACTGGGAATTCCTGTCGGAAGATTGGTCAACTAAGTTCCGAGAGAAAAAAGAGGATCTACACAGAAGGGGGGGGGGGAAGGATCTTCAGTTTTTACCGGTAGAAAAGGGCTGCGTCGCTTTTCCCGATAAAGGGAAGGGAACAAGTTCGGGGGGGAGGCGGGCGGACCTTTGACTCTGAGAAATAAGGCAACCGGACCAAGCCCAGTCCAGTGGAAAAAAAAACCTACTCTCTTTCCTTCGAGAGGAGGGGAGGGGGATTTAAACCCATCTCGCTGGTCAGGTAAGGCCTAAACAGAAGGACGTTCACTAAAATTCCCCGCGAAGGAAGGGAAAAAAGGTTCTGGAAAAAGGCTCCATCTTTCAAGGGGGACGTCTCGTGAGAAGGCCGACAAACAGAAATGGAGGGTGAGACCGGTATGAGAAGAGGGTCTCATCCTCCTCTCTCTGAGGGAGAGAGGAAGGGAGGGAAAACACGAAAAACGCTACTAGTGGCTGGGGAATATTAGCCATTCAGAAAAGAAAAAAAACGTAGTAAAGATATATAAGAAGAAGTCCTCCACTCGTATCGTTGGGAGGGAGAAAGTCACCCCAGGAGAACAATCTCTCGGCGTGAAAGGGTGAGGAGAAAGAAAAACCTTTGAAAAAGGGAAGTTTAGCTTAAATTCTAACGCAAAAGAAAAGCTGCTTTTTCTTTTGGAAGGAAAGAAACATAACATCCCGAAGCGCAACTCTTCGTCGGGAAGAGGGGGGAGGAAGTATTACAGAAAAAGATCTATCTGACACGGCGCTAGCAAAAAAAAAAAAGCTTCGGTTGATCGAAGGACTTGGCGAGTGGGGGGGAAAAAGAGCCGTCACGACAGCGTCAAAAAAGGAGAAAGAGTCATTGATCTCACGCTAGGAAAGATGGGTGGCCACAAGTCCTTCTTGGAAAGGGAGAAAAGTGGTCTTACCGTTAAAAAGGGAAGGGGGGAGAAAACTCCCGGGGAAAGGGGGGTGGTGCAGTTAGAAGAAGGGAATAAAGTCGGGAGGAGGAAAGACTATGAACTTCTTGTTGTCACAGGGGAAAGAAAAGGGATCATACTCTCTCATCTTCGGTTCTTCGGGGGGAAAAAGACTCGAACAGGAAAGAGGGGGAGGAGGATGCAGAACTCCTGCCAAGATGCAGCAGGAGGGGAAAAAGAAAAGGTACACCGGAAATCAATTTAGACCTCGCCGTTAAGGAGGAAAAGAAAAAAAACGATCTCCACGGTCGAGACTAAAAGGGGACGGGGTTCACATCAGAAAAAAAAGCGCTTCACTACTCTTCCAAGCGCCCGATAGGGAAGAAGCAGATCGCAGTGACCGCGGAGGGGGCGCTTAAAAAAGAACTTTAAGAAAAAAGCGCATCGACAGTTGGGGGAAAAAAAAAGAGGGAGGGGAGCCACCCTCAAAAAGAAAAAAAAATGGCGGATTCCGTCGTCCTTCGGGGAGGGAAGAAAAAAGGAGGCGGAGGGGGGAGAGAGGTAACGGCGCGAGAAAAAAAGAATAAATAAGCTCTTGCCCGGAATGCAGGGGGGGGAAATCACGAAAAGGGTGGCCGATGCCTTCCCGCGAGAAGAGGCACGTCGTCGGAAAGAGAGAAAAAAGTGAACTTGCGATCTTATGGAGGGCATTCTTTCTCTAGGGAGGGAGCGAAGGTCTTCCCTTGACGAAAAGGGAGGAGGGGAGGGGGGAGATCAGCAGGGGGAGGTTTGATGCGCTCCGTAGAAGGGGGGTGAAAAAAAATGCCTTTCAGCGTCGTTGGTAGGAGGCAAATTTCGAAAGAAGCCACTTCGCCGGAGAAGTGGGGGGGGGGGGGTGGGGGGGGGGGCGGAAGAATGCACATGAGCGCCGTCTCTGTGATTGCAAAAGGGGATCTTGTGGAAATCCTGCCGTGACGCGAGCCAAAAAGGGAAAGGGTGCAAGGATTCGACGGCTTCCTACCGAGAGAAAAAAGGAGGGTCAGGTCAAACGAGCTCGTCCATGTACAAGAGGAAAGAAGAAGTATCTATAAAAAAAAGGAGGAAACCTGGCATGGGATCCGAGAGAAAAGAAAGGCGACGCCACCAGTGCCGCTGTGCGAGAGAAGTGATGGGGGCGAACAGTTGGTTCATTTCGCTCAGCAGAAGCCGCCCCAAGTGAAAAAATCATAATCGGAGGAAGAGACGATGTCAGGGGGGGCTACTAATTTTGTACGGTTCGTGTGCTTAAAAAAACAATATCTCTATCCGAGAGGAAAAGAGGAGGAGGCTCGGGGGGAAAAAGCGGGAAACGAAGACGAACCGAAAGAGGGGGAGCAGTCGGGGACGCAAAGAACGGAAATCTCTCTTACAAAAAAAAAAGTATGGCCTTCTTTTTTCTTCTCAAAAAAGAGAAAACCCTCTTGGGCAGGAAGGAAGAAAAAGGAAAACGCAGCGGGTCTCGACTCGGTGGAAAGAGCCGTCAAGCTCCGGGCGAAGGAAAGAGAGGGGGACTACCTCGAAAAAATGTTTGTCCAGCCTAGAAAGCAAAAAAAAAAGAAAAAGGAAAAAGACTCCTCTCGCCAGCCTGGGGGGGGGGGGGTTGGCGATCCTTCACTTCTTACTGAAGCGAGAAAAAAGCTGAACATCGGCATGATCAAGAAGGGGAATAAAAATCTCGGTCGGATAGAAAAAATCAGTCACGGACAGCGGATGAGTAGAAAAAAGGGGGCGTACACAGGAAGGGTCCATTTCAAAGGAGACGAGCCGCTTTCCGAAGATGAATTCCCTTCATGTTTCTAAAGACAAGAGAAGGAGTCAGAACAAAAGAGAAAAGGCAACATCACCGAGGAGGAGAGGGGGGGGAATTCTCGACAAAGGGCTCCATTGCGGAGCTATCGATGAAAGGCGCTTTCTCCCCGCCTTGGAGGGAGGGAGAAAATCGTCGGGAAAACTTCAAGCATCCGCAGTCAAGGGGAAAGAAATCACTAAAAGGAAGAGAAGGGAGGCAGAAAAAAGCGAGACTCTAGAAGAAAAAGGGGCCAGCCCCAATCCTAGAATGCTCCAAATGGGAAAGGGAGAAGGCTCTAGGAAGGAAGTGTCTCGGCGGAGGGGATACCAGAATGGGGGGGGGGAGGGAGAAAAGTAAGCGCGAAGAAAGGCCATTCCGTTGCAATATGTCAGAAGGGGAAAAACCTATATAAGCAGGAAGGGGAAAAGGGTTTCATCGCGCCGTCAGGGGGGAAGCCACTCGACGGAAAGAAAAATAAATTAGAAACTCGACGGTCCAGGGGGGGAAAGCTGTCAGACACTTGTCGCTGAAAAAACGGAAAAGGACTTTCGACAAAAAAAAAAGGATCACGCCTAGGGAGAATCGTTCCGGATGACTGAAGCGGTCCTCTGAAGGGGGAAGTTAGTTCTAAATTGAGAAGGATTTGCAGAAAGAAGCGAGAAACCGGGGAGAGATTCAAAGCTGGAAAGCAAGCCCGTCACGAAAAGGGGGGAACAAACCAGAAATCAGACTTCGGAAAACAGGGAAGAAGACACGCTGTGCATCTTGGAGGAGGGAGGAAGAGAGCTTAGGAAAAAAATGTTCGAGGGGAACCAACTTGTTCGACTTCGACTCACCGAAAAAAGAAAAGGAAGATGTGCAAAAAGGAAGAAGTCGACTATCAGCCGGTAGGGGAGAACGCAGGGGGGGACGAAGGGGTAGAGCTACTCTTCCCCAGAAGAAGAGGTTATTTCGCGGAAAAGAGGGGGGAAAGGTAAGGACCAAAAAGGAGGAAATCGCGCTTTCCCGGAAGGGTCCTTGGAAAGGGGATCGTCGGGGAGGGTCACAATGCACTCAGTAAGGGGGAGGGGAAGTTGACGCTTTCTCTTTACGGGGGCAAACAACCAAAAAGACCAGTTTTCGCCGAGCGATGCAAAAAAAAAGACATTGGCCGAAGCGTAGTCTCCTTAAGAAAGACTAGCTCTGTTCGGGAAAAAACGCGCGGGGAAGGCCTAGGGGGGGGGGGGGGGGAAAAAAAGGGAATGTACTTGCATGTTCTTGAATCGAGAAAACTTTCAAGTCACTCTGAGGGGAAAGAAGGGCCCCAATGTGAGGTCGACCTTTCTGCGCAATCGAAGTCTTCACCTCAAGAAAAGAAGGGTTCTAATCTCGCTGTAAAAAAAAGATACGAGTGCTGCGCTGTGGATCTCTCTCAAAAAAGAAGGAAAAAGAGAGATACCAGGGGAAAAGGAAAGGGGATTAAATGTAAAATTCGAAAAGTCGCGCGGAGGAGAAAACGGTCTACACTACATTATCTTAAAAGGAGAGTACCTTGGAAAGGGGAGGGGGGAAGAACATGCCGCTTAAAAAGAAGCTCGATCAGGTAACTCTAGGGTATGCACTACCAGCTTCCTTTGAGAAGAAAAACGTGCGCGAAGGAAAACTTCAATTCGAGGTGGAGCCTCGGGAATGGGGGATGGTGCTGGTTTTCCAGTTTTCCGGAAAGAGGGGACATTAGAAAAGTGCGCCATTACGATTCGAAGAAAGAAAAAAGTGCCACTGCCAAGAGAGAAAGAGGAGCCGCCAGAGAGGGTGGGAATGACGGGAGGGACCGTCGCACTCACCAGAAGGGGGTCAGGT
>Ga0179593_1708231_pt1 | contig 26785 bp, 44 predicted proteins | sample CZODoug2_1_08_16_FD_185931 | JGI IMG/M metagenome (GOLD analysis project Ga0179593, IMG submission 185931) | Vadose zone soil fungal communities from Angelo Coast Range Reserve, California, USA - CZODoug2_1_08_16fungal (PacBio error correction) | ecosystem: Environmental > Terrestrial > Soil >...
CAGTAGAACTTCGCAGCGGGGACGGAGTAACATCCCTAGGGGAGGGGGAAGCGCTAGACCTGACACTCGGAGTTACCAAAGGAAAAGCAGATAGCTCCACTCTATGTGTCTGGAGATGGAGGTCGATCTGTGGTGGAGGAATTGTGAGACTGCGACGGGGACGGGAAGGCTGGGAAAAGCGGGAGACGCAGCGGTCAGGGATCTACGAACAGTGACACCGTGGAACGACTCAGCGATGGGCCGACACTAGGAGAGAAAGAGTACCTCGTGACGAGTAGACTGGGGGGAGCAGAGGAGCGGGGGACGGATTCTGTGCAGAAAAAAAGGGTACAGGGCCGTGCATCTGGGTAAAACAGACAGAGCATGAACCGGAGTCGATGAAAATGGATTGCAATCTGCAAAAAAGTCTGAGGGTCGTCAGGCAGGCAGTGAAGGGAGACGGGGAACTTGCTGACTTGAATTCCTGGCTGGGAAAATAGACGGGCGTGCCGTCGGGGGACACAGGGGGGGGGAGGGCGCTGGAGTGAAGCTAAACTAAAAGGTAAACGAATCCATCGGGGACCCCGAAGAGCCGTCAACCTCGTGGCCCAACCACGCCGTAAGTGGTCGGAGAAAATCCCTCAACGAGACGTCTAATCCTATTTGCGGCAAAACAAGATACAAGGAAAAAACTGGAGGTGCTAACCTGTCATCGCTCACTGGACACGACAGCAGCACGAAGCTGGCTGGTATCAACCAGCCAATACGAAAAAGCGGGGGGGTCCGAGGTACGTTCTGATATCTTGTAACCGAGGGTCGGCGCCCCGAGTGGGGGCGAGGTTGGCATTTGGGGCCTGCTATAAGGAACTGGGGAAATCTAGATGGCTATCCTGCGGAGGGGGGGAGCGTCGTCAGTCATGGTAGGTGCCTATAAACTGGTGCTTAGGTGAGGGCCGACGACGGGCCGAAGACGGCTGCCAGGAAGCGTACAGCAGGGACTGAAAAAGGTCGCTACTGGGGTAAAAAACTGTTCGATGAAGTTTGTGAGAGTTTTGTCTTGAGGTGAAGGGTAGCAGGTCGCTTGGTGCCGTTACCTAGTGTAAACCTTTCTCGACAGGTCGATTCAGGGGGGGGGGGGGGTAGACCTGGTTAGAGGAAAGCGCAGAAGGCCTCCTGACGACTGTGAAAGGTGCTAATACGGAGGCTATTCGTAAAAGGGATACTCAGCAGCTCGCCGGGACCTAAAGACCAGAAAAGGGGAAGCGGGGAAAAACAGATGCCAACGTGTGTACGCCGCGCGCCGGGTTGAAAACACTCAGCGGTCACATGAAGACTAAGAGAGAGCTTGGGGCGAAGTCAGCTTCACATGGGGAAGGCCACGTGCACAAGCAAAAGTACAGGCCTCACTGCTGAAGGGTCGAGCTAAGTGCCAACACGGCCGGGGGAGGGATAGTAGGTGACGCAGGACGGCGCTCGATTCCCGTAAGCGAGTGTCGCATCAACCGATGGCAGCGCAGGGGAAGTACGTCTTCGGTAGTCTGGCGTCGAGAACGAGTGAAAAACTATGGACAAACTTGGGGGGTCATATCAGGGGAAAACCGGAAAGGAACAGAACGAAGCACAGATCCATGTTTGGGTGCTAGCGAAAACTTATGAACAAAGGCGAGGCGAGCGCTGGCCGTGAAGCTCGTCAATGGCGTAGACGGACGGCATGCTCTCCGTCGAGCAGCCACTGTGGGGACATAGCCTTATCAGTCACGGTCCGGCATCACAAACCAAAAATGCTAAAAGAATCGTTCCTGAGTACACGCAAAGCGACCGCACTCGGATACTGCAGAACAGGTGGACCTGGCAAAATTGGCTGAAGAGTCAGGCTGAGGATGGGACACGACTAAACGCGGACCGTCCCACCCGGGGGGGAAAGAGGTGGAAAGATCCTCAAAAATCTACAAGACATGAGGTCTATGTGCATCATCAGGCAGAGGAAATCAGGGAAGGCTACGGAAACCAAAGGTCTGTGTTAAGCTGGCGTCTAGTCCAGGGGCCCGGGGGGGGATCGTGTGAGGAGAGGGAATTGTGGAAAAAGGGAAGAAGGGCGGGACATTAAGGCGAGGAAGCTGGCTATTTGCCTCAATTCCTCAAGAATCTCAATATAGTTGCTGGAAAACTTGTTCTGAAGGGGCTCTGTGAGAACGAAACAACAGGAAAAGTCAGAAAAGGGTGCTGAACCGGCTGCGAACGACTAAGAACCAGGGGGGAAAAAGGGGGTGAAAGCTCCAACCGGGCCCCGTGATACGGTAGGCTTCGGAAATTAGGATAATATGAATTCGACTTCGTGAGCAAGGTGGGTAGAAAGGGAGCAGACCGTATGCAGTTCGAAAGGTTTCCAAGAGAAGGAGCAGGGTGGTGTGGGGGGGTCTGTGGAAATCAAATGACTACCGTACAATCAGGGTGAAGCGGTCTGTAAAATGGACGTACGCTAGGCTGACTGGAGGGGACCTCCAGGGGGAGGGGGGGGCGAGGAAAAGGTCTCCGATGGATTGTGTCCGATCGGTGGGACGGACCTGGAGCGGAAAATGGACGAGTGGGGGGGGAACCGTCAGGTGCTGGGGGGGCGATCATGACGGGTTTCAAAGGAGAGCACCGGAGAAAGGCGGAATAGGGGGTAGTACTTGACTTTTCAACACGAGGTCTGTGCGGCTTATCTGCCTTGCAGCGGAAGAGAAAAAAAGGATCGACAACAAGGGGGAATCGTTAACGGAGTCGGGGGCGACGAGTCAAAAAAAAACCCTCGAAAGAGAATTAGGGAGGGGCAAAAATGACGGTAGGCCATCGGGCAGGAAAAAAAAAACTAGGGAAAAGACATAAAAACAGTCGGTTCGTCCGACGCGGTAGCGGACATGAGACAGAGACGGCGCGACGGAAGCTCCCAAGGAGTCTCGAGGGAAAAAAAATGGGAAAAACCTTCCCCGGAGCTTCACGGGCACGAGAAAGGGTCGAGTGCAGAATGGGCAGACCTGTGACAAGGGCGGCACAGAAAAGGGATGCCGGGGCCTCCGGGACTCTGTCGAAAACGGTCGACATCCACAGATGACGAGGGACCATAAAAACTCGGGGGGGAGTACACGTTTGAAAAACTCCGTGAATAGTGGCGTCCGGGGTCCCGAGAGTGGGGGAGAACACGTCAAGCTCAGCCGAAGTGCGATGGGATGCTCCATTGTGGTAGCACTCAAGCCCAAGAGTAGGAATGTGATGTGGGGGGCGAGAAGGGGACTGGGGGGGGAGAAAAAAAAAAGGGAGTATCCGTATTCAGAAAGATACACGTGGACGCATACGGAAGGAAAAACATGACAGGGGTTACGGAAAGGGGCCGGGACGAATGTTGCAACGGGCAGAGGGGCGCGGAAGTTAGCGGTAGACAAGCTCCAGACGACGCTTTTAAACTCCTCAATCCATGTGACATCGCAGTTTGTGGGGAGGCTGACGAGAGTAAAGAAGGAAGCGAAGGCAGAGAGCGTAAAGAGGGAATTTTTGTGGGGTGAAATAACGTGGACGGCTGTGGACGCAAAGGTTGCCTGGGGGTGTGGTTTCTCAAGAACCTCGGCTCCGTCGGTCACAAATAGTACGCGGGGGCTGCTTAGCCAGAAGGGATCATAATTCTTTAGAAAAAAGATAAACAGACTTACTTTATTGGGTTACAGACTCGGAACAAACGCGTTCTGCGAAAAGAAATCGCAATCAGAAAGGATGTGCCGGCCTGGAGTTCGGCAAGGTTCGAACGATCATACGGGAAAAATAAGACCAAGGGTGGAAAAAGATAAAACAACCAAGGCTCCGAGCGAGGCACTTCCAGACTGAGAGCCGGTGAGGCCGAAAGGGGAAAAGAGAAAAAGGGGGGGCCTCGAAGGGAGTGCCAAACGCTCATCGGGGGGGAGACACCCCACAAAAAACGAAAACACACCAGTGTCGGAAAGTCGTCACGGCCGACGTAGGGACGATTCGACCAGGCAAAGACTTCCATCAGAAGCAAGGAGTTCAGGCAAATTACGAAGCACCCGTCTGGGGGGGAGGGCGAGGGAATATATCGGTGTAATGCTCAACCGGCCAAAAGCCTAGGTAGGGGCATCAAAGTGCGCAAGGAGCGTATGTGGCGAGCGCAAACCACCCCAGATACACAGGGGAAAAAACCCTGGTGTGGGCCCTGCGTAAACGCAAAAAGAAAAGTTGAGCGGATAACACTTTTCAGGGGGACACACACGCAGTTTCGGTCGCGGCAGGAAAAACGAAAACAAACAGACATTCACAAGACTCCGCGGAGGCAAAACAAAAGAGCGCGGAGCTGTACAACCGGAGGGAGCCGAGTGGGCGACGTTGATGGGGGGGCCTCGCCCGGGGGGCTGCGAGGGGGGTGTCCGGGAAGCAGGAGCACCGGGGGGGGGGCACACTTGAAAGGATCCGGGGGATGGGCATGCTTCCTGTCACGGTGCAGGCGCGGGGGGCAAAAGACGCCAAACCACAAAAACAGTCCGCCACTGTCCTGCACTCAGGGGGGTAAAAAAAAGGGGGGTCCCAAGTCACAGCCGGGAGAAAACGCCGGGCCAAACTCAGCAAGAAACATTGGGGGGGGCTTCGAAGTCAAAAGTGATGAATAAAAAAAAGCAAGTGCTAACCGAGCAACTTCGCAGGTGGAGGGACAGGAGAGGGGGGGGGGGGAGGACAATTGAAAAAAAAACCGGGGCGAAAAGCACGCAAGGACACATAAACACTCGGGAAAACGTTGGCCGTGTCGAAACCTAGAGAAGTGGGCATGAAACATGGGCGCAGGGATCGTGTAAACATGAGGGAGAAACAAAAATAGACGGGGGGGCAATAGCTAGCACGGAACAACGAAAAAAAGTAACAAACAAGGTATCCTGTGTCGGGCAGAACACACCGGGTGAAGAAGTACTGTTGGCGCAAAAAATCGGGTCTAAACATTGTCCGCGAACAGACGAACGGAAGAATACAGTGAATACGGGCACGGTTGGGGGGGGGGCGGGGGGGGGGGGTGGGTGGGCCCACCGGGGGGGGGGGTTGTGGGGGGGGGGTGGGAAGCGCGCGGGGGGGGGGGGGGGGGGGGGCGAGGAACGATAAAAAAAAAAAAAAAAAAAACGGGGGGGGCGCGGGGGAAAAACATGCAAATGGGGTATTTGGGGGGGGGGTTTTTGATCACACGAGCAAAAGAGGGGGGACAAAGTTTGGATGGTGGAAAAATCACAAGCAAGATCCCAAAACAAAGGGGGGCGAGGGGGGGCGGCTCTTGGGGGGTGGAAAAAAAAACAAAGGGGGGGCCACACAAGTGGGGGTGTGATGGTGGCTTGGGGAAGGATCGGGAAGGCATTTGGTGGGGGGGCAAACGGGGAGCCTTGTGAAGGCAGAAAAACAAAGGCATGTTTTTAAACGACCCTGGGCGGAAACAAGGGGGTAAAGGACAAACCGAGTGCTTTGTGGTCCGAATCTACACAGGAGGAAAATAAGGTGTGGGAAGGGGGGGGGGGGGGGCTGTGGGACGGGGGGTGGAGGGGGGGTGGATATAAATCCTGTGGGCGCGGCAAAGGGGGGGGGGGACATCTGGGTCTCTAAACCGCAAAAAGGGGGGGAGTAAGGGGGGGAGGTAAAAGAAAAAATTGACCATTGTTTTGTCTTTCGGGGGGGTCGGGGGGTGGAGGGGGAAAACCAAGGTACACGAGGCGGGGGTGCGGGGGGGGGGGAGGGGGAAGAGGGGGGGGGGAAAAGACAGACACTCTAACAACGCAGAGGCAAACCTCAGTTGGGGGGGGGTGGGTGTCGTGTGACGAAAAAATGACCAGGTGAAAACGGGGGGGGGGGGGGGGGGCGGTGGGGGTGTGCGAATCCACCAAAGGGGAATAAAGATCCGCCACCAAAAAAAAAAGCGCAATGGGTTAGTCCAAGATAAAAAAAAAGGGGGTGTCCAAAACTAGAGATGCAAGGAACTAAAAAAAAAAAAGGGCCAGGGGGTCCACAAGAAAAAGGCTGGGGGGGTCACCAACAGCCTAGGCAGGTTTGCGATACCACGCGTGGAAAGGGGAAGGGGGAAAAAAAAGAAACAAACTGTGGGTGTAAAGGGACGGGGGGAAAAAAGGAGATCGAGACTGTTGAGTCTCTCTAAGGAGCACGGGGGAAGGAAAAGGGTGCACACGTCACGTAAACCAGAAAGGGGGGTGAAAAATGTAAAGTGTTTAAAAACCGCGACTGAGGAAAAGGGGGGGCAGTGCGAGATGCTCAACCGACATGCTGTCGCAAAACCAAGGGGGCACCCCCACACAAAAAAAAAAGAAAAAAAAAGAAAAAAACAAAAAAAAAAAAAAAAAAAAACAACAACACAACACTAAAAAAAAAAAAAAGAAACACAAACACGCACTAACAAAAACCACGAAAAAACAAAAAAAAAAAACAAAGGGGGGGGAAGACAAACACAAAACACTCAATGTAATTTGAGAGATAGTTGCGCTGGGGGGTGCGTTAAACCAGGAGGTTGCGCTTTTATAACGAGTCACTTGGGGGGGAAGCAAACGCAAAAAAAAAAAAAAAAAAGGGGGCGAAAACTGTTTGGGTTTTAAGGGAAAGGGGACAACACAGATAAAAAAAAAAAACCAAAACACACCGTGGGGACAACAAAAAAACATCCCCTGCGGGAAAGGGGGGAGTTTTTTGGGGGGGAGGACCCCAAAAAAAAAGGGGGGGTGTTCACAAAGCAAAAAAAAAGGACGGCGCAAGGCAAAAGGGAGGAGAGAACCCACCGGAAAGGGGCCTGGGGGGTAAACCAACACATCCCAAAGAACAAGAAGAAATCACCAGACACGGATGGGGGGTGAAAAAAAAAAAAAAACTGTAAAAACCAAACAATGGGGGGTACTGGGGGGAAAGGAAGGGAACAAACACACAAGAAAAAAGGGTGGGACATTTCCCAGCCGCACAATATTCTAAAAAGGGAACACAGGTGGCACCAGCGTTGGGCGGGGACGTGGGGGAAAAAAAAACAAACATAAATTCGTTCGGGGGGGGGGGGTGAACAAAAAACCAAATAAAAACCAACGGAAGAAAGGTGAGGGGAATGGGGGGAAAAGATATAGGAGTTTTGTCAGAAAACTCCTGTTGGAAAAACCAGGCAGACACCCCCTGTGCCAACTGCACACACAGGCTATGCTTCCGAAAAAAAAGGGGCCTAAACCGGTGGGTTCCGCCCAATCCACTTAAAGAAGAATCATGGCTAAAGGCTGGGTTCAAAAAAAAAGATCATGCCGCCAATGGTGTCAGGGGGGGTTGGGTTGGAAATTTGAAACCGTAACAAAAGCGTCTTCCAGTGTTTGGGGGGGTTTGACCAACAAAAAAAAAAAGAACTTCTGGGGGAACCAAAAAGCAAGTGGGGGGGAGCCGGTGGTGAGGGGGTGACCGATTCGGGGGGTAAGGGGTTTTGTCCCCCACTTTGTCCACCCCAACACGAAACAAGGTCCGGCAAAAAGAACACTGATTTGGGGAAAAAAACACGGAAAACAAAAAAAAAGAAAAAACGAGTGGGGAAAACTGAAACGGTTAAAAAAAAAACAAAAGAAAAAAAAAAAACCACAACAAGGGGATGAGGGTCGCGGGGGGGGGGGGGGGGGGGGGGGACCCTGTACAAGGGGCCCCCAATGGAACAGGTGTGTTTGTGTCCCACCAGCTGGGAGCCTCCTCAAATAGTCCAAGCCAGGGGGGTGGGAAGAAAAGCATGGGACAAGTTTCCCCAACAGACTGGGGTCAAAGGGGGGGGGGTTGCACAAAAAAACCAACCCAATCCCAAAACCGCGAAAAGCAAAACGTTAAAAAAAAACAAAAAAACCAATCGAAAAGGGGCAATCAGAACGGTCGGGGGGGGGACAGAAACCCAAAAGGACCGCCTACCGCCGTAACCCCCTTAAAGATGTTGACTAAAAAAAAAAACAAAAGGAGCCGGAATAAAAAGGGGAAAAAAAGGAGAAAGTTTAAAAAGACCTGTTGTAATACCACTCCGATCGACTCAAACCATTTTGCTAGCGCTGCCTTGGAGACCAGGGCGTACGGTGAAGGGCCTTACTTTTAGAAAAAACATTTCAAAGGCTGGCAGGGCCCCCTGAAACAAATTTCTTAAAAACAAGTCCCAGAAAGAAAAAAACTCGGGGAACGCCCCCCCCGGGGGGGGGGGTGTGTCAACACAACAGAATTAGAAAAAAAAGCTTGATTAAATTAAAAAAAGCTTTTGGGGAAACCTGGAAAAAAAAAAAGAAAAAATTAGGATAAACTGGTGGGGGTGAAACGAAAAAAAACCAAATAAAAGGGGGGGGGGGCCGGATCAAGCCTGAAATACAAAGAGTAGGAAAAGGAAACAAAAAGCAACAAAAAAAACAGGGAAAAAAAAAACAATGTCCTTGAAACCACACAAAGGGGGGGGGGGGAAGCGAACAAAAACCCGACCAAAAACGGCACAAAGGAAAGGAAAGGGAGTGTGGGGTACACTTTTGTCCATGTCAAAAACACGGGCAACCCAAAAAAAAAAAAAAACACGTTGCAAAAAGAAAAAAAGTTGGAGACTGGAGGGTGGTTGGGGGTTTGGGTGGGGCTGGGGGGTTGGGGTGGGGGACATAAAAAAAAAAGAAACAAAAAAAATGGTCATACCCGACAGAAAAGGGGGGTTTTTTCCTTTGGGAACTAAAGAAAAAAGTAATGGAAACGGTGCCGAAATGTGCAAAAAACGGAGTGTCAAGTTCCCAAAACGGAACCCGAAAGGGGGTGAAAACGACCACACGCAAAAGCCCCAATGGGGGGGGGGGGAAAAAGAATCCGGGGTACGTCGAGAAAAAACCCCTGTAGAGACCATGAACAGTAACATACATTTTTGAATCGAGAACCCAAAAGACAAAACAGCGGTGACTGAATGGGTGACCAAAAAAAAAAAAATAACGGGCAACGCCGGCTGTGAAAAATAGAAACCCCCCAGATGTAAAAAAACCCTGCATTGGGTAGGAAGGGGGGAAAACGCCCAAAAAGCAACCAAAAGAAATAAACAGGGTTTCCCAAAGTGGCTGGGAGGGGACGGTATGACAGAGGAATCAAATCCGGCAAGCAAGGGGTGGGTGGGGGAAGCCCAACGGGTGAAACGAAATCAACCAACCCTCGGCTTTGGGGGGGGGGGGGGGGAGACAGAGGAACCGGGGCAAACGCCCTTTGGCCCGAGGGTGCAAACCCGGTGGAAGCCACGCCCCAAAAAAAAACATTTTGCAATAAAAAGAGGCGCCATAACAGGAACAAGACCCAAGGGGGGGGGTGTCGCAACAAAAAAACGATAACGGGGGGGGGGTTGGTGTGTGTGTTGACGGTTGTTGTGTGTTTGACCAACGGCAAAAAAAATGGATCCACTCAAATGAGATGGGGCCCCTTTCCCCATGCAAACACAAAAACAAAACAAAACAACTCAACGAAAATACCCCTAAAAGAAAACTAAGAGGACTTACCCCAAAACCTCGTGTCTCCTGCAACACCAACACACCACCCAGACCAAATGTTGTTTTTTTCTTCAAACAAAAAAAAAAACAGTGGGTAAAACAAAAGACACCAACCCGAAGACGGCGTTGGGAAAAGCCCACCCTTCACCTCAATAAAAAACCAAAAAAAAAAGGGCACCCCTTGGACGAAGGAAAATCAAAGAAAAAACGAAAGCTGGACCCAAGTGGGTGAACAGGATTGTTCAATTGTGGTGGTGGAAGTACCACACAAAAAAAAAACCGAACGGTGGGCCTTAACTCACGGGGGAACTTTTGGGAAACAAACCCTTCCCATGAAAGGAAAAAAAAGGGGAAACCTTTTAAGAAAAACCACCAATGAACTGCGGTTTCTAGTGTCCTGTTGGATTAAGAGAGAAGAAAAAGCCAACTGCGGCTTTCCGTTGTCGTTGGGCAGCCCCCCAAAAGAAAAAAAACCAAAAACCGAAATTTAACGAGTCGTCCAACCCACTCAAAAAAGGTAACGCACATCTAACACTCAAAGGGGTAATGACAAAAAAAAAAACCCAAAACACACCTCCTAGGTTTGAAAAAATAAAAAAAAAAAAATGGACAGCTTTACCTGGGAATAAAAGGTTTTTGCTTCAAAAAACCACGCAAGGGCACAAAGTAAGGAAAAGATGGGGGTTGCCCGGGAAAAAGACGGGGGGTTTGCAGAGGGGGGGGTCATAACCAGGGGTGAGGGAAAAAAACAACACAGGCCCCTTGCCGGGGGGGAAAGGGAGTGGGGGGGGGGGGGAACAAAAAAGTGTTCCACCAAACTCTGAAAATAGAAATGGGGGGGGGGGGGAAAGTGGGTGCCACTTGGAAGAGTGCATAAGGTGAAACAAGGTTACGCCTGGGCACTGGAAAAAAGGTGTGGAAAAAAAAAAATGGGGAAACTGCTTTGGAAACACCGGGGAAAGGGGGCTGGACAAAACCAAAAAACTGAAAAAAACTTTCAAACAAAACAAACAACACAACAAAAAGAAAAAAAAAAAAAACCAACCAAGTCAAAAAGAAAAGAAAAAAAAACTAAAATAAAAAAAAAGATAAAAAAGGGGAAAAGTGTGTCCCAAAAAATAAACATCTGAAAAACTGGGGGAACCGGGGGGAAAGGGGGGTTTTTTCATAAAGAAAAAAAAAGAAAAAAAAAGACGTAACGGGTTGGGTTTCAAAACGAAGTGTAAACCGCCACACCCCGACCGAAGAAACAAAACTTGGGGGGGTTGGGGGGGGGGGTGGAGGTTTGGGTCCACAAAAAAAAAGAAAAGCAAAGGGAAACCAAATCGGGTGAGTGGGGGGGGGGGGGTCACTGGGACTGTGTGGGGGGGGTACCGATGATCCACCCATCCCCAAATTCGGAACCGGGAAATGAAGGGGAACCCGATACCCCCGTGGGGTGGACCCATGAGGGGGGAACTGGTGGGGTGGAACAAAGGGAACAAACCATATGTTGTTGACGAAAAAAACCCGGAACCGAATGTGGACATAACCACGAGTTGGGCACGGCCCTGGCGGCGTCTACCAAAACAAAAACTTCGAAAGGTAACACAAAAAAAAAAGGGGTGTTGTGGAAAAAAAGTCAAACCAAAATAGGGGGGCCCTTGGGAAGGGAGTTCCAAGAAGTTGAAAAAGGGTCAAAAAAAAAAAAAAAAAAACCAGGTTTTAGGTGGGCAAAAAAACTTTCAGGGGAAAAAAAAAGGAGGGAAAAATCAGGACACTGCGAAAAAAAGGGGGTCCGGGGTGGTGAAACCAAAAAAAAAACCACAACAAAACAGGTAAAACGGGGAACCTGGGAAAACACCAGGGCCGCAACAAAAAAAGGGGGTCCACCCCCCCCCGTGGGGGTTTGGTGGCATTCAGGGGGGGGTGGAAGGAGCGGGGTAAGAAAGCACCCACATGGGGGAGAAAACAAACTAAGAATGCCAAAAAACCAAACAAAAAAAAAAAAAAAAGGAAAGACCAAGTTCAGTGCTGTAACTGACAAAAAACAAAAGAAAACAGGAAAGGTTTTTTAAAGCCACCGCGGAAGTCAGGTTGAGAAGGACTCGGTTAAAAAAAAACAAACAAAAGGAACGAAGATTAAAAGGGTAAAAAAGATATGGAGGGGAAAACCCCACAAAAAGTACACGTGGTTACAAACTAAAAAACCTTGGGAGAAGGGGGGGGGGAAAGGTGAAAAAAATGGAACAATGGGGGGGGGGGTCGGTGTTCCAGGGGAAAAAAACTAACCATTTAAAGACACAGGGAAAACGCTGAGCCAAAAACACAATGAAAGCACCCAAAAAAAAAAAGGGGGAACCTAAGATGGGGGGGCCACCAAAGTGTCCTCAAAAACCAACCCACAAGAAAAGGGGGTCAGAAAACAAAAAATGAGCTTCCAGGTTTGAAGCAAAAGAAAAAAAAAAAAGGAATGAACAAAAAAAAAACAAAAAACCAAAACTCAAAAAAAGTGGGCAACGAAGAGGAAAACAAAACAGACGCCCGGGGGGGGTTAAAAATCCAAAACCGGCATCGAAAAAGGAAAAAAACAGGAAAAAGAAGCAAACAAAGAGTCTCCAAACACCCAAAGGAGGAAGGGGGGGAAAAAGGGAAGAGATATGGGGCACAAAAGTAAGCAAAAAAAAAGGGGGTAAGCGGAAAAAAACGAGTCAACATCGGAACAAAACCCGAAAGGTTACACTAGGGGGAAAAAAAAGGGCCGGCAAAAAAAAACTGGGTTGTAGGGGACTCCGGGTACCCCAGGGGGGGGACCAAACCACCAAAAAAACCAAACTCAACTGAGGAAAAAAGAAGGAACAAAAAAAAAAAAAAGGGAAAAAGGGGGGCCTGGGAACTTACACATGAAAAAAGGGCGGGCGAACTATCAAACAGGGGGGGGGGGGGGGGGCTGGAAACAAAAGAAAAAAAGCGGGAACACCTGCACTTTCAAATATGTCAAAAAAAAAAAGCACTAAACAAAAACCGTCCCCGTCAGAAAGAGTAACCAATACGCCGTGTGTTAGGGGAAACGTGCTGTTCCCCAGGGACCATAAAAGACCCACAAGAAAAAGAAAAAAAAAAACGCAAAAAGTCTACGGAAGGTAATTTTGTTAGGTGGTGGGGTGAAAATCTCGCGGGGGGGGGGGAAGGGGGGGGGAGAACCGAATTATTTGAAAACACGGGTGGTTAACGGGGGGGGTGGTGGGGAACTTTTGTGTGTGGGAAAAAAACAAAAAAGAAAAAAAAAACTGAGTCCCTTGGGGGCCGGGGGGGGGGGGGGGGGGGCCAAGTTGTTTTTTGGGGGTTTGCCCCAAAAAAACAAAAACCGTGGGGACGAGCAAAGAAAAAACCACGGGAAACGCCCAACCCGCTCGGGTTCGCAGAGGGGGGGGAAAAATAAATACCTGTCATGGCGGTGGGGGCCTGGGGGAAAAAAACCCCGCAAAAACCACAAGTGGAACACCCCGTAAGATTCACACAGGGACGTTCGAACAGAATCAAATGCAGCACAAAACCGACAGGGGGGGGGTGAATGTGAAAGGAAAAAGCCCTGTGATTGGCTAAATAAAACGTGAACGTACAACCAGGCGGAGAAAGAAGGGGGGGAAAGAAAAAAAAAAGAAAAGGGGCCCAATGGGAAACAAAAAACATAAGTAACCCAACTGCCATAAGGTCCTGGGGAAAAAAAAAAAAGTCGGGGGGTTCACAACCAGAAAAAAACCAAACAAAAACCCCTTGGAAAATTGAACCCCCCCAGGGGTTCCGCAACCAGTGGGGGGGGGAAAAAAAAACAAACAGTAAGGTCAAAAAGGCCGGCCAGGGGGGAATGGGGGAAAAAAGTCAAAAAATTGGAGATAAAAACAATACAAAAAAGCCGACGGTGACAAGGCCTTGGAGTCAAGGGGAAAAACCAAAACAGGGGCCACCCAAAACAAAAAGAGGGGGGGTTAGTTGTGGGGGAAACGAAGGGGGGTTTCCAGGACAGACGCGGAAACGCCCACCACACCCACGCCCACACCGCAAAAAAATAGGGGGGGGGGACCCACGGGGAAAACAACCCTTTCCCTCGGTTTGCAAAAAACCAAAAGACCACCGGGGACGGTTGGGGGGGTACAAAAAAAAAAGTAACCCCAACCCCCCCAGCCAAAGTAAAAAAAAACACCAAACGGGGTTGGGGGACTGGTGGGGCAACAGCCCAAAAAGGGGGGGGGTGCAAAAAGCACAAAAAAAGGGGGTGCAATAATGTTCTCCAGTTCCCCCTCACACGGAAAGGGGACCCGGTGTCCCGGGTGAAAAAAGAAAACTTGGAAAGGACGAGCAAACACCACTTTAAAAAACCGTGTCGAAAAACAATGTGCTTAAGGGGATGGGGGGGGGGGTTCCCACAAAAAAGAACGGTGGGGGTGCCCAACATGAAAAGTTTTGTCTAAAAAAAAAAAAAAAACCACAATGGGCTTTTCAAAAGGGGGGGGGGGACCATGGGGGGGGTTGGAACTACGTACCGCAAAAAAAAAACCGACTGGGTCACGCGGTTTTACAAAAAAAAAAAAAAAAAAAGTTTTGGCCAACCCAGGCAAAGCGTTTGGGGGGGCTCCCCGCAGAATGCCCAAAAAAAAACTGGAATAAAAAAAAAAACAGGGGGGGTGGTCAAACAAGAGGGCGGGGGGCGGGGGGGTCACCAAGGGGGGGGCCAAAAAAAAAAAGACCACCCGTTCCGTAAACACGAAAAAAACGGGACCCCGGAAAAAAAAACATTGACAGACTTGGAAAAACCGGGGGTTTAAACAAAAAGCATCGAAGGGACCTTGGCAAACGGGGGGGCTGGGTCGGAAAAAGGTTTGCGGGGCGGGTAAAAAAAACAATCAGAAGGGGACACAGGGGGGGGGGAAAAAAGGAAGAGGATGCCAGGGCCCAAAAAAACCACGGGGGAGGGTAGCCAACAACCGGGGGGGGGGGTGAAAAACGTGCCACAAACCAAAAACCAGTGTTTAAACAAAAGGAGGGACGCAGGGGGGGGAAAAAACAAAGTGGAAAAACCAGGTTTGGGGCGAAGCAAAACACAAAGAGGGGGCCAATGGTTCCCCGGGCAACGCAACCAAAAAAGCGAGGGAAATTCCGGTTTCAAATTCCCTTTTCACCAGGCTGGGGGGAAAAAAGACAAAAAAGGGACGGGGATGACTACCCGCGAATGGTCCCCAAAAAAAAAAACATAACCGGAAACAAAAAAAAAAAAATGGTAAACCCAGAAACAGGTGGGGGTGGTGGGAATGGGGGGGGGGGGAAAAAAAAAAAAAAAAAAAAAAACAAAGGGGGGGGGGCCCCACACCAAACAAATCAAACAGCAAGCGAAGAGGGGGGGAAAAAGGCCCCCCAACACAGAGGGGTAGTGTGTGGGGGCCCCTTTTTTTGAAAAGACGAGAGGGGGGGGGGGGGGTTCCCCGTGCCAGGGGAAAAGGTCGGGAGGACAAGGCGAAAAAACAAACAAAGCCAGTTAAAAAAAGGCTTTGGGGGGACAAAACCGGTGGTGGAGGAAAAAAAGTCCTAGGGGAAAAAAGCCTCATAAAGAAAAAAAACGGGGACCAAAAGGGGGGGGGGGGGGGGTAGCAAAAAAAACCCATGGTGGTTTGGCCCCGGGGGGGAAGTGAACCCACGGGGGGAAAGAGGTCGCGAGAAATTGGAACCCTTTTTGTGTGGGTAGGTGGGGGGGTTGGGAAAGAAATGCTTGGGTTCAACCAAGTTCATCGGACTCCGAAACGGGGCGTTTGGGTGGACCACACACCCGGGTACACGGGGGGGTTGGGAAAAAAAAAAACAAAGGTGGCGCACCAAGTGGGGGGGGGTGAAAAAAGGCGGAAGAAAACAAAAAAAAAAAAACGACCTCAAAAAAAGTCTTACCACCCCAAACAAAACCGGGGGGGGTGAAAAAAGGGGATGCACACGGTACACCTAGGGGGGGCAAAAGAGAATAAAAACGTGCAACACAAAAAAAGTGTTTGACCACCGGGCCCAGGCGTGGGGGAAGAAAAAATAACAGGTTGGGGTTGGGGGGCAAAAGGGGGGGGGTTCTGTCAAAAAAAGTGTCACACTGGTACGGGGGTAACAAAAAACGGGGGGCAGTGACCGATTTGGGAGACAACAGGGGAAAAGGGAAAAAAATGGGAGACAAAACACACCCTTTTGCACAATCAACGTACGGTTTCGGGGTTCAAACCAGTCAAAAGGGAAGCACAAAAAAATTGTCGAGTGGGTGATGGGGGGAATGTGGGGGGGGGAAAGAAAATTGGGGAATATGCAAAAGAAAAAAAAGAAAAAAAAAGACACTTTCGATCGGGGACGGCGGCTGAATAAAACGAACAACGGGTTGTGTGTGTAAAAAAAATGGGGGTGTAAAACACACACACAGTGGTGTACAGTCCCCCGAGTCCAAACAAAGGGCAAAAGGGGAAAATGCAAAAAAACAGGGCCAGGGTGGGAAGGTTTTTATTCCACACAAAAGGGAAAAACCAAACAAAAAATCACAAACGGGAAAGTGAAAAACTGACTCGGTGGAGAAAAGAAAAGTAAAGGGGGTGTGGTTTACCAAAAACATCCTAAGATATCATTTGGACCAAATGTCAAAAGAAAACCCGTCTGTGGAAAAAAAAAACAAAAACCAAGAGAGGTAGTGGACCGGTGGGTAAAAACCAAGACCAAAAGAAAGTGAAAAGTAATGTAAACCAAAAGAAGGGGTATGTTTTGTTCAGACACTGGAGCAGCCCAATCACACCAACTGGTAATCCCCAAGGAACACCCGCGTCTAAAACTTCGCGGCTGTGTCCTGTCGGTGGTTTGAACCAGGGACACCCCTTTTTTTCAAACTACGGACTCCCGGAAAGGGGGGGTAAAGAAAACACCCCCAAAAAGAATAAAATGAAACTGGAGTGTATGTATGTGAAAGAGAGGGAAAAAGTAGCTGTCTGCAAAAACGGTGTGGTTGTGTGGGGGGGTGACACAGAACGGGGGGGTGGGGTTTGCACCACAAAGACACCAGGCGGGCAACGGGCCCCGGTGCACCAGGGGGGGTGGCCCCGCGGGGTGAAAACGAACTGAGGACCTGTTGGGAGCTGGGGGGTGGATTGGCATCAATAAAAAACGTCAATGGCAAAAACAAAGTGTGGGGGGTGTGGGGTTTGGAGAAAAGAGGGGGGGGGAAGATTTCGTTGGCTTGGGGTGCAAAAAAAGCAAAGTGTAGTGGGAAAAAAAACGATAAGGGAAAGTGCAAACCGGGGGCCAAAAAGGAATGTTTTGGGGGTTGGGCAAAAAAAAAAAAAATTGAAAAAAAAGAAAAAAACCAGGAACCACAAGGTGGTCCAATACCTTCCAAAAAGAAAAAAAAGAAAAAAGGTGGAATGAAGGCGGCAAAGTGGGTATACCGGCACAGGGGACTGGAAAGTCCCCAAAGTAAAAAAAAAAGGGTGGTTTTGTTTTGTTTCAAAGGGATGGGACACCGCACCCTGTAAAGGCGAAAAAAAAGGGGGGGGGGGGAAAAAAAAAAAAAAAAAGTAATTGTCAAAACCAAAAAATCTAAAGCCCGGTTTACATGCGACAAGAAAAACAGGTGTAGGGAATGAAGAAGCCGCACGGAAAAAACCGAAGACCGTCCATAAGAAAAACCCCCCTGGAAGCCCCCCAAAAAACCAGAAAAAAAAAAGGACCTGGGCGCGACTCCCGCCAAAAGGGTGTGAAAATCTCCCCTGGGGCCCGGTTTGTCACAAGAATCTAAGCGGGTTGACCCGTGAGCACAGGAAAAATTGGTAAAAGAAAAAAGCACCCAATGCACTTGGGGGGGGGACCTTAGTGAAAAAAAACGCGTGAAAAAAAAAGGGGGGGGACGGGCGCGGGGTGTGCAAAAACACAAGGAAAGACGTCTTAGAAAAAAAAGGGGAACAAGCAAAGGTAACCGCCTACCAAGTACCCCCACAAATGGAGCAAACCAAGGTAAGAGGGGTGACGAACTTTCAAGAAAGTTCAAAAAACCCAGGCACCGGAGGGTGGGCCCCCTGGAAAAAAACCTCATGCCCCACCAGAAGGAAAAAAAAAAAGGGGGGGTCCTGCCACAGAAAAGTTGCCGTCAAAGCTGGGAAAAACCGCACAGAAATGTGTCAAAAAAAAACACCGGGGAGGGGGGGGTGGGAAACAACGGACCACCGCCAAGCAGGAAAAGCTTGGGGATAAAAAAATCTAAAGCCCCACACCCGACGAAAGGGATGGGGGTCAAGGGGGGCCCCAAAAAAGACAAAAGTGCTAAAAAAAAAAAAGAAAAAAAAAAAAAGGCACACCCACCCCACAAACAAGAATGAGGGGGGGGTTGCACCAAAACGACCCGCTAGCGCTGGGGGGGGGGGGGGGGGGACCCACAAAGAACACCAAATCAAAAAACATTTTCTTTAATACACTGCCCTCGGTACACACACAAGAAAAAAAAAAAACAGGGAAAACAGTCCGCCGGAATGGATCCACAAAAGGCGGCGGAAAAGAAAGAACACCGAACAGGGATCCCCAGCAGTGGTGGGCAAAAAAAGGGGGAAAAAGGGGGCCGGGCACAGCTGGAAACCGAGGGGGGGGGGGGGAGGGGCAAGGGGACAGGGAACAAAATCAAGGGGCCCTTCAAAAAAAGACCAACCCAACCACCAAAAGGAGTAAAAAAAAAAAGCACAGGGTCAACAACAAGACGGAACGGGGGAAAAGGGGGGGGAAACGATGAAAAAAAAATGAAAAAAATCCCCAAAAATACGCACTGATGTAAAAAAGAACCAAACAAGAAAACAAAAGGAGCCTGGGTGGTAAAAAAACGGCAAACCCAGAGCAAACCAAGGGCAAGGGGCGAGGGAAAATGAGAAAAGCTTGAAAAAAAACAACAAAAAAAAGGTGTGGGGCTGTGGGGGGGGGGGGGGTGGCAAAAGGGTAAGCCTAACCTGGTGCCCCTCAAACAAAAAAAAGGGGGGTCAAAGAAAAATCGCCAAGAGAACTGCCAACCCACCCAAGGCCAACCTCGTAGTGAATCCAAGGGGACAGAGGCCCACCACTGCCCAAACACAAAAAAACGCAGCCAAACGGAAGAAACCCCCACACCAGTGAAATTTCACACGACACACAAGACCAAAAAAAAAAAACGGGGAAAAACAGTGCAACCTTTTGGAAAAGTCAAAGGGGGGAAAAAAACACAAGGGTGGGGAAGCAGGCAAAAGTGGGCAAACGTTTTAGGGGGGGGGGGGGGAAACACACAAAAAAAAAGGTAAGAAAAGGAAGAAGTCGGGGGCGGCGAAAAATGTGAGGGGGGGGGAGAATGAAACACACAAGGCCAGTCCCCCTGCAACCGCAATCAACCCACAAAAGACTGGGTGAAAGGCAAGGAATGGACCCAAAAGGGGGTTACCCTTAACCACAAAACAAAAAAAAGGGGAACCCAACCAAAGGGCACCAAAAAAAAAAACAGGGAACAACAAAAAAATCCGAAAAACCTTCCCATTGGGGACAAAGAGTTGTTTTCCCCCACACGCCGGCGTTGTGGGGAAACCAAAAAAACTGGAGCTAACTGAACGCGAAAAAAGAACCCCCCAAAAAAACTTGTTTTTTGTGAGGGTGGGGGTGGGGGGCCGACAAAATGAAAGCGCTGAAGGTGGTGGGGGGGGGCAAAAAAAAAAATTTTGGTAAAGAATGAAAGTCCCCCAACCTCAAAAAAAGACCCAAAAAAAGGGGACCCCAGCGAAAAGGCAAGGGCAAAAAAGGAAAAAAAAAAGGGGGAACCTTGGAGCGGCAGTGGGGGGTTTTTTTTGGAAAAAAAAAACCCTGCACCGGGGTGGTCAAAAGTAGAGAAACAAGAACAAAATGAAAACGCGCGGGGGTTTCAGAAACAATGGAAAAACCAAAAAGGGGGGTGGCGGGCCAAAAACCAAGTAGGGTGCCCAAAGTCAACACAACCAGGAAACAAAGGGGGGGTTGAAAAAAAAAAAACAGGGGTCCACTGGGGGGCCAAAAGGGGGAAAACAACAAAGAATAAATGGAAAAACGACTAAAAATTTTCAACCGGGTTACCCGGGGGGGGGGCACCAAAAACACACGAAAAAACCACAAAGGGGCAAAAAAACGAAAAACGGGACCCCAGGCCAATACCCCAAAAAAAAATCCCTGAAGGGAAAAAAAACACCGGCCTGGCTGGCTTGAAACAACCGTTGCACACCAAAACCCCAACGAAACACCAAAACCGGGGGGCAAAAAAACCAAAAAGGAAAAACAAGGGAAAACTTTTGGGGGGGAAAGCCAAAAAAGGACCCACTCAATATTTTTTGTGGGGTGTGGAAAAAAAAAAAAGCAAAGAGGCCTTTTGGACAATTACGTTCCCGGACAAAAAACCAAGATGGGGAAAACAAAAAAGGAAAGAAAAAAAAACGGGCCAAAACGGAGCAAGGGCTGTTGGGGTGCCACTCCAAGGTACAACCACGCTAACTACACTTTCCGAGGAATTTTGTGCAAAAAAGGAACCCCAGGAGCAAGTTGGGGTAAAAAAACGAGGGACAGGAAAAAAAACGGACGACTTTGATACAAACATTAAAAACCTTTTGGGCACACCAAAAAAACGTGTCCCTCGACAATGAAAGGGGTGTTCCCAAAAAAGAAGGGGAAACAAGAAAGAAAAAAAAAAACCAGGGCCCCACACACCAGGATCAAAAAAAGCCTTCCTGACCAACGTCAAAAGGAACACCACAGGACAAGGGGAGTCCCTTAAAACTCAAGTGGGTGGGGGGGACTGAAGAGACGGGGCCCCGAGTTTAACAACAAAAAAAAAAAAGCAGAACAACCAAGACAAATTTACATGGAGAAACACACGGGGGACAAAATCCAAGCTCAACACAAACACAACCAAAAAGGGAAAAGGAAAAAGATAGAAAAGTGGGCAAAAAAAAACAGGGGGACCCCTAAAAAAAAACAGGGGGTGTGAAAGTGGCCCAAAGGATCGGAGTGAACCCCGTAAAAAGGTGGTCAAAACTGCCGTCAAAAGGCACCCAAAACAAAGAGTTTCGGGACTCCAAAAAAAAGTAAGTGGGTCCAAAACAAAATTTTGGTTAAAGACCCTTCAACGAGGAAAAATAAATGGAAAACCAATCTCTTGTGGGGGGTGTGGGGGCACACCTTTGGAAAACATTCCTGGAAAACCGCGCACAAGGGAAAAAAAAAAGAAAACAATGCAAAAAACGATAATAACTGGCTTTCACAAAACTGTTAAATCCTGAAGACCAAAACCTGCGGACAGGGCAAATCCCGGGCCGAAAGGGGGGGGGGAAAAAACCAACTTTTTTTTGTTTCGGGTAGGGTGCACCAACACCGTGGCACAGAAAAAAAAAAAAAGAAGCAAAAGAAAACTGGACCCCAGAACGGAAGGGGGGGGGGGGGGGGGGGGGACAAAGGAAAAATGGGGGGGGGCGTGTTAACCGAGTGGGCACACCCACCCCACACACCCAGGGGGCCAAAAAAAGTGGGGGACCACTTTAAACACCCACCAGCAAAAAAATGCCAAAATGGGGGCACGGGGGGTGGGGGGACCAATAAATTCGTGTGTGTGGGGGGGTGTGGGCCCAAAAAAAAAAAGGAGATCAAGGGGGAAACGCAACGAAAAAAAAACCGCCAATAAAGGGACAAGAAAATTTGGGGGGTGGCCAAAGCCAGGTTTTGGAACAAAACAGGTCCAAAAAGGGGGGGAAAAAAAACGGTTGGAGAACCCCACGGGGGGGAAGCACCGATTTCCAACACCGTGTTCAATGCTCCAGCAAAAAAACACCCCACGAAGAATGTGGTGGGGGGGGTGTTTTTTTGGTGGAATATCGAAGTTAGAAGCATAAGGGGGAGGAAAGGAACACAAAAAAGGGAGAAGAGAGCAAAAAAGGTTTTTGTACACACACAACCTCCCGGGAAAAAATGGGAAAAGAGGAAAAAGGGACAAACCGGGCTGGGGGGGGGTGGGGGTTGGGGACCAGCAACCCTCACCCTTAAAAATTCAATCGGGGTTAAAACAAGAACTGTGTACAGGGCCCCAAGGCGGGCGAAAAGATCAATAAGAAGAAAAAGTGCAAAAGTAAAGAAAGAAAGAAGGTGTATGGTGGGGGGGGATTCTTGGACAAAAAACAAACAACCACACAAACCCCCGGGGTGGTTGGAAAGGGGTGGGGGCAAGGGGGGGTTTTTTTCCACACGTAACGCCAAAACTTCACACAGAAAACAAAAAATGACACAAGGAAAAAAAAACAAAAACAAAAGAGGGGGCGAATTGCAAAAGTTCAACAAGGGGGGGAAACTCAAAAAAAAGGGGCGGTAAGGGGTGGGGAAAGTCAAAAAGTCAAAAATATACCCAAAACGGTTGCTTAAAAACCGACGTCAGCCCAAGGGGGGGACAAAAACCCCAAAAAAAATGAAAACCCTCACGTCCCAAAAGGTCCACATCGATGAAACGTTACTTGACACAAAGGCAACACGCCAGAGAAAACCATGTTAAGAACAGGCTTAAAGCTTAACCCCAAATCGGGGCCAAAAGTGTTGGTCCCTCAACCAGGGGGAAAAGTGGGGGGAAAAGGACTCACGGGGGGACGACGTTCCGCGAGCTGGTTCCACAACAAAAAAAAGTGAAAAAAGGGGGGGAACCAAAACGGGGGGGCGAAAACGGCCTCCCCCAAACGCAAAGAAAAAAAAACAAAAAGAAACGAAAGGCAGTGGGCACGGGAAGGTTATGGCTGCGATTGCAAAGAGAAATACCGTTGCAACGTCCCGGACCAAACACACGCACGGTAAGAACCCAAGGGGGGAAAAGAAGATTTTGGGTGTCAAGCGTCCGGGGGGGGAGGGGACAAATAATCCGGGGGTTGCCCCTTTTTAGGTGGGCTTGGTCCCCCCCAAAAGAGAACAAGGGAAGGGACAGTTTTTTACAATCGCAAGCAGGGGGGGGGAAAAGGGCGAGATAAAAGGGACGGTCTTCTGAAGCTTGTTAATACCACATGACTGGGGGCAAGAAAAAAAGTGGCCTGGACGGGACTCTAAAAAGGGCAGCTTTTGCAAAAAAGGGGGGGGGGGGGGGAAAAAGGTAAACCCAACGTGTGGAGCCCCCAATGGACAATAAAACCACCAAAAGGAAATCCAGAGGGTGGTCCCAAAGACAAGTGAAAAGGGGGGGGCAAAACAGGGTAAAAAAACCAAACTTGAAAGACACCGGTTATAAGGTCCGAAAAAAAAAATCCTATGGGAAAAAAAAAAAAAGTTGTAAAGAGCCACGTACAAAAACCAAAGAAAACCCCCGTTGGATAGGGGGGTGGGGCTCGTGGGGACCAAAATAAACAAAAAGGGGAAAGGCTGTAAGAAGGGCACAAATGGGGCACCCCCACCTTTCCCCAGGGGTAGGTGGGTGTGGTGTGGTGGTGGGGAACAGAAAATTGGAAACCCCCAAAAAAAGGGTTGGCACGTTGGACACCATTTGTGTGTCTGTCGGGGTGAAAGAGCCAAAACGCGCCTGGCGTGGGGGGGAGGTGGGGAAGGGGACTCAAGGGAAAATCCAAAAAAAAAAAAAGTGAGGAAAGAGGAACGCAGTAAACAGAAAAAAAAACAGGGACAAAATAAACGTTTGACAACAAACCGTGGAAAAAAAAAGGGGATTTGAAAAGAGACCAGGTCCCCCAGGGGGGGGGGGAAACAGGGTTAAGGGGGAAAAAAAAGAAGGGTGAAGGGTCAAAACGAAGAGACTAAAAAAGGGGACCAACACAAAAACATTTTGGTTTTTGGTTGTAAAAAAAGGGCAACCGAAAAGAGTGGTAAAGAACCAAAAACACGGTCAACCAAGTTTTTTTTGTTTTTTTTTGAAATTAGAAAGCCCAAGAAAAAAACGCTAAGTCCACCCCAAAACGCAGTGGGGGGGGGGGGGGGGGGGGTTACGAAAAAAAAAAGTAAAATTCAGGAAGGCAAAGGGTTTAAGAACAACGGAGGTTTTTTGAAAAACAAACGGAACCAAAGGGGAAGGAAAAAAAAAAAAAGAAACGGGGGGTTAGCTGGAAAGCGTCACAGGGGAAAGGAAGCAAAAAAGTGTAAAATTTTTGAAGGAAGGCACGTTGCGGCCACGGCCAAACATTGGGGGTTTCAAAAGGGGGAACTGTTGCAGAAGTCAACCCAAGCCACCCAAGGGGGGAGAGAGGGGGGGGGGTGAACGTTCATACGGCAAACACGGGGAAAATTTCTTCGTTACCTAAAGGGGACCCGCGCACCAAAACGCAAACACTTGGTTGAACGGGAGAAACCCCCCCCAAAAAAAACTGGCCACACCCCACCAGGTCAGTAAATGGGAAAAAAAACTTCGTGTCACAAAACGGGGGGGGAGTGGGTTGGAAGTGAAAAAACACCATGGGGGGGGGGTTTTGGAAATATCAGAAAAAACTTGAAACGGGGGCGAGAGAAAGGGGATAGGGGTGGCAAAAAAATAAAACAATCAATTAACCCAACGTGGAAAAAAGGATGGAAAACACTCGGTGGAACACAGAAAGGTAAAAGAATGCTCCCCAAAAAAAGATCGAACAAAAAAAAGGCGGCACAGACGCGGGGGACACTTTTGGTTTTCCACACAGCGGCAGGGACAAAAAAAAGGGGCAAAAAAAAGCAAAGTAGTCTCCGACCAACCAAAACGAAAAACAACGGAAAGGGGGAAAGGGAAAAAGAATAGAAAATGTGGGGTCAAAGCGAGGGTGGTAAAAAAACTCCTCCAAAAAAGTGGTCACCCCAACCTCCGAAAACCAAGGCACAAAAAAGAGAAAACAAAGTCAGCTTCGTACCGGGTGGGGGGGGGGGTGGGAAGGGAAAAAAAAAAAGAAAAAAAAACACAAACAAAAATGGTTGTTGGACAAAAACCGAGGCAATGCCAAAGGGGGGAGACCAGAGGTGTCCCAAAACAAAAAAAATCACACAAAAAACGGAATCCAGTACGGGGGCCAAAAAAGATGGAACACTCCAAAAAAAAAAAACAACGGTGGAACACCTCCAAACAATGGCCACCCTGACCAAACCAAACACAGGGGGGGAGCACACGCGCCAGTGGGTGGAGACAGACGGGAATGGGGGGGGGGAGTGAAAAAAGTAAAATCAGGTGGTGTGTTCCCAACCAGCGTGGAAAAAAACCAAAAAAAAAAAACCCCACCCGCAACTTAGAAAAAAAAAAAGAAAATAAAATGGAACTACGTTAACAACGCACTCAAACAAAACCCCATCTCAGCAAACAGTTGGAAAAAGAAAAAAAACTAAAAAGACAGTCGATGAAAAAGCACCGGGGAATCCTGAACGGTTCTAAAAAGGGCCCATGAGGAAAAAAAAAAAAAAAATGGGAATACGGGTTCGGCACGACCGCATAAACAGGTGCCCAAAAAAAACGACACACGTACGAAAAGACCGGTTCACAACCTCAAAAGGGGGGGGTGGGGGACGGTAAAAAAGAAAAAAATGTTTGCCTGGGGGGTTACACGCCCATAGACCACCTTGGTTTTTTGGGGGGGGGAGGACAAAAAGGGTGGCGGTAATGAGTGTGAAAAATTCAAACCCCGGGGGGGGGGGGCAAGAAAAAAAAAAAAAAAACCCGCAAAAAAAGGGTTTACCGACAAACCAATGCTGCACAAAACCACAAAAAGGGTAAAAAAAAGGTGAAAAAGGAAAAGGGCACAGAAGACACCGCACCAAGAAAGGGGGGGAAACCCCAAAAAAAAAAAAGTAACCAAGAAACGTGTGCCAAAAACCCCTGTCGAAGGCACGACGAAAAGTGGTTAACCTGAAAAAACACAAAAAGGGGGTCGGTCAAAAACTTCAACATGGGGAAAGGGTTAACGAGGGTCCCCACCGGGAAAGTGCAAAAAAGAAAGGAGGGGGGGTTTTTTGGGGGGAAAAAAAAAAAATCAAAAAAACACCTCGAAATGGGTACAAAAAACAGGGGAACACAAGACAAGGGGGGGGGGGGTTGAAATCAAAAAACGGACAAACACTAAATGAAGGGGGAAAAAAAGAAAAAAGACGGAGAAAAAGAACCTAAGTTGGGAGGGCGGTAAAAAAAGAAGAAAAGAAAAAAAAAAAACAAAACAATTTTGGGGTTCGGGAAACACAAAAACAGGTGTGGAAAGCCCAGAGAAAAAAAAAACATCAAAGTAAGGAAAAAAAGTTGGAAGGAACTGGAAGTGGGGGGTAAAACACAGGGGGAGACCGATCACGACAACGGGGGGAGAATCGAAAACAAAATTTCAAGGGGAAAAACCCAAAAACCTGTGCCGAGGGTGGAGGGAACAAAAAGGGGGTTGGGCACCGGCCTCAAAGGGCAAAAAACAAAAATGAGGCAGGGAACAAAGGAAAGAGTCCCCCCTCAACACAAAAAAAACACGTAGAACGGAAAAAAGAAAAGACCTCACAAGGTTCCAGCAAAAAAAAAAAAAAAAAACATTCAAGAATGAAAAGCAAACCACCGAAAACCAGGGGTTCCCAGTTTGTATAAAAAAGGTGCCCAAGGAAAAAAGACGAAGAAAAGGGGGTGGGGGAAAAAGGAAAACCACACACCGGGGGTCTGGAAGGGATCCTTGACCCAAAAACCAAGTGCCGGTGGTTTTGGGGAAAAAGGGTTCACGGGCAAAAACACCTTGCAAAACAAAAACGGGGGGGCCCCGAGTACATAAAACCAAAGTGTGTGAACCGTGGAAGGTTCCCGTCCACAGAACCAAGACCCAATGCAGACAAGGGCGCTCTGGGTAGGGGAAGTGCATCTTTGCACAAAAAAAAAAAAAAGAGCATTGGGGGAGCGAAAGGAAACGCAACAAGGGGTGAACAAAAAAGCGAAAAAAAAAAAGCCATAACGCCTTTAAAAGGCAGGAAACTCGAAAAAAAAACCCCGAAGTTGGGAAAAAAAAAAAGGACCAGAACAAAAATAGGGGGGGGGGGAACTTACCCACAAAAAAAATGGGCACGGCAAGGACAGGGGAAAGGAAAAGCGGGGGTGTTTTTGGTCAAAGGGGGAAAAAATGTCCAAAAGTCCCTCCCATGGTGCAAAGGGAAAACCAAGGCTCACCGGTGAAGAATTTCGCGGGGAAGTCTATGGAAGAAATAAATGTTAGACAGGCTGACCAACTGCAAAAGATGGAAGGAAAAAACCAAAAAAACAACAGCGGTTGTTGACTGGCCTGTGAAAAAAACTGAAAAAAAAAAAAAGGGGGGGGGAAGGGAGGAAAAAATGAAAA
>Ga0179593_1639473_pt1 | contig 26766 bp, 35 predicted proteins | sample CZODoug2_1_08_16_FD_185931 | JGI IMG/M metagenome (GOLD analysis project Ga0179593, IMG submission 185931) | Vadose zone soil fungal communities from Angelo Coast Range Reserve, California, USA - CZODoug2_1_08_16fungal (PacBio error correction) | ecosystem: Environmental > Terrestrial > Soil >...
TCTCTTTTCAGAATCCAGGGGTCGAAATAGGAAAATGCTGGGGAAAGGTGGTCCTGGCGTGGACGTGTGATTCGCAACGGATTCTAAAAGGGGAATCTGTCTACTTTCTGGAGAGGAAACATTGTTGGAAGACGATGTGTTCCTGACGTTCGGACAATTTTTTTTAGAATCGGCCTGAGTGGTTCCTCGAAGGAGAGGGAAAACTTTCCTCAATGCCGGAGGAAAAACATTCCCTTTCTTGCGAAAGGGAATTAAACTCTTAACGAGAAAAAGTTTAGGCATTGGGCTTGGAAATTGAAAGCGGACAAACGCTGAAACACATCCACAAGAAACGTTGTGGGGCCTCAATTGGACTGGAAAAGGGGGTGCGTCATCACTCTCAGATCAGAATCCACCCACGTGACACTGTTGTATTGGCATCAAACGTATAGTTGCGAAAAACTAGGAAAATCCTCAATTCAGAGGGCCAAATTAAGCGGAGGGACTGGAGACGTTTACGTAACCGAGCAAAGTGACCCGAGGAACAAGTGCGGGAGGGGACACTGCACTATCTACTTAGAAAACAAGCTTGGATATATTGGTGGTACTCAGGAGGATGGGGGGGGTAAAAAGAGCGACAAACCACAACTGGAGTAGGATGGATATAATATCAAAAACCACGCAACCGGATGAGATAAAGGGTTATTTTCCCGACGTAGAGAGGGGCGTGTCTCATACAGGAGTCTAGAGAACGTTCACAAGACGTCTTAGGGGGTACAATGATCGATATCAAAAGGGGTTAAAGGGTGGGGGAAGGGGGAACCATGAGGGAGGGGACAGTGGGGGATGGTCAAAAAGATTGAGGTGTAACACGGGATGCAGTTGGGGAGGAGATAGATGCGGAAACTTGCATCCACGAGACTTGGAGTAATGGTTCGTTTATTTTTATTGGGACAGACGGGGGTAATGTTGCTGTAAAAGCTAAATCACTGCAGGGATCAGGGTGGACTTGTTTAATAGGTGAGAAAGGAGGCATAAGGATGTGGCAGAAAGGGGGCAAAAAAAGAGCAGCATGGAGTGTGAGAAGTAGGGGAGATTCCCACCCCACCGCCTTTAGGACATAAAAAAAGGGAGAAAGTCGATTCACATAGCGGATCTGGTTGTCCGCTCTAGGAACGGAGAAGGCCCTTGTAGAAGATCATATGCGCATACACGGCTTTGACCCCAGATGGGGTGCCAGAAAAGGAAGATGGTACCCGGGCAGGCCTTTTCAGAAAAAAAGGGGGTGGGGGAGATAGAACCAACCAGAAAAAAAGAAGCTATAAGAAGCCACAAGCGAGAAAATCGCTATTCTTGAAGCTTTTGGAGGGTATAATTGATCAGGTCCTAATCCCAGGCGGTGGAATCACTTCTTATACTGAGCAGACGGGGGGCCCATAATGCAAAAATCCCGAATGGACTCCGTGAAGGTCTAAAAACCTTGAAGACCACCGCCAATTCGGTCGCGCTAGAAATCCCGGATTCGGCGCCAAGCATGGGAAAGGTGGGAAATGCCATACCTGTGCTCTCACGTTCTTTGGCAGGGAGGTCACGCGACGATAGTCGAGGAGGGGTCCCTTGAACTTGGTTTCGCTTTAGGGCGACGAAAAGGCTGGAAAGGGGGAACTCAGCGACTCTTGGAATCGCTCGAAACGAAGGGATCCTAGAAGGGGGAGACGCATCGCTACCAACGACCGGATAGAGCACCCAAGAAAAAGCACTATGACTAGGTCAAGTCGCCGACTTCTAACGTCATCTCCACTTGGGAGGGAAACGGAAAAGGCTTTTTCGACAAGTCTTCAGGTTAAGGGGGGACTACGGAATCTCTATTCATCCGGAAAGGCGAGGGATGGTCAGGTCTCTCTGTGGGGCCGTAAAGTAAGCAAATCTCCTGTAACAGGAATTAACACATGGGACGGAAGGAGAAGGCACTCAGAGAATCTGCCCGCCGATGTTGTCTTCTTCGAACGATCTCTGGGGAGGGCGTTTCTGAGCAAGAAGCGCTCCGGAAGAGAAGGAGGGGCCAGAAAAGCCAGCTGGGCATGTTTTAGGGAGAGGGGGGGGGACTGTTTGATAAGGGGCGATACACGCACCAGTTATCGACCAGAAAGCGGGAATGTCAGAGCCAGTTGACGGGGCTGACGCTGACGGTTTTCATTCAACGAGATAGCAACAGGGGAGGATCATACGTGTTAGGGGATGAAACGTGCGAAGAAAGGCCTGGGAAGGAGAATCCCACAGGGTAGGAGATAGGGGGGAGTGGGTCAGAAGTAAAAAGGGCTAAAAAACCTATCCGCTCCCGGAAAAAAGGCATTCTGAAAAGGGCAAACAGCGCACCTCGGAGAGATTTAGTACAAGAGGGTCCAAGAGATGTTCAACCAAACCATCGTCGCAATATCTGAGCATTACTCAGTTCTTGAGAGCGTTTCATCTGGGGGGGGGACCAAGTCTCATTTCTTTGGGAAAAAAAAAGGCCGAGCCTGAAGTAACGTACGGCTGAAAGTAGAAGTAGAGCATCGGAAATCAATGTAATGTCTCCTCTGGAAAAAGACGTGCCGCGAACCTGGCAGAAAGGGAGCCGCGGAACCGACAATTGAAAAAAACGAAAGGAAACCGGAGTGAAAGGCTCCGGGCATGTAGGCGACGCAGGAGGAAGAAGCGGACGGTCAACGGAGTGAGTTGTATCTTGGGGGACGGGGGGTGATCGAGAGTCGGACCGAAAAGAGCTGGTCTAGGGGTGATAGAAGCGATCGATGGGGGAAAAACCTTTTCTACTTGGGAGGGCGGGGGGGGTCAGAGGGTCAGGAAGATGAAGAACAAGCCAATACTTAAAATCAGAGGATGCCTCACTGAACAGAATCCGAATCTTGCCGGTCGCCGGAAAAAAAGCACGTCGGGAGTTGCCATGACTTTAAAGGGAAACAAGAAGTATATCAGAAGAGAAGGGAAAGAGCCCTTATTTAGAAATTCATGAGAAGTGGAGGTGGGGCGAAATTGACTTGTTTGTTGTGGCACTAAAAGGGGGCAAAAGAGGGGAGCGTTATTGGACCCCCCCTTTTGGGACCAAGAGTCAACAAGAAGGTGTGGGATTGAGAATCATGGGAGGGTCGCAATTCGAAGAAAAGCAGTGTTCCCATAGTAGTCCTATGTCGAGAAGTTGGGAGGGGGACTTGTTCCTGCGGGGAGCAAAGGGGGGGGGTTAGGGGCCCACCAGCGGGGAGGCACAATGAAACCTTACAATTTGGGTACCTTCCAGAGAAATTTTGGGGGGGGGGGAGGCCTAAACTAGGGGAAGAGCCACTTCCAAACGGGTAGGAGTAAGAGGGGTCATAAAATGACCTGACTTCGATCTACGCCGGGAAGGAGTTCCATGGGGGGTGAGCAATTCTTTTAAGAGGGGATGACCAGAGTAGGGGGGGGAACTCAGTGTTCAAAAAAAGGGTGTATAGAGGCAAGGAAGAAAGAGCAGGCAACTGGAAAGGAGTAAAAAACTCTGAGGGAGCGGAAAGGGACGGTAACTCAATAACTCTTCAAAAACTTGGGGAGGGCTGGAATTGATGACAGCGGGAAGGAAAAAGAGCTCAACATGAATCAAGTGAGGGTAAGGAATTGACTTCAGACTTTGGATTGCACGTAGCATCAGAAGAAATCACAAAAAGAATAATGGTGAATGTTTTCAGGCAAATTGTGGAAATCCTGATTCAAAGGTCAGATTCCAGGATGGGATAGCTTCTTTACCAACCAGAGATTAATGAAAAGGGGGAAAGAACAGAGACTCGTGAACCTGTCGGACAATGTGAAAGATTTGTGACATAAAGCGACTTCATGGAAAAATCAAATGAATAACGTGCTCTAATCAGGGAAGAGAGGATTGGGTGGGGGGGCTTCATAAACACAACGGGATTATTATGAAAATATAGAGATGATCAAAACAAGCATACCGATTCCCAGGTAATCCCATGGGATGAAGGGAGGTGACCGATTCTATCGGTCCGTTTGTCAAAGAAGAGGGGAAGTTCTCTTGGTCCTATTGAACTCTTCGGAGTGTAAAAGGAGAAATATAAGACGCGTAACTTGGGTCAATAGGCGGTGGGGGAGGTTATTGTTGTAGGGGAAAAAGATTTAGGGGGGGAGTAAAACTACCAGGGAAAGGGGAGGGGGGTGGGAAGATCAGAGATATCCACCTATGAATTCCCTGGAAAGTGTTCACAGAAAGTGGGGTTGATGGGGGGAGACTGTAAGTGGAGGAGGTGGGTATTTCACTGAACCAGCAGTAGAAAAGTTGTTCTGGAAGGAGGTGGGTCTGTCACAAGTCGGCAAGGAGTAAGTATGTTTAATAGGGAGGGGGCAAAACGGCATTGGGATGGACAGGCCGATATTTTTCTACGGGGGGGACAACAGGCAGGGAGGTCCATAAAGAAAAGCGGGATCATCTCGTACGAAGTAACGAGCTGCAAAACCAATGTGTGACGAGAAGCCATCTTACTTATTAGAACTCGCGGGGGAAAGGAAGGGGGCGAAACAGAGTACCTTAGGATCGGAGAAAAACACCTTGGTTGAGGAAACAAGTTTGAGCTTATATTGCCAAACACCAGCAATCAGGGCAAAGAGGCTAAGAAAAAAAGCGACACGCGAGAGGAGGGAACTCTTTGGTCTTCATGGCCGAATACTTCACGGAGGAAGGAAAGACCAAGTGGCACCTCTTCGGGATGGTTGTCTTTCATCATCATGGCACGTCAATAATCGCGCCGCAGGGAAAAGAACGTTAGAGGTGGCGAACAAAAACATCTAGGTCGAGACCACCCGCAAATTTCCGTAAATCCAAGGGAAATCACTTCATTCTCCCGTTCCTTAGCTTAGGGAGGCGTAAATGAAGGGCCGGGGAAGCATGACTTGCTGGGGATGGATTCAGGAAAGAATATTCGAGGAGATGTTACTCGGCATCATCTTTGTGTTGTTAGGGAGAGTAGCATCGTCACAAAAGAAAAAAAGGGAACCGAAAGACCTCAAATAAAAAGAAAGTTCTAATACAGAATCGGTGAGAAGAGCTTCTCTCGGGCAGGGAAGCAGACGATACCAACCAGGAAACTCAGAACAAAGAGACCCCAAAATTTTCAAACTAGATTTCGTCGAACTGACATTTCCTCAGTGGTCGATTCTCCGGAATTGGCGGCTTCCTCCGTGGAATGCGCGGAGAAAGGAGGGAGGAAAAAACGAACAGCCTAAAGGATCCGATGAAGCGTCCCTCGAAGGCGTGGATTACGAGGAGGCCGATCTCAAAGGCCGGAACTGAAGGCGAATGGGTAAGAGTAATTAACACAATCAAACGAATAGAGCATGGCTAAGAGAGCCTAGGTTGTCCTGGGGGTAACTGAAAGGAGGGGGTCTGGGTCGGAAGAGAAGACGAAGAGAGGTCCTCAGTTGCCCTGGCATCGCGGAGCAGAATGGGAATTTTTTCCGGAAGGGTATACTGGGGAGATTTTTGGGGGGGGAGAACTCACATTTCGTTACTACGGAGGGAAGGGGTCAGCTAAGGTTGAGGTTTCAGGGTCGCACGCTGTTTCATCATAAGCCTGTTGGCTAGAAGGAGTGAAAGAAGAAGAGAGGCACCGTGAGGGGAAGGGGGAAGTTAACACCGTCAGCGATACAAAAAGAACTTTGCGCGAATGAAAGAAAAGGGGGAAGGTAATTGTGAGTTTACTTACCCAGAAGTAAAGTTATAGACAAGAAAAAGAAAGGTCGAACGCTATCATTGTCAAAACCACGGAGGGAAACGCGCGGCAAGAAGAAAGGAGGGACCATCGTGCCGCAGTTCCAAAAACAAGAAAAGGGCAACCTTGCTTAGAGGATTAGGGGTTCTCCAGGATGGTTCGGAACAGATTCATTTTCTGGAACGGAGAGGAAGAAAAAGATAAAACGCGAAGGGGAAAAGAGAGACGCCAAGAGAAGGGCAAAGGGAGCGGTTCAGCGGTTGGAGTGGGAAAAAGCCGGACGCGACCTGCGGGGAAGCAGGAAAAGGAACTAGTTTCCGGCGAGCTAAAAAGCCCTTTTCAGCACTGGCGTGAACTAAAGAGGGGTCACTGGGACAGCGGTTTCTTTATGGATCGGGGCAGATGGCGGAAGAAAAGACCCGAAGCTGCGCTTATAAAGTTTTCGGCGATGGGTTCTCAAAAGAGGGAGTAAAGGAGCAGAAAGGGGGGTCGCCGACGACAATAACTATCCTCGATTCACAGTAAGAGGAGGGGAGTCTCCTGGTCTCCGTGACAGACTTCCATCAAAAAGAACTGTGCTGTTATTAGGGCATTCGCCGAATGGACTCAGTAAGCGCGAATGGAAGAAGGGTAACACCGTAGGTGAGGAAGAATAGAAGAGTGGGGGATTTGATCATTTGTGTTTCGCAAGGACAGGTACCATTCTTGGGCGGCGCCCGGTAAGGTTAATGGGGGAAGTCATAAAAAGATTGTTGCAAAATGATTGACATGAATCCTGAGTATCTGGAAAGGAGGACAAGCACTTAAATAGGGAATCGCCTTGGGTTACGTTCCTGCTTGCTGATTGTGTGGAGGGGCATCTAAGCTCACAGAGCTACCTGCAGGTTGTACAAATCTTCGGAGAGCGGGGGGGGGAAAGTCCGTTCATCTTGGTCAAAAATCGACCTTGTTATGCGAAGAACGAGAAAAAGGAAATTTCGAGGCCGCGCTTGAAATGGGTGCAGGCGCGATGGTCAACGACGGGAGATGGTTATAATTTTAAGGAGCCAAGGCCGAGGGGTGGTCCGGCGGAGATATCGGCCCTTAGACTGAACAGGGGGAAGAGGACGGGGAAAAGGGGGGCGATCGGAACGAGAAAATCAGGCAGGAGGTTCTGCTTGGGGGGTGCAGGGGGTGTCAGAGGAAAACCGATTAAGCGCAAACTCAACGTTAGGAAATGGGGATGACTGTGGGAATTAGTCAATCTCAGATCTAATCCGAAAGGAAAAAGGGGGGGGGCCTTAGGTACGACAAGCAAAAAAGAAGTCAATTCAGTAAAAGTGAAACGGGCACCTAAAGAGGAAGAAGTGTGAGAGAAACCGGGAACCTCGTCGAAAAAATGGAGGTTAGGGAAGGGACAACGGAGAAAAGAGGGAGCGACTCACAATGCATCACGGGGACGGGTGGAGAGAAGGAGATGCTTGGGGGGGATCTCACGGCGGAAAAGAGAGATAATAACCACTCATGAAAGAGAATCCAAAAAAGTTAGGAGTGTTTGGACCTAAAACGGGGCCCGGTTGACAGAAATTAAATCATGGTTCGACGCGTGTCCCCGGCATTCGGATTCGAGTTGCAGGGGGACGGGCAATGGTCCCAGTAGGAGGCGTGGAAGAATTGGAAAGTTGTGCAGGTTCCAATGCCGAAAAAGACAAAAACGATGCCCTTGCTGGATGAGGAGTGCACTAAATTAAATCCAAGACCGACGAATTTGTACCGTGAGTTGTGTGGCTTTTACGCCGTTTTCCGATGTTGCTGGCAAGACTCAATTCCCCGTCAGGAAATTGTGCAGACAATTGAGGGGGTAGAGGGGGACGCGCGGAATGGGGATGGGTAGAGACGGCATTGAGGACTTGCTATAGAGAAGGGGGGGGGGACTTACATAGTTTCAAAAAACTCGGAATCACTGGCGATTCACATGCGCTGCGAGGGAAAAAAAAAAAAAAGGTGTAAGCGAGATGCGGAGTCCCTGACGCATCATCACTGTTTGGGAAGGAAGGACTTCAGGTGACAGAGGTGCCATGCGTCTGTTCCGCTGGGGAAGGGGAAAGGAGTGGTAAGCATCATCACTGTGCTGAATTGATTCCACAAACAAAAAAAAAACATGACGTCTATAAACAACAGAAGACTGTCTATTCTAGGGGTAGGGTTCGTGAATAATGCCGAAACCTCAGGAAAAGTCAGAAGTGGGGGAAAAAGAGGAGGGTGGTCCTTGCTGGAGCAAAAAAAACCGGCCCCATCCTTCCCGAAATATTTGAAACAGACGTTTGCGAACAAAACCAGCGAAGAAACGCTCAAAAACAATTTCGGGATCATCGATAACCTGGGAACCTGAGGCAAGCGTAAGCGTATATAGGGGGGGAGGACATGAAGAAAATATACGTTCTTCTTAACGGCGAACTCGCGATCGCGACTGTTTCCGGCATAGGGGGAATGGATCTGGGGAAAGACAGCGGCCGGCTGCCGCCGAAAAAAAACCTCACCGCTAATCTGGGGAGGAAAAAACTCTCAGAGAGAATAAAACGAGCAGCTTTCGGTCATTAGAGGGAACGCATAGACCAAGACTAAGGCACGCAACCGCGCACCGCAAGCTATTTTCACCAAGTCGTCGCCTATTAACTCCGGAGGAAGTAGTAAAGGGGGTTTTCGTTTCAAGGAATACCCCTCACTTCAGATCACTAATAGAGAGCCCACCAGGAAATTGCCGAGAGGCTCAGGGAAAACGATGGGATCAGGCCGAGGTTGAGCGAAATAGGGGGAAAGAGGAACTTTTAAACAATGAATGAAAAAACTATCAACAGGGCTGAAAAGACGAAATCAGGAAGAAGAGGGGGGAGTGTGACTGCGGCACGATCTCAGGCTGAAGCAGAAAGCGCTCCAATGGTGACGGGTGGGGGGGGGAAGGCTCTCTTCAAAAAAGAAGAGTTTTCACAGGGAGCGAGCCGTTAGTTATCACTTGTGATTGAGGGAAACCCGATTAGGTTTGCACAGGAGAGTGTCCGCCATTGTGGGGTCTCGGGTCGCGCGAAACTCTCACAGTGGCTCTAGAGACAAACAAGGGTAGGTCAAATAGAGATGTGGGGATGAAGGAGGGCCGACTATCCGACACTGGGAATGCACGCATGTAGAGGATAATGGTGGGATAGTACTACAATTACAAGTGATACAGCAAAATAGAAAAAAAAAGAAAACAAAACAGTCAAAAGGGCATTTCCCTCAGCGGGCGACACTTCGAGGTGGAGGAAAAGACCGTCCGGCCATAGAGGTCCGCACCCATAGGAGGGGAGGGAAAATTGAATCGAGTCGTTTCTGTCTGATTTCCTTCAGGCTAAGGAAAAACCTTATATGGGAAAAACGGGGGGGGGGGAGCGGACGCGTACCTTTACGGCCTCCTGGGGGGGAGGGGCCATCATCTTAAGGTGTAATGGTATCTTCCTCGGAGGCCAATAGCAGCACCCAATCGTAGGGGGAATCTGCGACAAAACTCGGTCAGTCTCCAAGGAGATGCCGGGTCAAGAAATGAAGCGACTAAAGTCGTCTGAAATAAGAGGCTGGGAGCTTGTGGAGTGGTCAAGCTTTTTTACGGAGTCTCTCCCATTCCCCTGAGAGGGGTAGAGGGAGTAGCGCGATGGAATTCAACAGAAGTTTACGTAACGGGGTGATGAGCTTACATAGAACGAGCCCGCCCGTAAACATCAAGATGCCACAGAGCGGAAGGGCGCCGGGTCTACGTCGAGCCAAATGAATTCCGCTTTGGGGTCGTACTTGCATTTGAACCACCCTCCCTAAAAGCTAATGGAAAAGGTATGCGCGCTGAATCCAAAGGGGGGGGCGGCTTCGCTGGGTTGGGGGTGTTCGCAGGGTCTCCACCCCGAGGGGCGGGGAGGGAGGGTTACGGGGTATGGTGATGAGGCAACCACCAGAATGGGCCAAACAGAGGGGATGAGGGGGGAATCCTGAGGGAGGCATTCATAACCACTCCATAGAATTCCGTATCGCCTTGTGGGGAGAGGTGACTGCTGTGCTTCTTTGTGGTGTGTGCATCAGATCATAAGCAAACCAGAGATTTTTTGCACCCGGCCCGGTGCAGTCTCCGAGCGCCACTACTCCTGGAAAAGATAACGGCCGCCCTTCCGTCTCATAACGTCTAGGAAAGGGAGAGACTCACGATGGGAACAGTGGGGGGGCGCATAAACGAAGAGGGTGAAGATTCGGGCTAGTCAGGGTTTTTGGGAATTCAGGCGGTGGGGGACAAGAGGGGGAGATGTCGGGCAACGGAGCCAGAGGCGCACGTCGCCACTTGAAATGATTGACAATAGACCGGTCAACTCCGGTGAATTGCGGTTAGGGAGAAAACATCGGAAAAGGAAGTAGGAAAAAAAACTTTACTTAAAATTCAGGGGGGGGCCTAGGTGGATGGGGGGAAAGGACATCATCTAAGACTCAGCCGCAAGGGGAAAGGGGGGGTTAGTTAAAGAAAGGTTCGACAAACTCAAACTGCTTTCCAACGAATTGGCCCAATTACGAGGAGTGACCCTGATATCGGAGTTACGGGAGAGCGGACCCAGGCGACATTGGTGAAATTCTAAAAAAAAAGCCGATGAGACTTCGGAAAAAGGACAATAAAAAGTGGATCTCTCAGGGGTGGTCTCCTGAGTGGTGGATCTAAACAAGGAGGAGGAAAAGTAGATAGAGAAAACATCAATCCACATTATATAAAAATGGTTCATGTGTCGAAGGCTATCTGCCAGGGGTTTTGTCAAGAAGGAAGGTCTCCATTGTGCGACGCTGTCATGATTAAGTGAGTTGCAAAAATAGGGGGGGCGATAGCAGGCGTAAGGTGGTCAATTGTCCATTAAATGGAGGTGGGGGTCATTTGAGTGACGAAAAAAAAGATTGCGTGGAAAAAAAAAAACCGGCTAAGGAAAAAAAGAATGCGGGGGCACGACAGAGATCCTTTAACTGGTAAAAAGGGGGGGTGGGTGGGATGTGCAAAGAGAATTTTGGGACCTATGGGGGGGACTGGCTCTGAAACAAGAAAGGCAGGGGTCAGTTGTTTGTCGGGGGAGGTAGTTTAAAATATGGGGTAAGGTCGGCAAGACAGTGGCGGATTGGGGGAGGCATGGGAAGTAGTTGCAAGATATTATTGTCTCGACTACCGCCTGGGGGAAAAATACTCAAGGAAAGGGGGCTGAAGTACACATAGATGTCTGGCGCACCAGTTGCCGCCCAAACAGCCAGGGAAATAGAGGCGAACACGGTGCAGAGTTATGAACAGTGGCAGGACCCAAAGAGGGAAGATGGGGCGCTAGATGAAGTGGCGTTGCAAGTACAAGAAGGAGGGGGGGGGGGGATCTGAGATGCATACACCAAAAAAGAGCTAGAGACACAAGGAAAACAATACGGAATCTATTACGATGGAACGCCGTGATAATGGCCCCCAGTCAGGATTCACCGACCTCATGCCAAAAGGGGATCCGGGACTGGACTCACTTTAGCACAAAGACCGGGGGTGGAAACCAAGGGGACAAAAGAGGGGGGGTTTGGGCAACCTCTATTGCGCTCCCCTCTATCATCGAGGTCGGGTACCCTTCTTTCAAAAGGAGAAGCCGGTACTTATGGGAGAGGTCCAGTTGAAAAGAAAATCGTACTTCAGGGGGTGTCACGTCCCGAGGCGCTGGCTATTCGGGGGAAGAGTGATGTTTTGAGACGGCAATGCTGAGGCATCGGACCTGACCGCCGGATACCCGAAAACTGGCTGAATAAAATCGGCACGCGGAGATCACAGCTTCGGGGCAGCTGGGACAAAGTCTGTCCCAGAACAAAAGACCAACGCCCACCTCCAGAATTGTACAAGATTAAGGCTTGTCCGAAAGAAGAGGGGGGATCGACTGAAGGGGGAGGGTCTTGGAAGGACGCTTCCCCCTCAGTTAGTATACTGGCACTCATTAGAACCGGAAAAAAATGAATTGCAGGAGCTGGGCGTGATACGGGGCCTAAGTTTAACGCTCGCAGGGAAGGAAGAAAAGGATACTGTTGACATAAGGATGAAACGAAACGCTCGGAGAAAACTCGGCCGCGATGGCGAGTCTCATGGCTGAAGCGCCTTCTCCCGCCCTTGGGTCTGGGCAAGCGGCTGAGGGGCATCCTGGCTGGAAGGGGTTTTGAAGGGGGAAAGAGATACGGTGCTTTTTTCGAGAAGACCCTTATCTTCCGCAGGGACGGGAGTCTGCTGGGGTGAAGTTGAGTCTCAAAAAAAAGGGGGAGAGGAAGTCGGGGGAAAGGGCGTAAGAGGGAGCAGCAGACCGAAACTGCTCTTCGGGAAGAGATATTTTGTCAGGTAAACATTAGAACAAGTGATAAAACACACCTAAGCCCGAAAAAGGCCAAAAGAGATAAGGAAAAATCACACCACTTCACCTCTTGGAGGAGCGCTTCGAGGCGCTCATCACGAAAAGAAAAGGAGGACACAAACAAGGAGTAGTGAGCCATTGACTCGTTAGGTAGTTGTTCATTGAGGGGGTTGTTCACTGACGGCTTGGGCTTTTAGGGGGGGATAAAACGGAGAAGAGGAGAAATAGAATACCTTTAGCTACCTAAATCTGCAATTTTGCCTATTCAGAAGAGGCTCTTAGTAGTGGGAAAGACCCTCAAAGAGGACGAGCACACAGCCATTTTCCGGAGAAAGATCCCAGTAGATGCCGGGCATGTCGGCTGAATTTAGGGAGGGTGATTTAGGAGGGTGATTGAGTGAAGGGTAGGGGGAGATTGATCGCGCCATGCACTCACATAAGGTGGATCTACGGTCGGGACGAGATTGTCTGGGTTTCGAGGACTGGATGAACGGTCAGCGGGTCGCGGAAAAGAGGAACGCAGAACGTAACGCTGCCACACGAGCGGCCTAGGAGGACTCATGTCGTACGGAACAGGCGCCTCATGAGTAAAGATGGAGGTTAGCATTCGCCCATATTGCTCTACGGCGCGAAGGGGGGAAAGGTAATGGGATTTTCGGTTATCCATGGGAGCACATTTCTTTTTGGTTTTGACCTTCTCATTGGGGGAACGGCAGTGCGGCGCGAAAATTTTTCCCCCCGGGGAGGGGGGGATCAATAGTCAGAAAAAAAAAAAGTGGGTTTTTGTGCAACCGCTGGGATAGGGGGGTACAGGGAAGGTACCAGTCTTCACAAAGGGGAAATAGTAAGAATTATAGGGAGAAGGGTGGTTCTATCGCCGCTTAGGGGGGGGGGGGGGGCATCGAAACGCCGGCTGGTTGCAACACTTTTCCGGACCTTGGACCTCGGCCCGAACTGCGAGTGGTACGCGCCCACTGGGAGGGGGAACAGAACGTGATGCTGCAAAGGGAGATAAGTCCGGCAACTGTTAAAGGGAGGGGGAGCCGGGCTGAGTGAGAAGACTTTTTTTGGGAGAGGGGGGGAAAGGACCCAATATCGTATATATCGAACTTAAGAAGAGGCGGGGGGCAACTACAAAAAAGGACGCAGGATTCGAAGGGGAAACGAGGGAGACTGGACAAAACTGATTCAGAATGGAATGCCATGGGGGGGGTCCGTGACACCCGTTCAGAGTAGAAAAGTCTGAAAATTCCGTTCAAGGAATCATCGCTGGGTGTCCGTCGAATAGATCAGGGCCATCCCAGGGGGGGGAAGGTTTCCGGGGGCAACAGAGGTCGACACCCACCTATCGCGCATATTCGAAGGGACACAGTACGCGTCTTACAACCTTATAGGGTAAGAAATCCAGAAGACACGCGGACGGGAACAATGTGAATTGGAAGGGATAACTCGGACTGGGAAAGGAAAAAACTAATCACCCCCACCAAAACCGCCCCCCCACCCCAACCCCAAACCCACACACACCCCCCACCACCCCCCCCCCCAAAAAAACCCCCACCCCCAAAAAAAAAACACCAAACAACCCTCCACCGCCCCCACCCCCCACCCCCCACCCACCCCTCCCCGCCCCAGCCCCCCGACCCCGACCCGCCCACCAAGCCCCCACCCCCCCCCCCACACCGCCACCCCAAAACCCAAAAACCGCACCCCCCAGCCCCCCCCCCCCCCCTACACTCCAAACCCATTTTCGACAAATCATGTTTTGAGATACTCTCTTTAATGGAGTTATCATTAACATAAAAAGGGAAAATATAATATGGGGAAAATCGCAAATGAATATTTCATCCACGTTTGCTTGTGGGATGACTTTGCCGTCGCCATTGAATGGCTCCATTGTTGAACTACGAACGGCGTCGGTTCTAAACGGAGTCAGGAACTACAGAATACGTTGTTAGGGCCTGAGAAGAGGTGAAGCGGGTTGAGGTTAAGAGTCTGTCCCTAAAAAAGATGCCCTTGGCGGATGAATATGCCGGAGGGTCCAGAGTCCATCAGTCATGAAGGTGGTGAGGGAAATCTTAATCCGTGGGGAAGTTTGGCGGTCAGAGGGCAAGAAAGGGGGGAGTTTTTACAGTTGGGGGAGGGGGTCCAGTGAGGGAAGAAGATGGAGAAATGGGAGAGTTTGGAACGCCTCTTGGAGTAGGGAAGAGAATCTCGATATTGACGGCCTGGGTGATTTCAACATAACAAAGGGAGATAAAAAATCGTATTCAAACATCGGGGGGGGAGACGCATCCTGAGGAATTCCTTTTCGGAATTCAGACGCATACAAGTGTTCACCCAGGTGCCAGGAGATTGAAGATGGGGACTGAAAAGGGCTTGGGGAGGACAGCATATGGTGGCAATAGAAAAAAAAAACACCAGCAAGGAGAAAACCACAAGGCGAGCACGATACGTATCACGGGGTTCTGAAATGCTCAGAGTCACTTTCCCCGGATGGGGAAACGATTCTTCTGGTAAAGAGTATTCATAACCATCCTGTAAAAAAGGGCGCAAGAATTGCAAAACACTCCGGGAGAATGGCAAAAATCTCAAACCCGATGGGATCTCTGGAAGAAAGGGGGGTAAAGTCTCCAATTCTCAGTAATTAGGTAGGGAGGGGGGAGAAATGCCAGAAAGGGGGAACATCACATCGAATGCGGTGGCAGTTCTGTCAAAGAAAGGGCACTTAGAGAGCTGTTTTTGATAAAAAAGGGGGGAGGATTGATCGTTAGAATGGAGCGACAGGATGAAAGGAAAGAAAGTCGACACAATTTCAAGAGAGCTCACGAAAGAGGATGATCCCACGGATTTCGGGGCATGGAACGCGGACTCTACAAGGAGAGAGAAAAAGAAATAACCATCCTCACAAGATGGTAAAAGACGATCTGGACGTCTCATCAAAAAAAAGGATCTCGTCGAAAACGAAAAGTTGCGGGGGGGCTTCAGACTATCAAAAGAACTGATTTCGGAGGAGGAGGAATCACGAAATAAAGTAAGGAAAATTGAAGAAGGACGCACTGGACATTCGGGAAATGAAATGTACGGCGTCTCCGAGGGCTCGCCGGGTTTTCCCAGAACTGCGACTGGGAACTAACCATACTACAAGAATCATCAGGGGGAGTCTAAGGTCCGGGGTGCTTTTTTTTGGGCGGAAAGTATGAACGGAGGTGTCGGCTCAACTGAAGGGACGGTGTAGGGGCTGCTCGGTCTGGGGGGAAAGCCTGGCTGCATTTTGCCGAGACTTAGTCACTTGTTAGGTATTAGCTGGAAAAGAAAAAGGGATTCGTAAGGCGGTTTCTCGCCATTTTCGTTCGAGGGCTATGGGAAAAGAACTGGGGAAAGATCCTCACAACAACAAGGATGAAATAGAGATATACCTTGAGGGAAAGACAGCGGGTTCGACAGAACCGACATGCTCCATGGTAGGGAGGAAGAAAGGGGGGGTGTTAAGTTATCCAGTCCAAAATTGGAGACAAAGCAAGAAAAAAAATGCAAGAGACCGGCTCTATCGGACCAAACGTCTACTCATATTCTCGGAAAAAGGAACGGAGGGAAAAAGGTCACACACAAAAGAAAGGAGAGTATATTGGAGGTCAAAGGAGGGGACTGCGTGTTCAAGGTTGAGTTCTCTTCGCTGTCATTGTCGGAGAAACGAAGGGAATAAAAGCTTCTCCAAGGAAAGCAAAAAATATGCCATTGGTTGGGGCTGCTCTTCTATGAAGTCCCTCTAGGAGGAGGCATCTGTGGAATACGAGGTCACGCAGAAGTAAAGAAAATTATAGTCCCTTACCGAAAGAGACGAAGACATCTTCTTTAAAAGGGGCTCGTTCAGTGGGGGGATCGTGGGAGTTCGAACTGAACAGGGAGTCTGGGGATAGGATTGCTTAGAGAGATGGTGCCCTTGGGGGGGAAAGGGGGAGCTTCTGCCATCCGCAATGGAGAATATTCGAACGGACCAGATAAACTCAACAGTGATCCCCAAAATATCCTCAGAGTCGAAGTAAAGTGAAAAGAAATGAAAAAAGACCTTCGGGAGGTTAAAGGACTGGCAAGGGAGGACCCAGCCTATATACGCTTGGGGCGAGAGTGATGAATGTCCTTACGATTAAGCCAGAAAAGGGGTGGAAAAGACCCTTATTGGTGTTGTGAGAAAAGTCTCGTATTGGGGAGGGGGATCAGCGAAGGAGACGGGGGGGGGTTAATGCAAGTCCAAGAACCACTAAGGGTTCCTCAATGGGGAGTGAATAGGGTGGGTCGTACCTTCTGCACAACAGCGTCTCCGTGGGACGGGCTCGCCTTGTGGTGAAAGGTCCTGCTTGCTTGTGCTGTGGGTTTGAGGGGAGAGATGTCTCGCCAAGCCTGGAGGAAAACAACCGCCCCTGGAAAAGAATCTTGACCCTCGCGGAGAAGCCTGTCAACAGGCTCGCAAACTGAGGGTAGGATCGAACCTGGGGAGAGGGAAGTACTTGCGCATCTAACTGGAACTCTGAGCGTAAAAAAACCGAACGAAAGAAAAGGATTGGAAGTGATCACGAGTCTTTTATGAAGGAGTGGCGCGCAATTGGGAGGAATTCAAGATGCAGGGGAGGGGGGGAAGAAACATTCAAGGAGGTCGACGGGAAGATTAAACAAAAGGAAACTCCCAAGGGTCACTGACCGTTAATTGCTGCAGCTTGAGCAAATCGACTGCTTAAAGGACACTCATAATAGAAAAAGGACGTGTCAAGGAAGCTGGATTTGCAAGAATCGCAGAGATCATCCATCCCAAGGTCATCAGGGGTGGAGGGACGACAACGGGGAAAAAAAAAATAAAACTAAACGACTCCACGAAAAAGGATGGGAAAATTGGGGGGGACCGCTCTTACCTAACTGATATCGAGAAGGGTAACGAACACACCGAGCCTCGAAAAAAGCGTCGGAATGCGGCTGTGCCACGGCAGAGGTGGTGGAAAGACTCAAACAAGGAGAAGGGGGACTGGGGGGGAGATAGGATGAATTGGGTGATCGATCTCTCACAAAAAAAAACGAAGTAGGGAAACCGTCATCCTAGGATCCCCTGATGAGAATCAGGGGATGAGGTAGGGGAGTCTGCCAGTGTCCGCAAAGAAAATTGTGGGAAAGCGGGCACAAATGTGGGAGTGTAAGGCTTCTGGAAAAGGAAGGGGGAAAGATTTGGCATTGTCCATGAAGGGAGGGTTAATCAGTTTAGGTGAAGAGGTCGTTGGGGGACATCACCAATGGATTCCCTTTTTCGGAGAGGAGAAAACGGAGGGAAAAAATGCCTTGAAGAATTTTAGGGCGTGTTGTGATGGGAACTGAAATAAGTTGGGTCCGGGGGCTTTTTCCATCAATGAAAAGTGAATTTCCTTGGAGTTTATATGAAAGAGGGGAAAAAGCGGAAAGGTAAAAAGGAGAAAAAGAACCGCAATGGCATTTGCGATATCTCCCGTAGGGGAGACGGAAAAAGAAGAAAATGATTTCGAAGAAAAGGGAGCAATACGATACCGGTCGTCGAGGGGCACATGGTTCGTGTCGCATCCAGGACAGGTTGGAGAAGGAAGGAACGTGAGTAAAAGCAAAATCACGAAAAAGGTTCATGAGTCTTGCAGGGCTGAAGATGAAAAGTGCCGGGAGTCAGGCTTGGAGGGGGAGAGAGAGAATAACACCAACACCAATAATGGGGTGGGGTGTTGGTTGGGGGGGGGGTCGGGAGGTAAAAAAAAAGGAGGAGGCAATTAGGAACTTTTAATGCAAAAGACAAGGTACATATTCACTTTCGCCTAAAAGAGAAACTATGAGTTGGCTCTGGAAAAGGAGGAAAAAAACCCGGGGCCCATGGAGAGAACCGGGATATGGGGGGACAACTTGAGGGGGAGACAAAACTAGGGGGAATACCTCCAATGAGGGAGCTGTCCCTTTAACCCGAAATACGAGGACTTAATGGTCGAAATGAAGGGCTTAACAAGAGTCAGGATTTTCAGGAGGAAAGAGGGCAGTCTATTCATTTTAAGTTGCATCAGCGGGGGAAAAAAAGGGATCTTTCGCATCGAGGAAAGGGCTTGGGAAGGGCCAGGATCAGCTGATGGGAGGTCACGCTCAAGAAAATGACACGGAAAATTCTTTGGATGGGAGAAAGAATAAAAACGATGCAAAAAAAAAGAAGGGCCGCAATCTTATTTCCAAGAGGTGGAAACGTCCTCCGAATGAAGGAAGGAAAAGCTGGGAGCATCGACGAGGGGGACGTGTTCGGAGAAGCTTCCCTAAGCTTGCATGAACGTCCTAAAAGGGAAATAATCGCCCAAAGAAAGGGGAGGAGATGGGATTCCGAGGGAGCCGTAGGCGGCTCCGAGAGACATTTTGAATCCTCAGATAAATAGAGAACTGAGCAAAATCAGAAAATCAGAAATTTCTCAATACATGAAAAGGAGGGGGGGGGGAACGAAGAAAGGGGGAACAGCGAAGGCTTTCCGCCCCGTGTTGGGGGTGGGAAGGTTTGGGAGGTCTTGCAAAGAAGGGGATTAGCTGGAGACGGGAGGGGGGGAGGGGGTGATTGTGTAAGTGTTAGGATAGATGAATCAACATGCGAGGGACGACTGGAGGGTTGTCGTGGAGGAAAAAGAGTATAAAGGGTGTTCCCCACACGAGTTAGGCTCAAAAAAACACTGATTACTTGAAAAAGAGAGGAAAAGTGTGAGGATAACAGGCGGGACCGCACTTTGCAGAGGGAAAGAAAAGTAGGCACGATTTGTTAGTGTAATATCCTCAAGTAAAGTGTAAAAAAAAGATTAATCCTAAGGGGACTCAAAAATTCAATGAGGCTGCCATCAGAGACAGTGCGCAAAACAAAAAAACCGGGCCGGACGCTTAGCCTTCTAGAAATGCTCCCACACCATCCCCATCGGAGGGATATGGGGAAAAAGTGCATAGGGGGGGAGATCTGAGGTGGGATTCCATTGGGGAGGGAGGAAAAGTCCTGATACCGGCATGTAGAGACCGGATAACTTCCAAAGCAATTAATTGCGAGGAGGGATTACGAGCCTACATGGATCTATTGGTTAAGGAAAGAAAAATCGTTGGGAGGTCTAAAAGGGATGCTTGGAAGGAAGGGGGAAAGAAAGATACTGTCTGGGAGGCTTGAGGGCGAGTGTTGATGGGAAGGAAAAGAAGTGGCATCGTTTTTAGCGGGGGGAGGTCTCTCCAAGTCCCTCGAGAGTGAGGTTCTCTGGTGTGAGAAGAATGGAAGTTGAGGGATCTAGGAAGCCGGTTCTCTTGGAATACGTAAACGAGGAAAAGGAAAAGCAGATAACAAGTAGAGTAAAGACTTGAACAGAAAGATTGAGTCACAATGAAGCCTTTCAAAGAAATATACTCGGAGGGGGGAGACAAGTTCCGGGGGGGGATTTATATCTGCCAGGGGGAGGGTTGGAGCTCCCTTCAACTTTGTTAGAATCGAAATATGTTGAAACCTTCTTGGGAAGAGAAAGGCATGGGGACACAAGGGGGGGGGGGGGGAGCCGCAAGAGACAGAGAGTTGACAAACGCATTGGGGGGGGAATTATGTCTAATCTTGCGCCAAGATAATAGATAATTTTGGGTTCGTATACGCCTTTTGAAGGCGGGGGGGTGTTGGGTTGGAAAATAATATCGACCGGAAGGGGAAACCTGGAAACAGACAATTGGGTACATCGAAAGAGGAGGCCAATTATGCAAACTTGGGAATGAAAGTGTGAGCATACGTGATGCCGCAAATTTGAGGACCTTTACATAGAAAAAGTCACCTTCTAAAGGGGTACGTGGATCGAAGGGCGTGGAGAAGCATTTTGGGTATGTCAAGGCCGGGAGTGGGAAGAAATAGAGTATCTCACCTCAATAAGAGAGACCCTCCATCTTCTGCGGTAAACGTGGGTAACTCTTCACAAACACGGTCAACTGCCGGGGGAATGAGAGGACAAAAGGACAAAAGAAAAAACGCAACGTTCTTAAAGCGGGGCGGTGTTGGGTTGGAACAAGTCAATCATCCAACAGACCTTTGGTTGGAAGGTTTAAAGAAGGAAATGAGTGGGAGGGACACTCCACCGATCTTCGGACAATTGAGTACGCTCGCCAACAAAGATATCTAATGGGGGGAAGACAGAAAGACTCTTAAAGAGTAGACATGAAGGAAACGGACTAAAAAGGAGGAAAAAAGAAAACAGGCTCAAGTTGAAAAGATAAATTGGGGGAGAACAGGGGAGGAAGGGATCTAGAGAGAGACAAAGGAGGGGGACAAGAGAGAGAGTAAAAAAAGAAGGAGCAATGAATAGGTTAGTTTTTCCTAGTCAAGGGCCGGGTGGGACCGCAGAATCCAGTGTTTGCAGTCACCGCGGAATGGGGATTTCCGCTTCAGGAGAGCAGGGGTGACGAAAGACTTGTGTCTAAGGGAATATTATCGGGCGTGAAGGGTTTAAAATCGTTCGAAGGCATTTTCTTTAAGAATAGGAAATGAGGACGTGCATCCCCGGGGGGAAAGTGGACTTGGGGGGGGAGTTTGAGTGGGGGCGGGTCCTTGTGCTGACTAGAAGAACATTCCCTCCAGTTAAGAGTTTGAAAATGTCAATTGGGTTGGATGGGGGAAACAGGGAGCAAGGAGTAATTTTGTGGTGCCACTAGGATGTGATAATTGCAACTAATTGTGTCGAAAAAAGGGAGGAGAACGATCTGTAACGAGTAGGAGTAACATTCGGAGGGAGAAAAAAAAATTTTCCTCGCAAGGGGGACGTAGATGCGCGACGAATTGCTATAGAAATAGCAGTTTCATATGAACCAAAGGTGGAGTTGAAGGGGTAACGTAAATGGCCGGGGTCAAGAAATCATCTTTTTTAGATGAAGAATGAATAAAAACACCAGGAAACCTGAGAAGAAAAAGGCGAGAAGAAATACGGATCTTTCAGATTGGAGGATGGTTTGCGTTAATGTTAAAAAAAATAGAAAAAGCAAAGGTCCCCTAACCCTGCGTTGCACACTCATTCGGGGAAAGGGGACTATTGCTGCATCACCTACCCGAGAATAGCGAGCAAGGAATGGGACCCCCTTGGGGAAAAAGAGGAAAAAAAAAAACGTAATGTCGAAACCCTCCGGAGGGATTCAAGGTCAAAGGACCGTTCATGGAGGAAAGGGGGGGGGGTAAAGTAACCGTAAGAGTCGCAGGTAGTGGGGCTTCCGCGAAGAGGGGGAGCCGTCGATGGGGAAGGGGGGGCAACTTGAGTGCGGGGGACGTCGCATCGTCCGCGGACGAGAACAACGTCTCTTCGCTAGGAGAAACCCCTTCGATCCCGACAGAGAGGAGGGCATGGGAGAGAAAGGAAAAACCAAGGAAAACACCACTAGAAACACTCACAGAAGCATTTGGGACGTAGCCGGCCGGGACCCGGGTGGGGTCGCTAAAAGTGCGGGGGGGACCGCAGCTGGGGGGGAAAAGAATCAAGGGGGGGGGGGGGTTAGTTCGCGCTATGCAAAAGGGCAACCGATTTCCGATAGGGATAGCCGAAGTGATTTACCGTCTTCGCCTAAAGGGTGGAGACCTAAAAGAATGGCAACGTGAGGAAAAGGGGGGAAAGAATAGCAATGGCTCAAGCAGAATCACTGGGCTCCGATGGGTGGGGGAAAAGGCCACGATACGGTTTCGGAAAGAAAATAAGTCCGCCCGCCGGAAAAAATGGGCTCTTCTAGCTTCTTCTTCATCTGGCATGTGAGACGGGGAGAGGACGTGATGGGGGGAGGTGTATTGAAATCTCCAACCTTATCTTCGTTCATGGCGGGGGGAGAAAAAGGTAGTCTGGTTCAGGATCTGACATACGACTGGTGATATCTCTAAAACAAACGGAGGAAAAAGGGGAAGAATCAAAGCGTGGTTAGGAGAGAAAAAAAAGACCGAACTGGCAAGTGGAAAAAGCCAGGGGCACGAAGATAAGAGTGTAGAAGAAGTAAAAATATAAACAGAAATCGCCAAAAAAAGAGCAAAACCGCTAGCAGGGGCAATCCAAAACCAAGGGAGGGGAGGACCCGCATCGAAGAGTAGCACCGGGCCAGAGCGTGAAGAAGTCCCACACCAGCAATCCGGAAGGAGGGAGGATGGTAAGGATACCGGTGTTCATGAATGGGCTATTTAAAAGGTCTTAAGGAGGGGGAGGAGAAAAGGGAAAAGCAAAGGGGAAACGTAGATAAGCCACGAATCGGACAAGGAAAGGCTCCTGTATGATTGACAAGGAGAGATGCTCTGAAAGGGGGCCGGGAAGAAAGCAAATTTCTTGAGAGAAAAAGAAACCCTGGTCCTGTAGCAATACCTATGTCGGGAAGTTGGGTGAGTTCTGATGGTCGAGGGGTCAATCTGGGTAGAGATGCGTGAGAAAGGGGGAACTGTGGGGATAAGACTTTAGTTATCGTTTAGAAGGGTGGCGTACTTTGTAGGGCCGTAAACGGAAACCAAAAACAGAACCGGGGAGCGGCAAGGCTACGATCCACAGGAAAAAAACGCAGGTAGGCCCGCCTCTAATCGAAAAGGGGCAGAACGACAGCACTTACTATTGTTAAGGATGGGGCATTTCCTACACTCCGGGAGGGGAAGCGAAGGGAAACGAAGGTACAGGGGAGGCTATGAGACAATGGCGGAGATTCAGGGGGTTTTTCACCTTCTCAACGGTGAGGGGGAGGGAATGATGGGGGAAAAACCATGCTAGACAGGAAATGGACGAATTGTTAAGGGGACGGAATGAAGGAAGGTGTCGGACAGGGAGGGAAGAAACAAGAGGAAGAGAAGGGGCTTGCAGAGCTTGGATTTTCCGGCGGGAGGGTTTTATTTCATCGAAGAGAGAAAAGCGGGTAACTAAAAAAAAAACCCCCCGCAAAAGGGAGCTTCCTCGCATGACCGGTCCGCGAAAGGGGCAGAAGGAGAGAAAAGGGGGGAAGGATCGGGGAAAAAAAAGGATGGAGGCGTTGGTGCAAAGGAGGGGGGAAGATACAAGTGATTACTTTTGTGGAAATCAGGCCGGCGTGTCCTCTCCAAATCAGGAAGGAAAAGAATGCGGGGGCGTAAAAGGACAATTACTGTGAGAAGACAGGTTCTTCTACAAAAAAGGAAGGTCTTTCACTTTCAAAAGAAGAGGGAAGGTGAGGGGGAAGGGAAGCAATCGACAACCGGCAGAAAAAAACAACGTCTGAAATCCGAAGGGAGAGGGGGGATTGCAAATTATCGATCTCAGAAGCAAATGGAAGAGGGTTATGTTTCCCCGAGGAAAGTAGGGCTTGGGGGAAGGAATCACTGCGTAAAAAATCCAAAGAAGAAAGGCGTCGTCCCAATGATAGAGGGGAAAAGTTCCTAGAAGAATGAAAAGGAAAAACAATGGAAATAATTTCCTGGAGGGGAAAAGTCACGGTAAAAACCCTTCTGACTCAGAATCACAGGATGACATTGATCGGAGTGTTTGAGGAGGACCTCTCAACAACAGGGGAGGATAAGGGAAGATATAATACCACGGAGGGAAACCATAACCGGAGAACGTGTGATGAGTTTCAGGGGAGACCTTTTGGAAAGGGGGGGCCCAGGAAAATTCGACGGGGGCAAAAAAGCACAAGGTCTTTAGGGAATTTTCCAGGAATGGGAGAAAACTATTGTCATATTAAGGCGGGGGAGAAGTGATGGGGATAGAAATATGTCTTTGAAAACGGGAAAAAGAAACCCCAGAAAAAAAGGAGGGGGGGAAGATGCGCGGAGAAGGGAAAGTGAACGGAATTTTCAGTGAGGGGGTGGCTGAAAGCGGTGCTGTCACGAGCGCACAGGGAAATTAATCAGGGGTGGAAAGTAAGGGGGAGGGGAAGAAAAGTATTTAGGGGGGGAAAAAGCCGTGGGGGGGTATTGGAAAGGGTGGAGGCCCAACGAAGTCCTAGGGAAATAAAAAAAGACTAGGTCATCGTCTTCAAATGCTGCGGAGAAAAATGTTGGCTCAAAAAAAAGGGGGTCCAGGGAAATTTGGACGCTTTAGACAGACATTCATGTGGCGCGAAAAAGGAGGCAGCGAAAGGGGTCCCTGAAAAAAGGTGGGAACGGCGCATCTGTTTTGGGATGATTGATGCCACCCAAAAGAAAAAAGGGGATACAAAGAAACAACGATACTATTCTTGAACGGGTAGGGGGGACCGAAGGATTAATTTATCCCTGTCAAACGATTAGGGCTGTGGGGACTAAAATCTTGAATCACCAGACCGGGGACATAAGTAGGAGACCTGGGGGAAAGACGTGGAATTTGGGGACTAATGGCTCCAAATGGAGGGCAATATATACATCTTTAACGGTGAGAGAGTAGGTATAGGAGGGGGGAAAAAATGAGGACCTTTAAGAGAAAGGAGAGGGGAAGTGGCTTTCACGCTACCGGGGGAACGGGCTATGCTCTGTTAAATGGGAAGTGATGGGGCGGACATAGTTTTCCTACAAATGAAAGAAGACCTAATCACTGGGGAATAAAGGGCGAGGATCTGAGGAACCACATTCTTGGGAAGGAAAACATCGCTAAGCCAACTCTGTAGAACGCAACCACTCTCCCTCAATCGAAGGGTGATAGGGAGAGAAGGAAGTCCAGTTCCAGCAAGGGAAATGCAAGAAATTTTCTTGTTCGTGTCGCCAGAAAAACAATCTGGGAGAGTGAGGCTAATAGCATCCTTAAAAGCGCTGGTCCTCTCACTGAGTAAAAGTTACGCAGGAAGCCGTCTACAGAATGAATGGGAAAAAATAGAATGATAAAGGGAAGAAATTCTTGGACGAATGAAGGGGGAAAGAGGGGGTCTTGTTGTGGAACTGCGGGAAGCAGGGGGAGGGAGGAGAAAAACCTGAGGGAGAGCGTGGGGTTTGATGGACACGATGCTCTGACATTTTTTGAAGGAGAGGAGGGAGGGTGGAGCATATTGGGAGGAAGAAACCTTATGAATACATGGCGCATTCAGGGAGGTGAGGGCGAGCAGGACTTTTTACTCACTTGAGAAGAAAAAAAAACACGGGGGAGGAGAAAAAATATTCGTGAGTGATTAAACCGGAACAAAAAACATACCTAAGGGGGCGATGACAAGGAAGGTGGGGAGAAAAAGAAGGGGTGGAGTTTCATCAAGGAGGGATCAGCATCGAAAAAGAAAGAAAATCAATCTTCCGCAAAAAAGGAAAAACCAGCACAGGTCGTGGCGTAACTCGCGTATTCGCTTCAGGGAGTCATTTCCACACCATCACAGCGGAGAGAGTCGGACCTTGAGGGGAGAAAGGGGGAAAGGTTCATCTATCGTGGAAAAGGTGCTGTTCCCTCCCAGGAGGCACGGAAGAACGTATTATAACGGATCAAAACCATATCTGAAATTTCCTGTAAGGAGGCAGGGAGAATACAGGAGAAATGCGTTAAAAGGCGAAACAAGCATTTCAGATAAACTTAAGCAACGTCCTCGGCTACGACAGATAATAGAAGGGGGCGGAGAGGGGGTTATGGATGTGATCGGTATTGAAGGGGGAAGGATCTTCCGGCGAAACAGACTTGGGAGAAAGTGAGTTCGATGATGGAATTGGTACTTTTATTTTCTTCGGCGGGCAAAGGGGGTAGCGGACATTCAGAGAGAGAAGTAAAACCTCTTTTAAAAAGGAACATTCTCCTCTCGCCAAGGGGGGCCGTTACAGTTCCAAACCCTATGTTAATTACTTTATTTCAAAATAAGAGAGAGGAAAGACGCGACGGGAAGGGGCTATTTATAGAGATGAAGTGGCAGAAACAAGTCGATGTGGCTCCTTCTCCAAGGGAGGTGAAAGTAGGGGGGAGGGGGAAGAGAAAAAAGTTATGTTCCCGGTTAGGGGATTCCAGGGAGAAGAATGAGGGGCCACGCTATTATTGGAAAGGGGGATGTAGTGGCATTCTTCCTAAACCATAGGTCCCATAGGAATAAGGGAAGAGTGAATCGAGGGGGGGGGAGGGGACTTCTGGCGGAGTGGTTGTTGGTAAATCGAGCAGTCCACAAGGCCACAGAATTCCGGGGAAGAGTTCGGGGAGGAAACTACGAGAAAAAGGGGAAGGGGGGGTCCAGCCCTGGGAGAGACAGAACGGTGTCCGAACAAGTGCAAAGTAGAGAGGGACTTCCGCTGGCTGGCGGCCTTAAAAGGGGCAATTAGAGTAACGTTCTTAGCCCGAAGGCGGGGGGGATCAAGAAGCGTTGGTCAAGGAGAAGCGAATCTGAAGGTGCTTTGGGCAAAAAAGGACGCCTTGACGGGGACAAGAGGGGATGCACACACTTATTTCAACTGCCGGGAAAAGGGACTGTTAACAAATCGTAAAAAAGGGGTTCAGGACAGCATCAAAAAATAAAGTGCCGGAAACCGTTCAAGGGTCGTAGAGAACGTCGGCAATAGATCTCAGAAAAGGGAAGCGGTTTTTCCGGAACGCATCTTTTTCGAAAAGATGACCAGAGCTCATATGCATGAAAGGAGTTAACGGATAGAGAAGTGAAAGCAAGAACGAGGGGAAGAGGGGAACAATGAGAGGTCCTGCAAGGAGACTGGAAAAACCACCGGCAGGGGGAGGGGATCTAGCGAAGGGGGAGGGGGTTTTGCT